>ENA-OROO01001871-OROO01001871.1-human-gut-metagenome-genome-assembly--contig:-NODE-1871-length-10009-cov-2.532248_pt1 | contig 10009 bp, 4 predicted proteins | sample MGYA00242130_ERZ509052 | MGnify/ENA primary metagenome ERZ509052 (study PRJEB26280, sample SAMEA2338730) | human gut metagenome | biome: human gut; feature: human-associated habitat; material: faeces... | reverse complement strand
GTGACGGAAGCCTGTTTCGACAGATAGAAGCTCTCGGACACCATATCCAAAAGCCATTACCCGCGCTTTGCGGCTTTAGCTGTGATGGCCTGAATTTCAAAAAAATCACAGGTGTCAGGTGCGATGCTACCGTTGCTTCCGTGATAGACGGTCAAATGACAGAGCAAAATACAGGGGAGCTGCAGTTAGCTGACTATGGCATCTCAGGCATCCCTGTTTTTCAGATTTCAAGTCTTATGTCAAGAGCCCTCGATAAAGGTCAAAGGGTCGAGGTGATAATTGACTTTTTGCCGGCTTTTAGTGATGATGAGCTTAACGGATACATAAAGGATAGAATCATTACAACGACAGATAACCGCTCGTTAAATGAGATGCTTAACGGACTTTTAAACAATAAGCTTCTTCTTGAGCTGATACACAAATCAGGTGTATCTCCTGACAAAAAGGGAAGGCTGTTGACAGATGATGATTGTAAAAGTCTCACCCGCTCAATAAAGCATACATCCGTTTCGGTAAAAAAGCCAAGAGGAGCCGAATTTGCACAGGTGTGTGCAGGCGGCATATGTACAAAGGAAATAGATGTACGTACATTGGAGTCCAAAATCCATCCGGGGCTTTACTTTTGCGGAGAGCTGCTTGATGTGGACGGCATATGCGGTGGCTACAATCTGCAGTGGGCATGGACAAGTGGATATATAGCAGGAGAAATGCAGTAAATGATTAAAATTAACCAGATAAAGCTCCCCGTCACGCACAGTGATGAGGCATTAAAAAAGAAAATAATAAAAATGCTTAAGCTCAATGCCAAGACAGGCTTTACATACCGTATATTAAAGAAATCACTTGACGCGCGTAAAAAGCCTGAGCTGTTCTATACATATTCAGTTGCTGTAGAGATAGAGGATACAAAAAATAGTGAAGAAGCAATTGTAAAAAGAGCAAACAGCTCATCTGTGCTCATATATAAAGAAAAAGAGTACATGATACCTGCATGCGGCCATATACCGCTTGACAGGCGACCTGTTATTGCAGGGGCAGGACCTGCAGGGCTGTTTTGTGCATATATATTGGCAGAGGCAGGTTTTCGCCCGATAGTTATCGAGCGTGGCAGCCGGGTTGAGAAAAGAACCTGCGATGTACAAAAATTCTGGGAGAGCGGCATACTTAATCCCAAAAGCAATGTACAGTTTGGTGAGGGCGGTGCCGGAACCTTTTCAGACGGCAAGCTGAATACATCCGTAAAGGATCCTTCGGGCAGAAATCGTCTTGTGCTTGAGACATTTGTGCGCTTTGGGGCAGATCCATCCATACTTTATGACAACAAGCCACATATCGGCACTGATGTGCTTTCAGAAGTAATTGTCAACATGCGCGAGTTTTTGGTTGACAAAGGAGCTGCATTTGTATTTGACACCTGTGTAAACAATCTTGACATAGTTTCCCAAAAGCTATTAAGTGTTTCCACGGATTCTGACAGTAACAGTAATAGTGAGATAAAGACAGATGTATGCGTTCTGGCACTCGGACACAGCGCCAGAGATACATTTGATATGCTTTACAATAAAGGCTTTGATATGGAGTGCAAGAGCTTTGCCGTCGGCTTTCGCGTGGAGCATCCGCAGCGCATGATAGATGAATCACAGTATGGTATTCAAAAGAAAATTATACTTCCGCCAAGCCCATACAAGGTCACATCCAATTTTCCGAATGGCAGAGGAGTCTATTCATTCTGCATGTGTCCGGGAGGATATGTGGTCAACTCATCGTCAACCGAAAACCACACGGTGGTTAACGGCATGAGCTATCACGACAGAAACAGCAAAAATGCGAACAGTGCCATCATAGTATCTGTTTCGCCGAAGGATTTCGGAGCAGATGATGCCCTCGCCGGAGTGAGATATCAGGAAAAGCTTGAGACAGAAAATTATAAGCGAGGCAATGGTTTAATACCACAGCAGCTTTTCGGTGATTTCTGTGATAACAGATTAACAACAGCATACGGTGATTTTGGCTCCTGTACAAAGGGAAACACCGTCTTTGCAAAGCTGAACGGACTGATGAACGCTGACATGGAGCAGTCGTTCAAGCTTGGAATGGAACATTTTGGTCATCTGATACATGGCTTTGACAGAAAAGATGCAATTTTGTCCGGTATGGAGACACGCACATCTTCTCCGCTTCGCATAAAAAGAGATGAATCCTTTGAGAGCAACATCTCAGGGGTCTACCCTTGCGGAGAGGGCGCAGGCTATGCGGGAGGCATTACATCTGCGGCAATCGACGGCATAAAGGTCGCAGAAGCAATTATTAAAAAATATAGGCCGGATTTTAAATAATATTTATACACGTAAAAAGAGAGGAAATATTCGTGGCAGAAGTATCACCAATGATGCAGCATTATCTGCAGACAAAAGAACAATATAAGGATTGTATTTTATTTTATCGCTTAGGAGACTTCTATGAGATGTTTTTTGACGATGCGATAATGGTTTCAAAGGAGCTTGAGCTTACGCTCACCGGCAAAAACTGCGGACTTGAAGAAAGAGCTCCTATGTGTGGAGTACCGTTTCACGCGGCAGACTCATATATCAACAGACTCGTATCAAACGGTCACAAGGTAGCTATCTGTGAGCAGATGGAGGATCCAAAGCAGGCAAAGGGAATCGTAAAGCGAGAGGTAATCCGTGTTGTGACACCTGGCACAAACACTGATATGGCTTCTTTAGATGAGGCAAAAAACAATTACATAATGTCGATTGTATACACTGAGGACAAATACGGCATAGCAACCTGTGATGTCACAACAGGTGATTTTTTTACGACAGAGGTGGATACGGAAAGAAAGCTGTTAGATGAGGTGAGCAGATTTAATCCATCGGAAATCATATGTAATGAAGCCTTCTACATGAGCGGAATAGATGTTGACGATATGAAAAACAGATTATCAATTACTGTTTCAGCACTAGACTCATGGTATTTTTCTGATGGTCTTGCAAATGAGACACTGCTTTCACATTTCCACGTACAGACAATAAATGCTCTGGGACTTGAGGATTATGAGAGTGGAGTCATAGCTGCCGGCGCCCTGTTAAAGTACCTTTATGAGACGCAGATGAACTCGCTCGACAATATACTTGAGATTCATCCGTACTCAATAGGCAAATATATGATAATAGACAGCTCATCAAGACGTAATTTGGAGCTTGTAGATACCCTTCGTGAAAAGCAAAAGAGAGGCTCACTGCTTTGGGTACTCGATAAGACACGTACGGCTATGGGAGCAAGACTGCTTCGCACCTATGTCGAGCAGCCTCTTATCGAAAAGGCAGAGATAATAAAGCGCCAGAAGCTTATCGAAGCACTTAATGCAAACGAAATCACAAGAGATGAAATCAGGGAATACCTTAATCCTATTTATGACCTTGAGCGTCTCATCACAAGAATCACCTACCAGTCAGCCAATCCGCGCGACCTTATTGCCTTCAGGGATTCTTTAAAAATGCTTCCACCAATAAAGCAACAGCTTTCAGACATACCGTGTGAGCTTACCGATGAGATTAATGAAGAGTTCGACGAGCTTAAGGATATATATGAGCTTTTACTTTCATCCATTGAGGATGAGCCGCCTATCTCACAGCGTGACGGAGATATCATAAAAGCTGGCTACAACGAGGAGGTTGACCGTCTTCGAGACGCAAAAACCAAGGGAAAGACATGGCTTGCAGAGCTTAAAGCCAGTGAACGTGAAAAAACCGGCATCAAAAACTTAAGAATCAAGTATAACAAGGTATTTGGATATTACCTTGAGGTCACAAACTCTTTCAAGGATATGGTTCCGGATTATTACGTGAGAAAGCAGACACTCACCAATGCCGAGCGCTACATAACACCGGAGCTTAAGGAGCTTGAGGATACCATTCTTGGAGCTGAAGACAGGCTCACATCACTTGAGTATGAGCTGTTTCGTGATGTAAGAGAACAGATTTCCTGCAATGTTTCAAGGATTCAGAAAACAGCCAGAGCTATAGCACAGATTGATGTTTTTGCTTCGCTTGCGCTTGTTGCCAGCCAGAATAATTACTGCAAGCCAAAGATAAATGAAAGCGGAATAATAGACATAAAAAACGGACGTCATCCTGTAGTTGAAAAAATGATTACAAATGACATGTTTATAGAAAACGATACATATCTGGATCAGCACAAAAACAGAATCTCAATCATCACAGGGCCAAACATGGCCGGTAAATCCACCTACATGAGACAGACAGCACTTATCGTTCTCATGGCACAGATTGGAAGCTTTGTACCTGCACAAACTGCAAATATCGGTATTGTAGACCGTATCTTCACGCGAGTCGGTGCATCTGACGACCTTGCAAGCGGCCAGAGTACATTTATGGTTGAGATGAACGAGGTGGCAAATATACTAAGGAATGCGACCGCCAAATCCCTGCTCATTCTCGATGAGATTGGGCGAGGCACGAGTACATTTGACGGACTAAGCATCGCCTGGGCAGTTGTAGAGCATATAAGTAATCCAAAGCTCCTCGGAGCAAAGACGCTTTTTGCAACCCATTATCACGAGCTCACCGAGCTTGAGGGTAAGCTTGACAGTGTAAACAACTACTGCATCGCTGTAAAGGAAAAGGGCGATGATATAGTATTCCTAAGAAAAATCGTAAAGGGCGGAGCTGACAGAAGCTATGGTATACAGGTTGCAAAGCTTGCAGGGCTGCCTGATTCAGTCATAGAGCGTGCCAAGGAAATCGCAGAGCAGCTTCTTGCAAATGATATCACAGATACTGTAAAAAACATATCTGTTGACAATGGCCACAAGCATAAAAAGGAGCATCTTGACGAAGTTGATATGACACAGATTTCACTTTTCGACACAGTGAAGGATGATGATATAATTGACGAGCTTCGAAGCATAGACATAGGCAACATGACACCACTTGATGCGTTAAACAAGCTGTATCAGCTCCAGAACAAGGTTAAAAACCGCTGGTAGAAAGGATTAAAATGCCAAATATTGCCATATTAAATCAGGAAACAATAGATAAAATAGCTGCAGGAGAGGTTGTTGAGCGTCCGTGCTCCGTGGTTAAAGAGCTGGTGGAAAATGCCATAGATGCAGGCTCCACAGCCCTTACTGTGGAGATAAAGGAGGGTGGAATCTCATTTATCCGTATCACTGACAATGGCTGCGGAATTGAAAGAGACCAGGTTGCAGTTGCATTTTACCGTCACAGCACGAGCAAAATCCGCTCGGCAGAGGATTTACTTACTGTAAAGTCACTCGGCTTCAGAGGCGAGGCGCTGTCAAGCATCTCGGCAGTTGCCCGCGTTGAGCTTATTACAAAGACATACGATGAGCTCACCGGCACCAGATATGTGATTGAGGGTTCAAAGGAGCTTTCCAACGAGGAAATCGGTGCTCCGGACGGTACTACCTTCATAGTAAAGGATTTGTTTTATAATGTTCCGGCAAGACGTAAGTTTTTAAAGACAGCACAGACAGAGGGCAGCTACATAAGCGATATGGTTGAAAAGCTTGCGCTTTCACATCCTGATATATCGTTTAAGTTCATAAACAATAACCAGACAAAGCTTCACACCTCAGGAAACGGCAACAGAAAGGATATCATATACCATATATTCGGCCGCGAGATATCGTCATCACTGCTTGAGGTGAAGCATGAATGCGAATACTTTAAGGTGGAGGGCTTTATAGGAAAGCCTGTCATCACGAGGGGCAACAGAAATTATGAGAATTATTTCATAAACGGCAGATATGTAAAGAGCAATATATTGTCACGTGCAATAGAGGAGGCCTACAAGAGCTTTCTAATGCAGCATCAGTATCCGTTTACAGTGCTTTACTTTACATTTTTCAGTGAGCTGGATGTCAACGTACATCCGACCAAGATGGAGCTTAGGTTCGACAACAACAACGAGATATATGTTGAATTGTGTGACACAATATATGCAATTCTATCTCATAAGGAGATGATTCCCGAGGTGCCTGTAGACAGCACGCCGGCGCCTAAAAAGATAGTGCATGAGTATAAGGAGCCAATACCGGAGCCGTTTGAGAAGAGGCGTATCAATGAGGTGAGGGCAGCGGAATCAAGGAGCGTGTACGGACAGAGCGTGACGTCAGCAGTAAAAGATTACTCAGCAATAGAACCTGCTGCAAAAGCGCCTGTTGTTAATGAGCAACTCACAGATAACACATCAAAGCTGCAGACTGCTAAAGCATCTGCGCTTGTTGCAAACACCGGCAATTCAGCGGAACTAACGCCTGAGACTTCCTCTGCGTATGAACCTGCACAGGTTGTCACCGGCACCCAGCAGACACTCGGCGATTACGACAAGGTTTTTCTTACAGAAAGTTCAAAGAAGCAGTTTTCCATCATAGGCCAGCTCTTTAAGACATACTGGTTAATAGAGTTTGAGGACAAGCTGTACATCATAGACCAGCATGCAGCTCATGAGAAGGTGCTGTATGAAAAAACAATGGCAAGACTAGCCAATAAGGATTTCACATCACAACGCATAAGCCCTCCGATTGTCATGACACTTGATGCCAGGGAATGTGAGATGCTTGAGAAATACAGGCCGCAGATAGAACAGTTTGGCTATGAGGTGGAGCATTTTGGCGGCAAGGAATACATGATCAGTGCAATTCCAGATAATTTGTTTAACATAGATATGAAGGATCTGTTTATAGAGATGCTCGATGATTTTTCCAATGCGACAGGCAGGCAGACTCCTGATATCATCACGGAAAAGGTCGCATCCATGTCGTGCAAGGCAGCAGTCAAGGGCAATGACAAGCTTACTCTTCCTGAGATAAATGAGCTGATAGATGAGCTTTTGTCACTCGACAATCCTTACAACTGCCCACACGGCAGACCAACCATCATCTCTATGAGCAAATATGAGATAGAAAAGAAATTCAAACGTATCGTATGACAACATACACATTTGGACTGAGGTGCAATATGACACAAAAACCGATGATTGTCCTGACAGGACCGACAGCAGTAGGAAAGACAGCTCTATCGATTGAGCTTGCAAAAAAAATAAATGGTGCTATAATATCCGCGGATTCCATGCAGGTATACAAATACATGGATATAGGCTCTGCGAAGGTTACAGTCGATGAGATGGACGGCATAAAGCACTATCTGATAGATGAACTTGAGCCCTCTGACGAGTTCAATGTATTTATCTTTAAGGATATGGCCAAAAAAGCACTTAATGAAATATACGAAGCAGGAAAGATACCGATAGTTGTCGGCGGCACCGGCTTTTATATACAGGCGCTTTTGTATGACATTGATTTCACAAAGCAGGATGTGGATGAGGCATACAGAAAGAGCCTGTACGACTTTGCAAATGAGCACGGAAACCATGCACTGCATGAAAAGCTTAAGGATATCGACCCTGCATCCTACGAGAGCATCCATGAGAATAACGTAAAGCGCGTCATCAGGGCAATTGAATACTATCACACCTGCCATGAGCCAATTTCAAAGCACAATGAGACTGAAAGAGCCAAGCAGTCTCCATACAGTTTTGCCTATTTTGTACTAGATGATGTAAGACAAAGGCTTTATGAGCGGATAGATAAGAGAGTTGATATCATGGTTTCAAACGGACTTGTCGATGAGGTGAAAAAGTTAAAGGCAATGGGCTGTACAAGCGATATGGTATCCATGAAGGGTATAGGATATAAGGAAATCCTTGCATATCTTGATGGAGAATATTCACTTGATGAGGCTGTGGACAAGGTAAAGCTTGAGTCAAGGCGTTTTGCAAAGAGACAGCTAACCTGGTTTAGGAGAGAAAAAGACACCATATGGATAGAAAAAAATGAATATTCATATGATGATAATAAAATATTAAATAAAATACAAGAAATTTTAGCAGAAAAGAGGATTATAATTTGTTAGATACCAATGAAGCCATTTACAGGCAGTATGAGACACTTGGAATATCAAAGGAGGTTTTGGATTTCGGAACCTCTGTAGAAAAGGAACTTAAGGAGCGTTTTGACAAAATAGACACAAATGCTGAGTATAATCAGCTTAAGGTCATAGCCGCCATGCAGAAAAACAAGGTGAGCGCAGAATGCTTCCAGGCATCAAGCGGCTACGGCTACAATGACCTCGGAAGGGATACACTTGAGAGAGTGTACGCAGACTGCTTTGGCGCAGAAGATGCACTTGTAAGGCCTCAGATTACCTGTGGCACACATGCACTTGCACTTGCACTCATGTCAAACCTGCGCCCGGGCGATGAGCTTTTAAGCCCTGTCGGAAAGCCTTACGATACACTTGAAGAGGTAATAGGCATACGCCCTTCAAAGGGCTCACTTGCTGAGTATGGCATCACATATGCGCAGGTTGATTTACTGCCTGACGGTGAGTTTGACTATGACGGAATAAAGAAAGCCATCAATGAAAAAACGAAGCTTGTCACAATCCAGCGCTCTAAGGGCTATGCTACAAGACCTACACTTTCGGTCAAAAGAATAGGCGAGCTCATTGCCTTTGTAAAGAGCATAAAGCCTGATGTGATCTGTATGGTCGATAACTGCTACGGTGAGTTTGTTGAGGAAACAGAGCCTATCCAGGTTGGAGCGGACATGATGGTTGGCTCACTGATCAAAAATCCGGGAGGCGGACTTGCACCAATCGGAGGCTATATTGTCGGCAAAAAGGAATGTGTTGAAAATGCCGCATACCGTCTCACATCTCCGGGGCTTGGCAAGGAGGTTGGAGCCTCACTCGGAGTCATCCAGTCATTTTATCAGGGCTTTTTCCTTGCACCGACTGTCGTAAGCGGAGCATTAAAGGGAGCAATCTTTGCCGCAAAAATCTATGAAAAGCTTGGTTTTAAGGTGGTTCCTGACGGTACTGAAAGCCGCCACGATATCATACAGGCTGTAGAGTTCAATAACCGCGATGCCATGATAGCCTTCTGCGAGGGCATACAGGCAGCAGCACCGGTGGACAGCTATGTGACCCCTGAGCCATGGGCTATGCCGGGCTATGACAGTGATGTCATCATGGCAGCAGGCGCATTTGTGCAGGGCTCATCCATTGAGCTTTCTGCCGATGGCCCTGTGAAGCCGCCATATGCGGTTTATTTCCAGGGAGGACTCACATGGTACCATGCAAAGCTTGGAATTTTGATGTCTTTACAAAAACTTTATGAGAGAAATCTTGTTAAGCTGGATTAGGTGTGCTACAATTAACTGAAAACTTTGCTTAAATCCGTTGTCAATCGCCTGGGAGAAGCGAAAGGGATTAAATGCAGACAAACAAAACAATTAAAGAATTACCGGCATCCGAGCGTCCTTATGAAAAATTTTTATCTCTTGGGGCATCCGGACTGTCCGATGCAGATTTACTGGCCATCATTATCAAAACCGGCACAAAGGACAAAAGTGCTGTAGACATAGCACAGGAGATACTTTCCGGCAGACATGGCAACCTCTTAAATCTTTATGAGATGTCATATGATGAGCTTATTCAGGTTTCGGGAATCGGACAGATTAAGGCAATACAGCTTAAGGCTGTAGCAGAGCTGTCGATGCGCATCTCAAAAGCAAAACGGGCACGCAGCATACGCATGAATACACCTGTCACAATAGCTGATTATTATATGGAGCAGATGAGACATCTGCAGCAGGAGGTTGTGATATGTGCCTATTTTGATGTAAAAAGCCGGTTTTTAGGTGACAAATTCATATCCAAGGGTTCACTCAGTTCGTCTGTTGTGGACATAAGTTCCGTCATGCGGACTGCTTTGGAGAAAAATGCGTCAAAGATAGTTCTTTTACACAATCACCCCAGTGGTGACTGTACTCCCAGCAAAGATGATATAGCTGTTACAGACCGGCTGGCGGAGGGCTCAAGGATTTTTTCAATAGAGCTTTGTGACCACATTATCATCGGAGATAACGAATATTACAGCTTCTATGAAAATAAAATTA
>ENA-OROO01001868-OROO01001868.1-human-gut-metagenome-genome-assembly--contig:-NODE-1868-length-10020-cov-3.356548_pt1 | contig 10020 bp, 7 predicted proteins | sample MGYA00242130_ERZ509052 | MGnify/ENA primary metagenome ERZ509052 (study PRJEB26280, sample SAMEA2338730) | human gut metagenome | biome: human gut; feature: human-associated habitat; material: faeces... | reverse complement strand
AACGACGGACGATGCCGCGGCTGGGGGAACCCGTCCCGGCTTTCGAGGCGATGACGACCCGGGGGAGGATCCGCTTCCCGGGCGATTACAAGGGCAAATGGGTGATTCTTTTCAGCCATCCTGCCGATTTCACCCCGATCTGCACCACCGAAATACTCACTTTCGGGGCGCGTACCGAGGAGTTCCGGGCGTTGAACTGCGAACTGGTCGGCCTGTCGGTCGACAGCCGCAACAGCCATATCGCATGGCTCAAGACCATCCGCGAGAAGATCGAGTACAAGGGCATGAAGGATGTGAAAGTCGGGTTCCCGATCATCGACGACGTTGCGATGAAAGTGGCGTCGCTCTACGGCATGATCCAGCCCGGCGAGAGCCAGACCGCCGCCGTGCGCGCCGTGTTCTTCGTCGACCCGAAGGGCGTGCTGCGGGCGATGATCTACTATCCGCTGGCTCTGGGCCGCAATTTCGACGAGATCAGGCGGGTTTTGGTGGGCTTGCAGACCATCGACGCCTTCGGCATCGCGCTGCCCGCCGACTGGCGTCCGGGCGACGAGGTGATCGTGCCGATGAAGGGCGACGATCAGGAGAAGGTTCCCGAAGGGGCGAAGTGCTACGACTGGTTTTTCTGCACCAAACCGCTGCCGAAAGAGGAGATCGGACGGAAACTCGGCGAGAAGGTCTGACGCCCCTGCATTGCACGACAGAAGAGGCTTCCGCGGGAAGCCTCTTCTGTCGTGTGCATTCGTATCTCTGCAATCCGGGGACGGTCGGCAAAGGCCGCTCCGCTCTATTCCCGGAAGCGGCATTGCTGTACGTCGCGCCACCCGAGGAGCAGTTCGCGCACCGCGAGCCGTTTTTTACCCGCTATTTGCAGTTCTCCGAGGGCGATCCATCCGTCGGCGCACGCCACGCGGATAAAGGTCCTTCCGTCGCTCTGGAGCGTGCCGCACGCCTCGCCGTGGACCGCGGCCTCGAACGACGCCGAGAAAATCTTGGCGCTCGACGCTTCGCCGTCGCCCTCGCGGTACATCTCGGTCCATGCCGCCGGATAGGGCGACAGTCCGCGGACGAAATTCACGATCTCGCGGCCCGGTTTCTCCCAGTCGATCCGGCAGTCCTCCTTGAAAATCTTCGGCGCCGGGCGCAGCGTCGCCTCGTCGATATGCTGCTGCTCCACGGGCCGGATCTCCCCCGCCGCAATGCGGTCGACGGTTTCGGTTACGAGCGAGGTTCCCGTTGTCATCAGACGTTCGTAGAGCGTCCCGACGTTGTCTTCCGGAAGGATCGGAACCCGGATCTGTCCGATGATGCCGCCCTTGTCGATCTCGTGGTTCAGCAGAAACGTGGTGACGCCCGTCTCGGTCTCGCCGTTGATGATCGCCCAGTTGATCGGCGCGGCCCCGCGGTATTGGGGCAGCAGCGAGGCGTGGAGGTTGAAGGTCCCCAGCCGCGGCATGGCCCAGACGACCTCGGGAAGCATGCGGAAGGCGATCACGATGCCCAGGTCGGGCCGCAGCGCCTCGAGGGCCTCGACGAACTCCGGGGCTTTCAGCTTTTCGGGCTGCAATACCGGCAGACCCAGTTCCAGAGCCGCGATCTTAACCTCGCTCCGGTGTATTTTCTGTCCGCGTCCGGCGGGTTTGTCGGGCGAAGTCACCACGCCCACGACGTTGTAGCCGCCCCCGACGAGCGCCCGCAGCGACGGCACGGCGAATTCGGGCGTGCCCATGAATACGATGCGAAGGTCTTTGGCGTCCATGCGTTATCTTTTTTCCAGTCCCAGCGTGTGGTGCATGCGCTCCTGCTTGGTCTCCAGATAGTGTGCGTTGTAGGGGTTCGGGGCGATGACGATGGGCACGATCTCGTCGATGCAAAGCCCGTAGCCCTCCAGCCCGGCCCGTTTGAGCGGGTTGTTGGTCATCAGGCGCATGTGGCGGATGCCCAGCTCGCGGATGATGCTGGCGCCCACGCCGTAGTCGCGTTCGTCGGCTTTGAAGCCCAGTTTGAGGTTGGCGTCCACCGTGTCGAGACCCTCGTCCTGCAATTTGTAAGCGTGGATTTTGTTGCACAGCCCGATGCCGCGCCCCTCCTGATTGAGGTAGACGACGGCGCCCCGGCCTTCGCGGTCGATCATCTCCATCGCCTTGTGGAGCTGCTCGCCGCAGTCGCAGCGGTACGAGCCGAAAATGTCGCCTGTGGCGCACGACGAATGCACGCGCACCAGCACCGGTTCGTCTTCGGTCCACTCCCCTTTCGTCAGGGCCACATGCTCCACGCCGTTGGATTTCTGGCGGAACGGTGTGATCTGGAATTCGCCCCACTCCGTGGGCAGGGGCACCGTCACGCCCTTTTCGATGATCGACTCCTCGCGGAGGCGGTAGGCGATCAGCGAGGCGATCGAGATGATTTTTAGGTCGAATTTTTTTGCGGTCTCCAGCAGTTGCGGCAGGCGGGCCATCGTGCCGTCCTCGTTCATAATCTCGATCAGCGCGCCGGCGGGCTGCAATCCGGCCAGGCGGGCCAGGTCGATGGCCGCCTCGGTGTGTCCCGGACGGCGCAGCACGCCCTTGTCGCGCGCGCGCAGGGGATTGATATGTCCCGGGCGGCCCAGGTCGGTGGGTTTCGTTTCGGGGTCGGCCAGCGCGCGGATCGTCGCGGCGCGGTCGTGGATCGAGACGCCCGTAGTGCAGTCGTTGCCCAGCAGGTCGACCGTCACGGTGAAGGGCGTGCCCAGCAGCGAGGTGTTGTTCTCCTCCATCATGTTGAGCCCCAGTTCGTCGCAGCGTTTCTCCGACAGCGGGGCGCACAGCACGCCGCGGCCCTCCTTGAGCATGAAGTTCACGATTTCGGGCGTGATCTTCTCCGCCGCGACGATGAAGTCGCCTTCGTTCTCGCGGTCCTCGTCGTCCACGACGATAACGGGTTTGCCGATGCGGAAGTCCTCGATGACCTCCTCCACGCTATTGAGCACAGTCTCTTTTGCCATTTCGTTTGAGTTTTATTGCTTTCGTCAGTTTCTTGAATTGCGGAACCAGTTTCTCTTTCAGCGTCTTGAACTTCCCGGCGTACCAGTCCGTGTCGAGCAGCGCCGAGTCGTTGGTGGCCTTGTAGGTGAGGTATATGGCTATCGGCGTGAGGATGAAGGTCGAGAGCCACATGCCGTAGACGGCCTCCCAGTTACCCTCCTTGGCCAGTTTTTCGCCCGAGAGGCTGATCATGTAGTAGATCACGAAGAAGATCACCGACACCACCACCGGAAGCCCCAGGCCGCCCTTGCGGATGATGGCGCCCAGCGGCGCGCCGATCAGGAAGAAGATCAGGATTGACACCGGAAGCGACATTTTCTTGTGCCACTCGACCTTCGATCGGTAGAGCTGGTTGAGGGCCTCCTTGGCCGTCGATTCGTCGAATGCGAACATGTTGCGCGAGTTCTTGGCCAGCGTCCGCGCCTGGTTCCAGACACGTTCGCGTTCGCGCGTGGGCAGCATGGTGACCGAATCCGTCGCCAGCAGGTCGCGGAAGTCCCGTTTGTCCACCTGCAGGCTGTCGGGCAGCGGCAGCACGGTGTTGTCTCGGGCGAAAATCTGCTCTTTCAGCAGCGGTTCGTAGGAACTCGTCGTGGCGGCGTTGACCTTGATCTCCAGCGAGTCGATGTCGTGCTGCAATTCGCTGATGTTCTTGGTCTGGCTGCTCGTGAACAGGTCGGCGTCGGTGCGTCCCATGGCGAATCCCGACATGGGGATCACCTGTTTTTGCAGGTCGAAGGTGTGGTGGCGCAGGGCGCTTTTCGTGAACCACTGGCTGTTGCGGGTCTGTTCGTAGGTCTCGCCGTGGAAGAGCGTCACCAGCAGGTATTTCTTGTCGTCCGACAGGCGGATATAGCCCGAGTCGGCCACGATGGTGTTCATGTTGCCGTTGGCGGCGCGGTTGTCGTAGATCAGCACGTCGTGCAGCAGGTGCGTGTCGGGTTCCTGGTGGCTCACGCGGATCGACATGTTGTCGATGCCGTTGAAGAAGAGCCCGTCCTGGAATTCGAGGGCCTGTTTCTGCTGCCGGATGTCGTAGAGCGTGCTGAATAGCTTCTTGTTGGCGTTCGGCACGAGGTTGTTGCCGATGAAGAAACTGCCGACGGAGACCAGGCTCACCAGAATGATCAGCGGCTTGGTGATCTGCACGAGCGACATGCCCGCCGATTTCATGGCCAGCAGTTCGTAGTTCTCACCCAGGTTGCCCATGGTCATAATCGCCGCCAGCAGCATCGAGAGCGGCAGCCCCATCGGGATCATGTTGGCCATGAAATAGGTCATCAGCTCGATGATGATGCCGGCGCTCAATCCCTTGCCCACCAGCTCGTCGATGTAGCGCCACACGATGTTCATCATCAGCACGAACATGACGATGAAGAACGTGAGGACCATCGGGCCGAGGTAGGACTTCAGAACGAGTCTGTGAATGGTTTTCATGCGGCGGATCGCAGTTTTTTGTTACGCAAAGATAGTGCAAGGCGAGAGGAGTGCCAAATTTATTTGAGCGCTTCCGGGTCGCAGCCTATCCAAACGGCAGCCTTTTTTGTCGTAAAGATAACAGTTTTACCATTATAAGCGTAAGAGTGAGGGTAAATATTATGGCGGCGCCGGGCGGAACTTCGAAATTGTAGCTGACGACAAGCCCTGCGACATTGCCCGCCACAGCCACGAGGGGTGCGGCGAGGGCGATGGTGCGGTACGACCGCGAGAGCGAGTTGACGATCACCACGGGCATCGTCACGAGCGAGATCAGCAGCACGATGCCCATGATGCGGATCGAGAGCACGATGGTCACCGCCACCAGCGCGGCCATCAGATAGGAGATCACGCGCGTGGGGATGCCCCGGCTGCGGGCGAAGTCGCGGTCGAAAGCCGTGTACATCACCGGGCGGAGCCACAGCAGCGCCCCGGCGATGATCACCGCCGTCAGCGCGGCGAGGGCCGCGACGTCGCTGTCGGTCACGGTCACGATGCTGCCGAAGAGGTATCCGGCCAGATCGCCCGACGTGTAGCCCGGACGCAGGCTCATGAAGAGTACGCCGAGCGCCATGCCGACCGACCAGATGATGCCGATGGCCGAATCCTCGCGGATGCGGCCGCGGTTGCCCGCCCATTCGATGCCGAGCGCCGAGAGAACGGCGAAGACGAGCGCTCCGGCAATGGGATTCAGTCCCAGATAGAAGGCGATGCCCAGCCCGCCGAACGACGCATGGGTGATGCCGCCCGCCAGAAAGACCGTGCGGCGACAGACGACGTAGGTGCCCATGATCCCGCAGGCGATGCCCGAAAGAATGCAGGCCGCGAGCGCGTTGTGCAGATAGGCGTAGCGGGCGATATCGTAGAAAAAATCCATAATTGCCGATAAACGAACGCAAATTTACGGTTTTTATTCGACTTTCGCACGCTTTTTTGTAATTTCGCCGGCAGGAAAAACGAATTGTAAAGATGCTGAGACGACGCGTCAGTTTTCATACGTTGGGCTGCAAGCTCAACTTCTCGGAGAGTTCCACGCTCGCCCGGCAGTTTGCCGAAGGGGGCTTCGAGCGCGTGGCCCCGACGGCCGAAGCCGATATCTGCGTAATCAACAGCTGTTCGGTGACCGAACACGCCGACAAGAAATGCCGCAACCTGATCCGCAGGCTGCATCGGCGCAATCCCGAAGCGATCATTGCCGTGACGGGATGTTACGCTCAGCTCAAACCGCAGGAGATCGCGGCGATCGACGGGGTGGACATCGTGTTGAGCAACAACGATAAGGGAGATTTATATCGACGGGTGGTCGAGCTGGGAGCCAAGGGGCGGCAGATCGTCACTTCCTGCACGACCGACGAGTTGACGCGCTTCTTCGCCGCCTTCTCCGGCGGCGACCGTACGCGCGCCTTTCTGAAAGTGCAGGACGGATGCGACTACTGCTGTTCCTACTGCACGATCCACTATGCCCGCGGTGCGAGCCGCAACCTGCCGATCGCCGAGGCAGTGGCCGAGGCGCGCCGCATCGCCGAGGCCGGTCAGCGCGAGATCGTCATCACGGGCGTCAATACCGGCGATTTCGGCCGGACGACCGGCGAGCGGTTCATCGATCTTCTGCGGGCGCTCGACGCGGTCGAGGGGATCGAACGCTATCGAATTTCATCGATAGAACCTAATTTGCTAACGGACGAAATCATTGACTTTTGTGCCTCGTCAACTAAATTCCAGCATCACTTCCATATTCCGTTGCAGAGCGGTTCGGACCGGATTCTCGGCCTGATGCGCCGACGCTATACGACGGCGCGCTTCGCCGATCGGATCGCCGCCGTGCGCCGGCGGATGCCCGATGCGTTCATCGGAATCGACGTGATCGTCGGTTTCCCGGGCGAGACGGAGGCCGACTTCCGGACGACCTACGATTTTCTGACGGGGATCGCTCCGGCGTTCCTCCATATTTTCCCCTTCTCGGAGCGGCCCGGTACGCCGGCCGTCGACCTGCCCGGCAAGGTGCAGGCGTCGGTGGCCTCTGAGCGGGTGAAACGGCTCGAAGCGCTGTGCGACCGCCTGCACGGCGATTTCTGCCGGCGCGCCGAGGGCACCGAGTCGGCAGTGCTCTTCGAGAGTACGATGCGCGGCGGGATGATGTTCGGTTTTACGGGCAACTACATCCGCGTCAAAGCGCCTTACGAGCGGGCCTTTATCAACCGGATCTGTCGTGTCAGGCTGGGGACGATGGACGGTACGCACGACCTTGCGGGGGAGATCGTGCGCGATAACGGCGAAACGGAGCGTTTGTAATCTTTGGCTTCGCCTTAGATACTTTGTCTCGGCATAATCAAGCTAACGCTTGCTTCTGAGCTCGACTTTTCGTATCTTTGGCTTTGCCTTAAATACTCCGCCTCGGCAATTGCAAATAAATTTGCATTGCTCTCGGCTTAATCGTATCTTTGCTACAAATTCTCATTGAAAGATGAAAGGAATCCGCAAACGGGTGTTGGTGAGTTTTCTCAGCGTCGTGGTCCTGCTTTTTTTCGCAGGGCTGGTCTCGTTGTTCGAGCTCCGGCGCGTGAGCTCCGACACGGAGGAGATTTTGCGTGCCAGCGAGCGCAATCTGGGACTTGCCAAGGACATGCTCGATGCCGCTGCGCGGCAGAACAAGGCCGTCGTGCACAGCATCGTGTTCCGGCAGCGCGATTACGATACGGTGCTCATGGGCAGCATCGCCGAAATGGCCCGCACGTTGGAGGTCGTCCGTCGGGAGGCGGTCGAGCAGGCTTATCTCGACACGCTTTCGGCGTCGGCCATGAACGTGCAGCGCCTTACGCAGGAGTTCCTGCGTCTGCAAGCGCAGCGCATGGCGTCGGAGGCTTCGGGAAGGTTGGAGCTGCGCGGGGGGAAGGACTCGCTGTCGATGAAGAGCGTCGAAATGGATTTCGACGGCGCGCGCTGGTATGCCGAAGCCTATTCGAAGGCTTATGACAAACTGACCGGTTCGATCAAGAACTACATGATCTCGACCCAGAGTTCGCTGGCCCCGCGTACCGAGCAGCTCAAACGCAACGCCTACCGTGCGGTGACGCCGGTGCTGATCTCGCTGCTGGTGATGATCGCTATCGTGTTGATGCTCTATTACTTCGTTTCGGCCTATCTGGTGCGTCCGGTGCTGGCGATGAATAAGAGTCTGGGCGACTATCTGCGTTTCGGCCTTCCGTTCAGGATCAAGGCCGAAGTCAAGGACGAGGTGGCCGAGTTGAAGGATCGTATCGACGACGTGATCCAGCTGGCCAGGAAAACGAAACCGGAACAACGATGAGACTGGGCGTCGTATTGCGATACGTGGGAATCATCATGTTGGTCGTGGCGCTGTTCATGCTCCTCTCGGCCGGCGTGTCGCTGGTCAGCCATACCGACTCCGGGTACTACCCGCTGCTGCTTTCGGCATTGCTGACGGCCTTGCTGGGCGCTTTCCCGCTCATCTTCGTCGACCGCACCGAACAGCTCAGCAGCAAGGAGGGCTACTGTATCGTCGTGGGATCGTGGATCGTGGCCAGCGTCGTGGGGATGTTCCCCTACCTGATGTGGGGCGGAGAGTTCTCGCTCGTCAACGCCTGGTTCGAGAGCGTGTCGGGTTATACGACCACCGGCGCGTCGATCCTGAAAGACGTCGAGGCGCTGCCGCGCGGGCTGCTCTTCTGGCGGTCGTGTTCGACGTGGCTGGGCGGTGTCGGCGTGGTGATGTTCGCGCTGCTGATTCTTCCTTCGCTGGGGACGAACAAGGCGCTGCTGACCAACGTCGAGTTGTCGTCGATGGCCAAGCACAACTACCACTACAAGGCGTCGATGATCGCCCAGATCCTGCTGTTCATCTACCTGGGGCTGACGTTCTGTTCGACGCTGGCGTTGAAACTGGCGGGCATGAACTGGTTCGACGCGCTGACGCAGGCCATGTCGGCCGTCGCAACGAGCGGATTCAGCACGAAGAACGCCAGCATCGGGTATTTCGACAGCGTGGCCGTGGAATCGATCCTGATCGTGACGATGTTGCTGGCCAGTATCCATTTCGGCGTGCTTTTCGCTACATTGACGGGACGCCGGAACAATATTTTCCATTCGGAGGTGACGCGGTGGTATCTTTCGATCGTGGCCGTCGTGACGGTCGTCGTGGCCGGCAGCCTCTATTTCGGCGGGGTGTACGACACCGTTGCGGGGGCGTTGCGCTATGCGGCTTTTCAGGTCGTGTCGCTGATTTCGACGGCGGGATTCGCTACGGCCGACACCACCGTCTGGCCGGCGACGGCGATCGTGCTGCTGATTTCCGTTTCGATCGTCTGCGGCTGTGCCGGTTCGACGACGGGCGGTATCAAAACCGACCGGTTCCTGTTGGCAATAAAGACCCTGCGATTGCGTTTCTCTTTACAGCAGCATCCCAACGCCGTGGTGCGCGTGCGTATCGACGGCAACGTGCTGGACGACAAGATCGCCTCGACGGCGGTGGTGTTCATCGTGGCCTATTTTTTGGCGCTGCTCGCGGGAACGGTCGTAGGCACGATGTGCGGAGTGGATATGGAGACGAGTTTCTCGTCGGCGGTGGCCTGTATGGGGAACGTGGGGCCGGGATTCGGCATGGTCGGCTCGCTGGGCAACTACTCCGACCTGCCGGCCGTGATGAAGTTTTCGAATACGATGTTGATGTTGCTGGGTCGTTTGGAGATTTTCGGACTCGTGCAGTTGTTTTTTCTAAAATGGTGGAGATGATGCGTAAAGGATTTTTCCTTTTGGCGGTGTTGGTCGCAGCGGGGGTGCCGCCGAAGCCTCGGCGCAGGAGGTGACGGCGCGTATCGCGGGACTGGAAGGCAATGCGGAGTATATGGAGATGCTGCGCGAAGAGGCGTCGTTGCAGGCGCGCGAGGATTCGGTGACGATGGTCGTCAACCGGGTGCGTCGACAGCTGCGCGACGATCCGGCGCAGCGGGCGGTCTATTCGGCCGAGATTCTGCGGTGCGAGGAGCAGCTCTTTTCGATCCGCACCGAACGGGGGCGGCTGACCGATCGGATCAATACGGTCGAACAGGATTGGGTGCTGGCGAATCTCGACCTGAGCAGTCCGTCGACGACGACGGCCGGCCGTGCGGCGGGCGCTCCCCTGCCCGATTCGTTGCAGACGGCCGATCTGGTGCACAACGCCTATTTCCGTGAACAGCTTCCGCAGGCCGACTATCGGGCACTGCTGAGTGCGCAGCGCAGGGAGCGCACGGCATTCGACCTGGCGGCGGCCTGTGCGGCGAACTACGAAGCGATCGAAGAGTTGAAGATCTCCTACGACACGATCACGGCCGAGACGCCGGCCGCCGTGCTGTACGAACGTTACCGTACCCTGCAATCGCTCAACCGCTCCTTGTGCGATTCGCTGCAACGGGTGTGGGGTGCGGTCTACGACAACAAGAACTACGCCTACGGTTATCTGCTCGACAGGCTGGGGCAGGAACAGGCGCTCGTCCGGGAGGAGGAGGCACTGTCGAAGGCG
>ENA-OROO01001862-OROO01001862.1-human-gut-metagenome-genome-assembly--contig:-NODE-1862-length-10070-cov-2.885971_pt1 | contig 10070 bp, 8 predicted proteins | sample MGYA00242130_ERZ509052 | MGnify/ENA primary metagenome ERZ509052 (study PRJEB26280, sample SAMEA2338730) | human gut metagenome | biome: human gut; feature: human-associated habitat; material: faeces... | reverse complement strand
TTTTGTTCTGCCATAATACATCCGGGTTAAAGATGATTTATGGTTACTGTTAGGTGTGAACAGTAACGATATATGACAAATTGGGTGAGATAATTTATTTAGGTTTATAGTTACTAATGTTGATAAATGTTATCATTATTTGTGTGCTTTGTGAAAGACAACATCATCATTGATATTGCTGTCGTATCTGGTATAAGCATGGACTTGGCTGTTCTTTCAGGCTGCATCACTGTCGTCCTTCTCAGGACCGTTCTCCATCCACCAGGCATAGGCTGCAGCACCGATACAAACGGCTGCACACACGACAATTATTATTGTTTCAAGCATTTTAAATCCTCCGTTTTACTTTATCAGCATGACGCGGAGAAAATGTTTATTTAATGTATCTAAGTTATATTTCCTCCGCATATGCGCGAATTTTGAAATAATCAGCGAAGGAAGTTAGTTTATGCCCATCCTTGTCGTGGATAAAACGGATAATAAAGCGCCGGCTCGTGTTTGTGAGGCATATGCGCATGACCACGATAGCGGCATATGCGAATAAAATAATATGTATTAACTGGAGTAACGCACCCAGCCAGCTTAAATTGGATGTAAGCCTGCCTAAAAAACCAAGCGAAGAGGTACGGATGCGGCATATGACTGCAGGAAAAGAAGGAATTTCCTCTATATACTGGCAATCCATGAGTGCCGACATATCTGACTCTGAATAAAGCACTGCGCGTGAGTCCAAGACTTCCTGCTGTGGAAGCGCGGCCTTATCAGAAGCGGCATAAGAGCCCCAGACAACCCTGTGATCGTATGAACCGTATGCTGTGCGGTCAGGATCAAATTCGTCCAGATTTTTGTCGAGACTTAGAAAGGAACAGAATATAAGACAAAGCAACAGTGGTAAAACCAGTATTTTCTTCATGAGAGTCCGCTCCTTTCCTTCCAATTTATGTTTCTATTTTCTTCCTTTAGGTTAAAAAAGTCAACTTGTAAGTAGATTTCTTTTCAAAAATATTGAAATTCTTAATGGGCTGTAATTGTAACCAAATGATTATCTTAAATCAATGATATACATATTGCATAAAAAATAATCGAAAATTTATGCATGTTTGTGCATCACGATAATAGACATTTTTCATGGCACGTGATACTATAATTAACGTAAAAACCCCCCAATACATTATATATTTTTACTATCCCCATAGTAAAATACCTTCTCCTAAAGGACAGCAGAACGATGGCTGTTCTTTTTTTGTCCCCAAATAGTGTATATTTCGGGAAACAAGCAGATATAATATTGTTGAAATGATTTAGACATGATACAATCAGATTAGATATTAGATAGCACGCAAGAAGCGAGACATGCTGATAACAGCTCTCTTTCTTCAAGCCTGCAGACATTGAAGGTTCTGATGTCATAATTCAGAGTCACTGACACCAAATACTGTGAGCAGATGATAGTTGATTCACGTATGAGGAGGAAGAACATTTTGAGATTAAGGGTGTACTTCCGGCGAAGTGCACCCTTCTTTTAGTGAACAAAGAGCTTTGTTCATATTAAATACAAGATATAAGGAGTAACGCATGGAAACAAGAATAGCCCTGATCGGCATTATAGTTGAAAATCCGGATTCGGTTGAGCAGCTTAATCATCTGCTGCATGAGTACGGCAGCTTCATTGTTGGGCGCATGGGTATCCCATACGAGAAAAAGAACGTGAATATCATCAGTGTGGCGATTGACGCACCGCAGGATATTATCAGTGCGCTGTCCGGCAGGATTGGCAGGCTGAATGGCATAGGAGTGAAGACCGTTTACTCTAATAAATAAAGCAGACCAGACTACAGGAGAAAGCATGACTGACAATACAGCAATAATAAAAATTATAGATGAAATTACGGCCTGCCGGAATATCACCCTCGAGCAGCTGCATATGCTGCTTGAGACGGATGATATGCAGGCAGTTGATTACCTGAGAAAGAGTGCATCAGAGAAAGCACACGAGACCTATGGCAATCAGGTTTTTATACGAGGGCTGATAGAGTTCACCAATTACTGCAAAAACGACTGTCTCTACTGCGGCATAAGGCACAGCAATACTCACGCGGACCGCTACCGCCTGAGTACGGAGCAGATTATGGCATGCTGCGAGAGCGGCTATGAGCTGGGATTTCGTACTTTTGTGCTGCAGGGAGGTGAAGACCCATATTACACGGATGAGCGCATCTGTGAGATAGTGTCCGGGATTAAGGCAAAGTATCCGGACTGCGCAGTTACACTCTCTATCGGAGAAAAGTCAAAGGAGAGCTATCAGAGCTATTTTGATGCAGGGGCAGACAGATATCTGCTGCGCCATGAGACTGCGGATGAAAAGCATTACAGTAGGCTTCATCCGGCAGAGATGTCACTTGAAAACAGAAAGCAGTGCCTTTGGGATTTGAAAGAGATAGGATATCAGGTGGGATGCGGCTTCATGGTCGGATCGCCGGGACAGACAGTGGAGACCTTGTACGAGGACTTGCAGTTTATAAAGGAGCTTGAGCCTCACATGGTTGGAATCGGTCCGTTCATATCGCAGAAGGATACACCTTTTGCAAACGAGAAGTCAGGTACGATGGATGAGACGCTTCGCCTGCTTTCAATCATCAGGCTCATACATCCAAAAGTGCTGCTGCCTGCCACAACAGCGCTTGGCACAATCCATCCGCTCGGCAGGGAAAAGGGTATACAGTCGGGTGCCAATGTTGTGATGCCAAACCTCTCACCAGTCAATGTTCGTGACAAATACAAGCTCTACGACAATAAAATCTGCACCGGAGATGAGGCGGCAGAGTGCCGCTACTGTATGGAAAACCGGATGAAGAGCATCGGCTATCAGGTAGTGGTGTCGCGTGGGGACTACGCAGATTTTTGATTAATAGTTACGATTAATAAATATAAAACAACACTAGGATATAGAAGGAGATAAAAATGTACAACGTAAAATCATTAAAGGCTGAGGAATTCATCTCAGACGAGGAAATCAAAGAGACTCTCGAATACGCAGAGGCAAACAAAAATAATATAGGGCTTATCGATGAGATTATCGAGAAAGCAAAGCTCAAAAAAGGACTCACACACAGAGAGGCATCAGTGCTTTTAGCCTGTGAGATTCCGGAGAAGCTTGACGAGGTTTACAAGCTTGCTCAGCAGATAAAGAAGGATTTCTACGGAAACAGAATCGTGCTTTTTGCACCGCTGTATCTGTCAAACTACTGTGTGAACGGCTGTGTTTATTGTCCATATCACATGAAAAATAAGCATATTGCGAGAAAGAAGCTCACTCAGGAGGAGATAGTAAAGGAGGTCACAGCCCTTCAGGATATGGGACACAAGCGTCTTGCAATCGAGGCAGGAGAGGACCCTGTAAACAATCCGATTGAGTATATTCTCGAGTGTATCAACACAATCTACAGCATCAAGCATAAAAACGGAGCTATCCGTCGTGTAAATGTAAATATCGCTGCCACTACAGTGGAGAATTACAGAAAGCTCAAGGAGGCAGGAATCGGAACCTACATACTCTTCCAGGAGACATATCACAAGGAGAGCTATGAGCAGCTTCATCCGACAGGACCAAAGCATGACTATGCATATCACACAGAGGCCATGGACCGTGCTATGGAGGGCGGCATTGACGATGTGGGACTTGGTGTACTTTTCGGACTGGACAAGTACAAGTACGAGTTTGCCGGACTTTTGATGCATGCAGAGCACCTTGAGGCAGTGCACGGTGTAGGTCCTCACACCATCAGTGTGCCGCGTATAAAGCATGCAGATGATATAGACCCGGATGTATTTGACAATGGCATCAGTGATGATACCTTCGCCAAAATATGCGCACTTATCCGTATTTCAGTGCCATACACAGGAATGATAATCTCAACCCGTGAGAGTCAGGCTGTCCGTGAAAAGGTTCTGCCGCTCGGTGTTTCACAGATCAGCGGCGCATCAAAGACAAGTGTTGGAGGCTATGCAGACCCGGAGGCTGAGAAAAATGCAGAGGCAACATCGGAGCAGTTTGATGTCAGCGACCAGAGAACACTTGACGAGGTGGTAAACTGGCTTATGAAGATGGATTATATCCCTTCCTTCTGTACAGCCTGCTACAGAGAGGGCAGAACAGGAGACCGTTTTATGGCACTGTGCAAGAGCATGCAGATACTTAACTGCTGTCATCCGAACGCACTCATGACACTTAAGGAATATCTCGAGGACTATGCAAGCCCGCAGACAAGAGAGCTTGGAATGAAGCTAATCGACAGGGAAATAGAAAAGATTACCAATCCAAAGGTTAAGCAGACCTGCTATGAGCATATACATGATATTGCAGACGGAAAGCGTGATTTCCGTTTCTAAAGGAGGAAATATGGGAAATTTGAATGAGACCCCTTCTGCCAACAGGCTTCATATAGGTATATACGGAAAGACAAACAGTGGTAAGTCATCACTGATTAACGCGGTTACAAAGCAGGAGGTTTCCATTGTGGCCGATGTGGCTGGTACGACAACCGACCCTGTGTACAAGCAGATGGAAATTCATCCGCTCGGACCGTGCGTGATTATTGATACGGCGGGCTTTGATGATGACAGTGAGCTTGGTGAAAGACGTGTGGAAAAGACTCATCTGGCAGCAGAGAAGACAGACATAGCTGTTGTAGTGCTTGATATTGCAGAGGTCATTGCTGCAAAGAAGGCAGGGGTACCATTTAAAAAGGCTTTTAAGGATGAGGCAGAGTGGAGCCTGTTATTTGCAAAAAAACATACCCCGGTTGTATTTGCCTTAAACAAGATAGACGAGATTTTGCTTTCCGCAGAGGCTCAGGAAAAGAGCAGGGGAAAGCTTGATAATGCTGCAATAGAGGCCGCAAAGTGCTGGGTTTATGAGGAAAACAGTGCTGTGATGGGCAAAAATGCAGACAATAGCTTTGAGGTTGTAGCAGTCAGCGCATTAAAGGGCAAGGGAATGGATGCCGTTATCTCTGCACTCACACGCCTTTTGCCTGAGGATTTCGGACAGGAATTTATCCTCGGAGACCTTGTTTGTGAGACAGACCTGGTGCTTCTTGTCATGCCGCAGGATATCCAGGCGCCAAAGGGCAGGCTCATACTGCCACAGGTGCAGACACTCAGGGAATTGCTTGATAGAAAATGCCTTGTAATGAGCACGACGACTGACAAAATGACAGATGCGCTTGCTGCGTTATCTCGCGCACCAAAGCTCATCGTGACAGATTCACAGGTGTTTGGCTATGTGTACGAGCACAAGCCGGCGGAGAGTATGCTCACATCATTTTCAGTGCTTTTTGCAGCCTACAAGGGGGATCTGCCATACTATGTGGAGAGTGCAAGGGCAATAGATGCCTTAAAGCCATCCTCAAGAGTGCTCATCGCAGAGTGCTGTACACATGCGCCTCTTGCAGAGGATATAGGCAGGGTGAAGCTTCCGAACCTGCTTCGAAAGCATGTCGGTGAGGAGCTTACTGTGGATATTACAAGCGGTACAGACTTCCCTGATAATCTTTCGCAGTACGACCTCGTTATTCAGTGTGGTGCATGCATGTTTAACAGAAAATATGTATTATCAAGAATAGACAGGGCACGCACTCAGCATGTGCCGATGACAAACTATGGCGTGGCTATAGCACACCTGACAGGAATACTCGATAAGGTGAGCATGCCCTAGAAAAGCCTTAAAAGCCGGGAGGAAGAGAAGCTATCGGTATGACGAAAACAAGTAATTTTGACGACAAAGTGAATTATAGTGGCGATTATAAAGGCAATTACAGCGGCGATTATAGAGACAATTACAGCAGCGATTATAGCGCCACCGGTTACGCTCGTCTGGCGAAGAGTCTTATTGATATAGTAAAAGAGCAGCAGGCGAAGCTTGGCTACAGGAAGGAAATAGTCAGACTGTATTATCCTCTTTCCACGCTCAAACATTTCTTTGAGTGTGCAGGGGATGACAATAAAATTGCAGCCGGCGTAATTTCAGAGCAGCAGATGCTTGAAATACTTGCACCGGACAACCTGCCAAAACAGCTTACTGACACCATAGGTGAGATAAAGGTCACCGCAAAAAATGAGCGTTTCTGCATAGAGATACCACCTGAGGGCAGTGAGTATGTGCATGAAAACACAGCTGACAACGAGTTTATAAGGGAGCTGATTACACTTGTCGGCACGCATGGCTGCACCATGGAGCAGATAACTGAGTTGTTTTACAAATACTCGGACGACATCGAAAAAAAGGAAATGCAAAACGGCGAGTTTGACTGTTACATCCGCTTCTTAAATGAGCCGGATGACACATACTACTATTGCTTCCATGATGAGGGCTGCCATATTATTTACCATAGATTTCTGCCGCAGGATTATGCGGACTTTGGATTTTAATGGATAAGTTTCTTTCTTTTGGTGTTGGCCTTTGAATTTACTTTGAAGTTACACGAAGACATAGTTTGACAAAAATATAACAATCGTAATATAATGGCGGTTGAGAGTATGGTTTATGTATAATACGCGCACGCTGAGTGAGGGAGACACGATGTTATTGTTCATACCTTAATGTGAACAGCAGCACAGCAGGCACAGCATAGCAGGAGATATACACATGGCAACATTTACCAGAAAAGCCATAATGCAGACTTTTTTACATATACTGAAAAACAAACCGCTGGACAGGATTACAGTCAAGGATATATGCGAGCAGTGTGAGATAAACAGAAATACATTTTACTATTATTTCAAGGACATATATGATGTGCTTGAGGCCATATTTGAGGACGAGGTCAGGCTTGTGATGGATGAGGCAAAGGAAGGCGTGACATTTCATGATGCATATGCCAGAGTCGCTGCCCTTATTCTTAATAACCGCGAGGCGATAATGCACATTTATGCATCGGAAAACGGAAGGGTATTAAGGACATATCTGGATGCCGTGGTCACTCAGGTGGTGCGCCGCTTTGTGCTGGAAAAGGCAGAGGGTTATAGCCTGGATGATAGTGACATTGCTTTTATCACGGCATTTTACAGCAACGGAATCGTGGGCAGCACAATTAAGTGGATTGAGAGATGCAGTATGATGAGCAGCCTGCCTGAGACCATTACGGCAAATGGCGTTGGACTGTCAAAAAGCCAATACAACAGAGATATTGTTAAGAGAATAGGTGACTCTTTCGATGCCACAATTTATGATATGATTGAGTGCTGTCTGTAGGCAGGCGGATATTGTATGACAAAATAATTCGAACAGATTTGACAGAGTGTCTGAATTTCAGACACTCTTATTTTTTTGTCTATTTTAAAGACGATTATGGTGGATTAGAATAGCAGACAAAAAGGAGGGAGATACTTTATGCATACATTGGTACGTGTGAAAAATGCATACACTGTCATGACAATATGCCTGATTGCATTGGGGGCAGCTTTGTTATTTGCGCCACAGCTTGGACTTAGGACTTTGTGCGTGGTGTATGGAGTGTTTCTCATAGTATACGGAGTGACAAAGCTGTCCGGATATTTTGCAAAGGATTTATTTCAGCTTGCGTTTCAGTTTGACCTGGCGCTTGGGATAGTTTCAATAGTGCTTGGAATCATAATTATAGAGAAATCTGAGTATATTATAGAGATATTGTCTACAGCAATAGGCATTTTTATGTTGGTAGATGGAGCGTTCAAGATACAGACTGCAGTGGAAGCAAAGCGTTTTGGCATCGAGAGATGGTGGCTCATACTCGTGATGTCGTTTGTAGTGGCATTTGTGGGAATACTGCTTCTTGTGACACCATTTGAGACCGCAGGCATGATAGTGAGATTAATAGGACTGAATTTGAGTCTTGACGGAATACTAAATTTATTTGTCGTCAGAAATACCGTTGAAACAATAAGGAGGAATACAAAGTGGGAAATTTAGGACATCAGGCAGCGAGACTTGCTGCATCAAAAATATGTGACAACATTGTAAAAGGACTTTGCAAGGACCCGGAGACAGAGGTTGTAAAGCTTATCGACATGTGGCAGAAATTTATGGGCGATGAGAAGATTGATTTAAACTATGACAGTGCGCGCAAGATGATCTGTGATAAGGACTGCACGCTCAACAAGTACATGCATCGTCTTATCAATGAGATAGATCCTCATGTATTAAAGACAATCGCGCTTAATCTGGGATTTGAGGCATTTGTTTACGGCACAAAACCCATCCGTAAAAATCGTGAAAAGTATGGCTGCAATGTGCCATGGCTCATTCTTATGGATCCGACAAGTGCCTGCAATCTGCACTGTACAGGCTGCTGGGCAGCAGAGTATGGCCACAAGCTGAACCTTACCTTTGATGAGATGGATAAGGTCGTAACACAGGGCAAGGAGCTTGGTGTATACCTGTATATGTTTACAGGAGGGGAGCCTCTTGTCAGAAAAGCAGACCTTGTTAAGCTCTGTGAGAAGCACAACGACTGTGCATTTCTGGCATTCACAAACGGCACACTCGTGGATGAGGCCTTCTGCGCAGACTTAAAGCGTATCGGAAATCTGTACCTTGCAATAAGTCTTGAGGGCTTCTCAGAGGTGAACGACCTAAGACGAGGCACCGGTGTATTTGCAAAGGTTATGCATGCAATGGATTTGCTTAAGGAAAACGGACTTGTTTTCGGTACATCAATATGTTACACATCAAAGAACTATGAGACAGTTACCAGTGATGAGTTTATCGACATGATTGTGGAAAAGGGCTGCCGCTATGCGCTTTACTTCCACTATATGCCTGTCGGAAACGATGCATCACTGGAGCTTTTACCGAATCCGAAGCAGAGACTTTACATCAAGGACCGTGTCCGTGAAATCAGAAATATGACAAGCGGCAAGGGAATTTTCACGATGGATTTCCAGAACGACGGCGAGTTTGTCGGAGGCTGTATCGCAGGAGGAAGAAACTATTTCCATATCAATGCCAACGGCGATGCTGAGCCATGTGTATTTATCCACTACTCAGGAGCCAACATCCGTACACACAGCATGCTTGAGATTTTGAAACAGCCGCTTTTCATGGCATATCATGATAACCAGCCATTTAATGAGAATCACTACAGACCATGTCCTATGCTTGAAAATCCTGAGATCTTACAGCGGCTCGTAAAGGAAACAGGTGCAAAATCAACTGATTTGCAGTCACCTGAGAGTGCGGAGCACCTGTGCAACAAGTGTAAGGAGTATGCGCAGGCATGGAAGCCTTGTGCCGATAAGCTTTGGGCGGAGGAAGGACACAGTAATTAATGATATTTGAAACACATGCCCATTATGATGATGACAGATTTAAGGACGACCGTGATGAAACAATAAAACGCGTCCATGAAAAAGGAGTTGCCCCGATAATAAATGTCGGGGCTTCTATTGGCTCTACCATGACTACAATAGAGCTTGCAAAGAAATATGATTTTATATATGCGGCGGTTGGAGTGCATCCAAGCGACGTAGCTGATTTAAACGAGGAAACCTTTGCATGGCTTAGGGAACAGACCGCATGGGAAAGGACTGTTGCAGTCGGGGAAATCGGACTGGACTATTACTGGGATAAGGAGCCAAAGGTGCAGGAAAACCAGCGCTACTGGTTTAAGCGTCAGCTTGAGCTTGCAGCAGAAGCATCGCTGCCGGTTATCATACACTCGCGTGATGCAGCACAGGACACCATGGAAATCATGACAGAGGCAGCAAAAAAGAATATCCGCGGCGTGATACACTGCTATTCATATTCACCGGAGATGGCACTGGAGTATGTAAAGCTGGGGTATTATATCGGAGTGGGAGGTGTCGTGACTTTCAAGAATGCAAAGAAGCTGGTACAGACAGTGTCAGAGCTTCCACTTGATAGAATCCTTCTTGAGACAGATTGTCCATACATGGCCCCGGAGCCACATCGAGGCACGAGGAATGATTCGTCAAACATTCCATATGTGATAAAGAAGATAGCAGAAATCAAAGGCACTACACCGGATGAGGTAGAGCGCAAAACTCGTGCCAATGCATTTGAACTGTTCACA
>ENA-OROO01001856-OROO01001856.1-human-gut-metagenome-genome-assembly--contig:-NODE-1856-length-10081-cov-2.802912_pt1 | contig 10081 bp, 8 predicted proteins | sample MGYA00242130_ERZ509052 | MGnify/ENA primary metagenome ERZ509052 (study PRJEB26280, sample SAMEA2338730) | human gut metagenome | biome: human gut; feature: human-associated habitat; material: faeces... | reverse complement strand
TCCTTGCTGCTTTTCGCCGTTGGAAAAGAGAAGATACAGAAAAAATTTTCATAGTATCACCATTTTCAAAAAAACCAATGTACATAAAATTTTCACAAAAAAAGAACTTTATCCTATATTCCTTGTGGATATGGGGAGTTTATTTCCATCATACCTATTGAAATCTCCATCATTCGATGGCAAAATGATGGAGATATTTTTAAGTTGATGGAATGGGATAACTGAGCACCTTAAATGAAAGGAAGGAAAAAATTATGGAATATTCGGCAATTCTTCATGATATGGATAAGAGATTCTGCTATGCAATCGATAAGGATTTATTCGTGATACGTGTGCAGGTAAAAAAAGATGATATAAAAGAGATCATTCTCCATTATGAGGACAAGTACATACCATTGGAATGGAAGGATACGCGAAAGACGATTCCGATGAAGAAGGTTGCCACATCACAGTTTCATGATTATTATGAGGCACAGCTTCAGATGCATTTGATATGCCTCCGTTATTATTTTGAATTTACGGATATGCAGGGAGAAAAGGTATATTACGGCAACTATGAGTTTGATAAGGAATCTATCACAAACAGAGACAGAATGTTTGACTGTCCGCAGAACCTTCGGGAGGAAGAAATGTTTGAGGTCCCGGATTGGGCAGCAAATAAGGTCGTGTATCAGATTTTTCCGGCCCGTTTTGCAGCATCGCAGCAGGTAGATAAGGAACAATGGTATAAAGCACCAATTTCGTCTATGGATGATCTGCATGGTGATCTCAGAGGAATTATTGATCATTTGGATCATATTCAGAAGCTGGGAATAGATGTTATGTATTTAACACCTATTTTTAAATCGGATTCCTGCCATAAATATGATACCACTGATTATTACCAGATTGATCCTTCCTTCGGAACAACAGAGGATCTTAAGGAGCTGGTGCAAAAAGCGCATGAGTGTGGAATGAAAGTAGTGATGGATGCGGTATTCAACCATACAGGAAGAGATTTTTTTGCATTTAAGGATATTATAGAAAAAGAAGAAAAATCCAGATATCTGGACTGGTATTTTATCGAGAGATTTCCGCTGAAGGCTGAAAAAGGAGAAGCTCCTAACTTCAAATGTTTTGGTTATTATGATGGAATGCCAAAGTTAAATCTGAAAAATCCGGAGGTTGAAAAATTCGTTACAGATGTTGCATGTTATTGGATTAAGGAATGCGATATCGATGGATGGAGAATGGATGTAGGTGACGAAATCAGTCATTTCTTCTGGAAGCGATTTAGAAAGGCTGTTAAGGCAGTAAAGAAGGATCTGCTGATCATTGGAGAAATCTGGCATTATGCAGGAGATTTTCTTGAGGGAGATGAATGGGATACGGTCATGAATTATCCATTTTACCTGAACCTGATCGATCTGCTTGCAGACGAAAAGATTACGGTCAGCCAGTTCGTACAAAATCTTGGATATTTGAAGGGTCGCTTAAACAAAAACTGCTATCCCCTTATGTGGAATCTGATCGACAGCCATGATACCGCAAGATTTTTACATCTGTGTAACGACAATAAGAAAAAGCAGCATCTGGCAGCCGCTTTTCAGTTGTTACTGCCGGGAATGCCGATGATTTATTATGGAGATGAGTATGCGATGCCGGGAGCAAACGATCCGGACTGCAGACGGGGTATGTACTGGGATGAAGAATACCAGGACAAAGAGATGTATGAATGGTACAAGCGGCTGATTCAGGTCCGGAAAAGCCATGCATGCATTGTAGAAGGCGAACTGGCTGGGATCGTCACGGAAGATGAGGAAGGGACAGTTGTCCTGATCAGAAAAAATGGCGAAGAGACCATTGCCATGATTTTCAACTGCAGCAGCAGTGCAAAAAAATTTAATGAGTACACGCAGAAGTACAATCTGCTTACCGAAAACACCTTTGATGGAAATGTAGAGGGGTTTGATGCTGCGGTAATCGTGCTTTAAGAAGCCTTACGGCAGATGGTTTCCCGGGAGTTTGTCTGTGGGAAGAAGAGGGAAAGCACCAGTATTTCTGGTAATGTAAAGTACGGAGGATGATATGACGAATGTAAAAAAGAAGGATGGAAAACGGTTTGGGGCAATCGTACTTAGCCTGATATTATTGCTTTCCCTAGTGTTTCCATATCCTGTGATGGCAGACCAGACAGCGGCAGACCAGACAACGGAAGCTTCCGTTTATGCCATTCACAAGACAGGTGATGATAAGGAAAATTTTGTGATTGTTATCATGGGTGAGGGCTATACCCGGGAACAACAGGAACAATTTTTAAAGGATGCAACGGCAAAAGCACAGGGGCTGCTAAAGTGGTCCCCTTATAAAGAGTATTCCGACAGGATCAATATTTATGCAGTACAGACGGTATCCAATGAAACTGGTGTGGGCGTGATGTATGGGGAGTCGAACCCGGACACATATTTTCATGTGCAGGCATTCGGAAAATCCTGCTATTTTGCAAAGGACGGGAAAGATAAAGCCGAGGCACTGAGGGCAGAGCTGGAGAGCAGATATCTGGATACCGGCGCAGCCGTTGGAACCATCCATATCATTTGTAATACGACTGCGAATATTGGTTCTTCTTCCAATGCACTCTTTTCTTTTTCGGCAAATTCGGGTGAGAATGAGCAGGGGGATGTCATGACCCATGAAATTTCCCACAGCATCGGAAGATTAGGCGATGAATATGATAAAAAGATGCAGGGAGAAAATATTTCCGACACATCGGATCCGGATAAGATTAAGTGGCATAAGATGCTTGGGTTCCGTGGAATCGGAATAACGGCAGCAGGAACAGAAACGGTATTTGCGCCGAGCCGCGTCTGCATGATGCGGGATCTTGGGAATCCTTTCTGTGAAGTGTGTAAAATGGAACTGGCGCGGAGATTAAATAACCGTGATTATGTCAGCAGGCAGGCATCTGTTTATGTGTGCGATCCTGAAATTACAATTCCACATACCAGGACAGGAACACTTGACAGGGATAGTGACCAATACCGGATCGATGAGACAAATATCACAAAAGCAAATGGAAAGGATCTGGAATTCCGTACAGTCGTACAAAATATAGTGGATGCCAAACAGCATTTGAAGATTACTTTCCGCATTATTGGAGCAGACCATACAGTCAAATATGAAAAAGAAGAAACATATACCGTTCCGCCACACAGTAACTGGTATGATCCGGATGCTGCCAGAGAGTCCCTTTCTGTCACACTTCCTGCGGTAACTGGTCTGGTTTCCGGGGACAGACTGGAAGGAAAGATCATAGATGAGGACACTGGGAAAATTCTGGCTGACAATCAGACGGCAGGACAGGCGTGGAGTACCGTAACGATTCGTTATATGCTGCAAAACGAAGACGGAACCGAAACAACAGTGCCTGATACGGCACCCGCGACAGTATATGTACCAAAGAATTCTGCGTATACGTTAAGAAGTCCGGATTTATATGGATATACATGTGTAGGAAACAGTGCAAATCAGGGAGAAATAAACATCACAGAGGATCGCCAGGAGATCACTTATTATTACCGGAAAAACAGTGAGATGCCGGAAATACAAACCGTACCTGTCCGCGTAACTTATGATGGAAAACCCCATACATTTGATATCAAGCAGGAAGATGGTGTACAAATCAGTTACAGTTTGACAGAAAACGGATCGTATACACAAACGGAGATGCCATTTTACACAGAAGCAGGCCGGTATAAGATTTATTTTAAAGCGGAAAAGGCATCTTTTATTCCAACATACGGGGAGGCTGTCCTGGAAATCGAAAAGGCTTCCACCAGCATGCAGCTGACTGCAAAAAACGATACGGTCAAAGGTGCGGGAACAGTAGAATTACAGCTTTGCAGACAGGGGATTCCGGAAGATGCCGGGATAAAAGTAACCTGTGATGTTTCCGGGATCACATTAGAAGAAAAGGGAACGGATCACTGGATGGCAACACTTCCGAATGAAACGAAAACATATACGTTCACCGCATGTTATAATGGGAATGGCAACTATACAGGAAGTAAGGCAGATTGCAAGGTCCGTGTAACGGCGGATCATTCCCAGACAGGGGGCGGTTCTGGTGGAAGTTCCGGTGGAAGTTCCGGAGGCAGTTCAAGTGGCGGTTCCGGCGGAATATCCGGAGGCGGTTCAAGTGGAGGTTCTGGCAGCAGTTCGGGTGGAAGTTCCGGAGGCAGCTCCGGCGGAGGCTCCGGTGAAAATGCCGGTGGAAGCACGGACGGATCATCTGGCAATGTTTCACCGGATTCCGGCACATTACCAGCACCGGATCATGCAAAAGAAGAACCGGGGAATGTGACACCGCCACCCGCAGCAGATACGTCCGTTTCTGTTAAGGATATTAATGTCAAAGCAAAAACTGCAGTTAAAAATAATACGGTCAAAGTGAAGAATATTGCAGCAGTTTTGAAAAAAGAAATTACAAAGGCAGAAAAAGAACAGGGTGGCAGGATAAAAGACCTGTCTGTTGAAATAACTTTTGATACGGCAAAAGCCGGAAACTGGAAGAATCTGCATCTTGAAATGGACGGGCAGGCGGTAAATTTACTTGTCAAAAAGAATGTAAAAGAATTGAAGGTCAATGGTGGCAATGTAAATCTTACCTTTGATTCGAAGGCATTAAAAGAATTAAAGAAAGAGATGAATACAGCTGTGGTTATCAAAATGAAACAGGCTGACAAGAAAAATCTTTCTGCCAGGGCAGGGAAAATTATTGGAAAACGTCCGGTTTATGATTTTTCCGTCACAGGAATCAAGAAAAAGCAGTCGTCTGTCCTGAAAAAGGGACGGATCAGGGTCGCTGTTTCCTATAATGCTTCGAAAAAGGAAAAAGACAAAAAGATTTTTGCATATAAAATTGATAAATACGGTGCAGCAGTTAAGATACCGGGATCTTATTATGATTCCGATACAAAGACCGTTAACTTTGTAAGCCGTGGGTTTTTCACAGTTGCAGTAGGCTATGAAAAGTGATGAAACATAAAAAATCATCGTTCACGTTAAAAAAACTGTAATTCATGTCGAAAAATACAAAAACCGGTTTTGATTTGGTATAATAATAGAACTCATTTTAGTAAAAATGAGTTCATACCGTGAATGATGGAGGGGATAACAATCATCGTTTTAGAAGAAATATTAATGGCAAACGGATTGACCGTGTTAATGATGTGGTTCCTTTTGTTTTGCAGACGAAAGAACAGAGAGAGCCTTCATGTGGGAGATAAAATATATGATGGAATAGCAATCGTAAATTTAGTGGGTGCATTGTCTGAAACCATTGCTTTTCTCGTAGATGGAAAACAGTTTACTGGCAGCCGGCAGATTAATTATATCTCTAACAGCATATGCTTTATAGGGACAGTCAGTATGGGTATGCTTTGGTGTATGTACGTGGAATTGCGTATCTATCGAAATTATAAAAGAATGGTTCAAAAAGCAGGAGTGGAGATATTTCCCTGGCTGGTAGAAGTAATTATGGTTTTATGTAATCTGTTTGGAACAGGGATTATGTTTAAAATATCCGGGGAGAATGTATACCAGAGAACTGCCGGTGTGCTGGTGGGATATATTTCGCTTGTCATATATTTTGCTTACAGTATCTATCTGGTGTATCATTCCAAAAAACAAGGGGTTAACCTGAATTTTTTCCCGGTGATCTATTTCGTTGGTCCTTGTTTTGCAGGTGTAGTTCTCCAGTTCCTTTTTTATGGAATTACATCATCATGGGTGCTGGTTGCGGTCGCATTGATATTTGTGCAGATGCAGTCATACGCAGAGAGTTTGTATATGGATGAGCTTTCCGGATTATATAACCGGAGATATTTTAATGCGGTGCTTGCGGAAAAGAAAATTGCAAGCCATAAATCCTTATATGGAATCATGATGGATGTAAACGATTTCAAGTGTATTAATGACAATTTAGGTCATAGTACGGGCGATAAGGCTATTTGTACGTTGGGAAATATACTCATCAGATCCATACCGGATGATGGTATGGCAATCCGGTATGCGGGAGATGAGTTTATTGTGCTACTGTCAGGTGTTGATACGGAGCGTGTCTTAGCGACAATGGAGGAAATTAACCATAATCTGTCCCGGTTTAATGAATCCGGAATAGAATCGTTTCATTTAAGTGTTTCCATGGGATACACGGAATTTGGGACAGAAGATGATGCAGAAACTTTTTTAATGCATATGGATGAGAAAATGTATGAGGAAAAACGGAAATATCATATGCGAAAGAAATCAGCCGGTTTGGAAAATAAAGTATAGCATTACGTTCCTGCCATTTGTCTGATAACTGGTTGCAATGGCATAAGAAAAGAAAATATTATAATCATCAAACGAGTAGCAGACTGGTGTAAATCCGGTTTTGCTGCTCGTTTTTATATTTATGGTTATAGGCAGGGATGCTCCGGATTTCAAGACAATAAATAACCGTGTTATGGTTGATGGAGAGGCATTTTTTGTTTTATGAGAAAACCAGTTACCCATATAGATAACTGGTTTTTAAGGGATAATGTTAATGAGTATGTGCGATAGTGGAGTTATCAAGAAGTGTTCGTAAGGCATCCTGAAGGACTTGTGAGCAGTTGATTCCGCGCTTGTCAGCAAGACGGACCATCCAACTTGGAAGAGAAACATTTTTTCGAACGGCGCGAGTATCTGTCTGGGCACGATATTCAATGGTATCTGCGGAAATCAGGGAACAGATTGTGCCGGCATCAACACTTAATTTTTCCTGTGGTGATGGAGGAGCAATCGGTTCGCCTTCATCCTCTGCAACAACAAGCCATGCGCTCATTGCATCGGTAATTTGGTCAATTGCATCAGAAAGACTATTGCCAGTAGTGATGCATCCAGGAAGATCAGGGACTTTTGCGTAGTATCCAGATCCGTCCTCGATAGGTGTAAACAAAGCTGTATAAATATATTTCATAGTAACCCTCCTATTTGGAAGCAGGAAACATATTTAATGCATCCTGCTAATATTGGCTTCCTTGAAGATGTACTTCATGTCGTTTTCATTGAAATCGTGTCGTTTGACAGGTACGGTGCTGTGTGTCTGCGGATTGTAGTAAATGTCGTGATTAGCACCGTGGCGTTTCAATTCATAACCGGAAGCACTGAGTTGTTTAATCGTTTGTTGCCTTGGATTCATTATGTACCTCCTTTAATTATATCATACACAATATTACACAAAAGTCAACTAAAATACACAAAAATACACAAGAAATAAAGTGAATGTGCACTACGGAATTTTCCAAATCAGCCGGAATTGTTTTTACCGGAGGCGGCGGATTGTGCAGAGAGTCATGAAGCAGAGGTTGGGGCGGATTGTGGAGGAGCAGGTCGGACAGTTGAGGATGGTTTGGCAATAATTTTTATTTGATATAATCGAACACATGTTTTATTGTATAGGCATATAGGGAGGTAGCAAATGGGAGAAAAGCTAAGCAATGAACTTACGGATAAAGAAAGAGAAATGTGTATGAGTATATTGTAAAATATATGGAAGAAAATTTAATTTCTCCATCTTTTCAAGAAATCTGTAAAGGAGTAAACACAAAATCAAAGTCATGTGTGGGGAACAATATTTTCAGTTTTGCATACTGATTGTTGCTATTATCAATCTGATCGTAATGATCTTTTCTAACCATAAAAAATAACCGCCCCTACCAAAGACCGGTTATTTTTTAAAACTAACTTTGGCAAACCGCCTACACGGTATTGCGTTTTGTATTTTCATAATACCATTGCGTAATTTTTTGTCAATGATTTAAAGATCTTTGCTGGATACCGGCATAAAATAAGGTTCAGACCATTGTAAAACTCAAATGAATAATGAAGTTTATAATTAGTGTCTGCTTACTCAGCAGGCACTAATTATATTTTATTAAATTGTTTTATTATCTGCGAACAATTTCTAATCATTCGCGTTGGATAAGTTTTTCATACTGCCTCAATTGAAATACTGTCTACCTGTGCACTTAAATGATTTTAGACACCAGATCCATATCTATTATAGAGTAAGATCAGTATACGCAAAACGAGTATCACTATATATCTTTTTTTCATTATTATAAATAACTTGAAGCATAGAAATTGGTTTTACTCGAATAAGTTTGCGATGTAATCTTTACAATTCCTACATTTCCAACTCCAACATAAGTATCAAGATTTCCAGAACATTTTAAGGTAATACAGGAGGAAGTACATGTGGTTTTGTTACTTTGTCCAGAAAGTTTATATGTATATATAACAAAATCAGAATCTACGCTTGCATTAGAAGCACTTGCATTTGTCCAGTGCTTTCCACTGTAATATCCAACGGCATTAAATGTAATTGTAGCTGAACCAACCACCAAATCACTACTTAATGTTTTACTATAAGTAGCACGAGTCGATTGTGGTGAAGACGAAATGTCTTCTATATTTGTAGTTGAGTCTTTTTCAACTTCTTTTTGATATTTTTTCGCTGAGTCTATTGCTTCTTTCAGTTCTCCAACTGTAACAGTTGTATAGCTAGCTTTTGGGTTTACTTCAAGGTTATTTTCGTCTATGTCCAAATACGATAGGACATCATAAACATTTTCAGTTGTTATAACTGTCTCTTCCGAGAACTGTTTATTGCTTTCGGCTGCAAAAACAGGTATTGGAGCTATCGTTGTATATACTAGAGCCAACGACATTGATGCTGCAATTACTTTTTTAATAATTTTTTGACTTTCATTGAAAGACCTCCATTTTTTAAAAAATTTATCACAACTATATATAATATATAGAGATGAACATTATAATTCCCGCAATTTCATTTCATTTATTTTCTTTTTGCGCGTAATCGTTCTATTTCTTTTTATCCGATTATAAATTGATACAACAGCAGGAATATTTGTAAGTATAAAGATGATGATACAATTATGTATCTTTTCCTTTATAGACATCTGATTTTTGGAAACGAAATTATATGAGAGTGTCAATAACCCCTGCTTCTCAACGCGTTCAAAACTTTCTGGTTCAAAATTAAGATACACTATAATTAATACGATTGAAAGAACAAGAAAAATAATTGGTGTTAATGATACGGTAGTTGTTACTGATATTATTTTCTTGTATGTTTTTTATATATTCTTCTATATTATTTGTGTTTGAGTATCTTTTTTTATTTAAATATGATTCTAAAAAACGTACACAAATAATGGTTAATGCCATTATTATTACGATGAATAAAATTGTAGAAAATTTCATTTATTCTAGTCTCCTTTTTGCTCTCTGTATTTTTTTATCAATATTTTTGCTGTGTCAAAATCAAGTTGATCATCTATTACCATTTTTTTAATTAATGAAATATAAGCGTCATTTTCTGTTTGATCATTCATTTGCATTTTTTGTATAAGTCGATCAAGTCTCAATCGCACGGTAGGATATGTTATATGATACAATTTTGCAACCTCTTTTAAAGAGCCAGATGACATAACAAAATTTTTTATAAATGTGATATCTTCATCACTTAAATTGTATATCCATTCTTGCGCTTTTCGTCTCATTACCAACCCCTTTCTTTAATATTATTGATATTATCATTTAATAATATTAAAGTCAACTGCTAATATTATGTTATTTACATCTTTTTATCTTAATAATCATTCGAAACCTCAAACTGGTAAATATAAGGTTTTCAGATTCGAGGTTACTCTCAACCCCCTTGCTTTTGTTTATGTTTCTTCAATCATCAGTTATAAAAAACAGAAGCATTTTAATCCGTTCACCATGTCGGTTTCATTTTGTGTTATACTATTTTATAAGATTTGTTTTGTCGCCGCTGCCGCTTCGGTCGGTGCAAAGCTGACATCTACCAGATGTCCTGCACCCTTGTATTTGCCCTTATCAGAGTTCGTAAATCCATATGGATGGTGCTAGAATATAAATAGTACAAGCCAAAATGAGAAATTCCAAATACACATAAGCATGATACAATAGAGGCATGCTGAAGGAGGATCTCATATGGCAAAGCAACATGACAAACAATTTAAACTTG
>ENA-OROO01001853-OROO01001853.1-human-gut-metagenome-genome-assembly--contig:-NODE-1853-length-10114-cov-4.215628_pt1 | contig 10114 bp, 9 predicted proteins | sample MGYA00242130_ERZ509052 | MGnify/ENA primary metagenome ERZ509052 (study PRJEB26280, sample SAMEA2338730) | human gut metagenome | biome: human gut; feature: human-associated habitat; material: faeces... | reverse complement strand
TTGCCAAGGTTAGGGTCGCGAGTTCGAGTCTCGTTTTCCGCTCGCAGGAGAAAGCAACGCAGGTTGTTTTCTCTTTTTTTTATGCATTTTTCTTGCAGGAAATTTTTTGTATATCTGTTGCGGGTATTATGAGGAATTTGATATATTTGCGCCTGCAATTAAGAAAATGAAGAAACATGACAACGTATGATATTTATTTCTCGGACGGCAGTTCGAGCGACAATAAGGGGTTTTCTATCAAGACTCCTGAAAAGGCCATTCACATGGCGGAAGACATGTTGGTGAAAGGCAACAGCTACATTGAAGATTACGCAGGCGGAGTGATTTCGGTCGTATCTTCCGGCGGAGAGACCGTATGGAGCAGCCCGATTCCCGAGTCGAAAAAGAAATGATACAGTTTATATTTTTAAAACCATAAGATTATGTTTTCTGGAATAGTAGAGGAATATGCAGAAGTCGTGAAGGTGGTAAAGGATCAGGAAAACCTGCACCTGACATTGAAATGTTCGTTTGTGGATGAGCTGAAGATTGACCAGAGTGTATCACATAACGGAGTGTGTCTGACGGTAGTCAGCATTCAGGACGGTACTTATACGGTAACGGCCATGAAGGAAACCATTGAACGTTCCAATATCGGCCTGCTGGCTGTAGGCGACAAGGTGAATGTGGAACGCAGCATGATGATGAACGGACGACTGGACGGCCATATCGTGCAGGGACATGTGGACCAGACTGCAGTTTGTACGGCGGTTGATGATGCGCAGGGAAGCTGGTATTTCACCTTCCGCTACGAACCCCAGGGCGACAATTGTACGGTCGAGAAGGGTTCGGTGTCCGTTAACGGAGTGAGCCTCACGGTATGCGATTCGCGCGACGACGGTTTCCGTGTGGCGATCATTCCTTATACCTATGAGCATACCAATTTCTGCCGCATCGGGGTCGGTTCGGTGGTGAATCTCGAATTCGACATCGTGGGCAAGTACATCGCCCGCCTGATGCGCAATTACATGAAGCGTTGACGCACGGTCGTCCTTCGACGGGGCGGAGTGCGGATTTGTCTCACCTTTAATTTTTGTTACGATGAACATCAAGACGAAAGAGGCCTCCTCGCTGTTGGTTGCGGTGCTGGCGTCGGCGATCGTCGCTTTGGCGACGGCATTGGCCCATGTGGCGTGGTGGATCGTTTTGTGCGTGGCGGTCGGGACGTTCCTGATCGTGGCGCTGTTCGCCCTCTTTGTGATCCGTAAATATGTGGCTTACAAGCTAAAACCGATCTATTCGATCGTCTTTTCGCGCAACGTGCATACGCACGAGATTCTCGACGAGTTGAAGGACAAGCACGTGGAGAGCATCTCCGAAGAGTTGTCGGCATGGGCCGAGACCAGCGACATGGAGATCGCCCGCCTGAAAGAGACGGAGAAATTCCGCAAGGAGTATCTCGGCAATGTGGCGCATGAATTGAAAACCCCGATTTTCAATATTCAGGGTTATATTTCGACGCTGCTCGACGGCGGACTGGAAGACGAACTCATCAACCGCAAGTATCTCGAACGTACGGAAAAGAGTATCGACCGGCTGATCAATATCGTCAACGACCTCGACACGATCTCTAAACTCGAAAGCGACATGACGCGGCTCAAAATGGAGCCGTTCGACGTCGTGGCGCTCACGAAGGAGATCGCCGACCAGTTGGAGATGAAGGCCGGCGAGCGGCACATCAAACTGCTGGTGAAGGGGGCCGAAGATCTGCCGTCGCCCTTCTGGGTCTTGGCCGACAAGCACTATGTAGGGCAGGTGATGGTCAACCTGCTGACCAACTCGATCTGCTACGGCCGCGAGGGCGGCCAGACGCGCGTGCGTTTCCGCGACATGCTCGACAAGATCCTGATCGAGGTCGAGGACTCGGGCGTCGGCATCGCCAAGGAGGATATCCCGCGTGTCTTCGAACGGTTCTACCGCACCGACAAGGGGCGGTCGCGCGAACACGGCGGCACGGGGCTGGGGCTGGCGATCGTCAAACATATCGTCGAAGCGCACGGCGAGCATATCACGCTGCGCAGCGAAGTGGGCGTGGGCAGCACCTTCTCCTTCACGCTCAAGAAGGCGGACCCGAACGAAATCAAGTAAACCAATTTCGATAAAATGGTATTCAATCCGTTGTACATCGTATGGAATTTCAACCCGGTGCTTTTCTCCGTCGGCGGGTTGGATATCCGTTACTATGGGCTGATGTGGGCGCTGGCGATTCTCGTCGGCGCCAAGTTCTTCGATAATTTCTGCAAGCGCGAGGGGCTTCCTTCGTCGGTTTCGGAGTCGATTTTCATTTACGGAACACTCGCCACGATCCTCGGCGCGCGGCTCGGCCACTGTCTGTTCTACGACACGATGGAATACCTTTCGAAGCCGTGGACCATCATCACGGGATTCCGCGACGGAGGAATGGCCAGCCACGGCGCGGCCATAGGCCTGCTGATCGGGTTGTGGCTCTTCTCGCGCCGCAACAAACTGCCTTATATCTGGTCGCTGGACCGCATTATGATTCCGGTGGGCATCGGCGGTGCGATCGTGCGGTTGGGCAACCTGTTCAACTCGGAGATTTTCGGCCAGGCGACGACCCTGCCGTGGGGCTTCGAGTTCGTCCGTTCGCACAAGTGGGTGGCCGAGTTCGCCCCTGCGGCGGTGCACCCGACGCAGATTTACGAGGCGCTCTGCTACCTGGCGACTTTCGGCATCCTTTGCTGGCTCTATTACAGGAGGGACATTGCGCGCCGCCGTCCGGGCATTCTGTTCGGAATCGGCCTGATCGGTACGTTCCTCACGCGCTTTTTCATCGAGTACATCAAAACCGAGCAGGAGCCTTTCGAAGTGGGCTGGGCTTTGGACATGGGCCAGTGGCTCAGCATTCCCTTCATCCTGCTGGGAATCTATATGATCTGGCGGGGCGCGACCCGGCCCGGAACGGTTCCGGCCCCGGTGCCGAAAGCCCCGGCCGCAACGCCTAAAAAGAAGAAAAAATGAACGCGAACCCGATGGAAGAGCAGATCGGCAGGCTTGTCGGCAACCTGCTGGCCGGCGGCGGGGAGATTTTTCTGCCCGGCGTAGGCTCGCTCTACACCGAGCGGCAGGGAGCCAGGCGGCTCAACCGGCGAACCGTACTGCCGCCGAGCCGCACGGTGGCCTTCACCTCGCAGCAGCGGGGCGTGTCGCTGGTCGACGAGATTGCCCGCGTCATGCGTGAGGCCGGCGGATACGAAAATCCCGAAGCCGAGGCGCAGGCCGTTTACGACCGCTGGATCGCCCGGGTGCACCGGGCCGACCTGCTGACCGTCGAGGGCGTCGGAGAGTTGAAATTCAAGAATTTTATCCCCGACGAGGCGTTCGACCTCCGGCTGAATCCGCAGGGGCGCGAACCCGTGCGGGTTCGTGTGCAGCGTCGTTTCGACTGGCCGCTGTGGGTCGGCATCGCGGCAATCGGGATTGCGGCGGTCTATGGCGGGCGGGAGTTCCTGCTGCTCTATCCGGAGGCGCCGGAAGCGGCGGCCGTGACGGAGATTCCCGCTGCGTCCGACAGCTTCGGGACCGTCGAAGCGCCCGATGCTTTGGTCGAGGCTCCTCCGACGGAACGGTCTGTGGCCGGGGTGTCCGCTGCGCAGGCGGGGGGCGCGGCTTCGGGGGCTTCCGTTCCCGATGCAGCCCCGGAACCGGAGACCGCCGAAACGCATCCGGCGCAGGAGCAGGACGCCCCGACGGCGTTGCTTTCGGGCCGCCACTATGTCGTGCTGGGGGTTTTCAGCACTGAAGAGAACGCCCGGCGCGCCGTGCGGGAGACCGAGGCCAGGGAGTCGGCGCTCCGTTGCCGGATTTATCGTTTCGGAGGGAAATTCATGGTTTCGCCCTTCTCGTCGGACGATGCCGGAGCCTGTGCGCAGTTCATCCGCGTGCAGGACGGGCGTTTCCCCGACATGTGGACCTACACCGCCCGCTGATGGCCCTTGCGGAGTTGATAATCCGGGCGATCGACTGGTTTTACATCCGGCCCGTCGCCGCGGTCCTGCCCCGGCAGGTGTTCCGTTACGCGGTCTGCGGCGGTGTGACCTACATCCTGTTCGATCCCGTCTGCTATTTCCTCTTTTACAATTTCATCGTGGCGCACCGCTACGTCGACCTGGGATTCGTGGTCGTCTCCCCGCACATCGCGGCGATGATTCTCGTCTTTCCGTTCACCTTCTTCGTGGGCTTCTGGCTCAACCGTTACGTGGCGTTCCGCCGGTCGCCGATCGGGGCCGGGACGCAGCTTCTGCGCTACCTGCTTTCGGTGGCGGGGTCGGTGCTGCTGACCTATGCGGGGCTGAAGTTCTTCGTGGAAGTCTGCGGCGTGTGGCCCACGCCGGCGAAGATGGTCACGACGCTGCTGACGACGGTTTACAGTTTCCTCGCAGCCAAATATTTCACCTTCCGCCACGCGGAAAAACCGGAATAGACAAGAATCTGAATTCCATTCATAGCCGAACGACTTTTCGTGTCGTCGGGAGCGGACTTTCAGGCCGATTTTTGCAGAATGCCCGATTATGAATTGTGAATTGTGAATTCTGAATTCTGATTCCGGTTCTCCTCCCGCAGTTTCTGGAGTTCGTACATCCGGTCGCGGAATTTCGCCGCGGCGAGGAAGTCCAGCGATTTGGCTGCGCGTTCCATCTCCTCGCGGGCCTTGTCGATCAGCGCGTCGATGTTCTCGCTGGCCGTGTAGCTTTTCTGCACGTCGGCCGCCGCCGCGTAGTGGTCTTCGGCGATGGGGTAGGCCGTCATGTTGACCTCCGACGTGTCGACGCGGCCCGCCAGCAGCGCGCTCTGTCCCGAGCCGCTCTTCTGCGCCTGCCGCGGCAGCATTTCGTGCTCCATGTTGTAGCGCACCTGCTTCTCGCGGCGGCGGTTGCTCTGCTCGATGGCGTAGCGCATCGAGTCGGTGCAGGTGTCGGCGTAGAGGATCACGTTGCCCTGCGAGTGGCGCGCGGCGCGTCCGGCGATCTGCGTAAGCGACCGGACGTTGCGCAGGAATCCCTCCTTGTCGGCGTCGAGGATCGCCACGAGCGCCACCTCCGGCAGGTCGAGTCCCTCGCGCAGCAGGTTCACGCCCACCAGCACGTCGAACATCCCGGCCCGCAGGTCTTCGAGAATCTGGATGCGCTCCAGCGTGTCGACGTCCGAGTGGATGTAGCGGTTGCGCACGCCCACGCGGTCGAAGTATTTCGAAAGCTCCTCGGCCATGCGTTTGGTGATGGTCGTCACGAGCACCTTGTCGTCGTTCTTCACGCGCTTGTCGATCTCCCCGATCAGGTCGTCGATCTGGTTCAGCGTCACGCGCACCTCCAGCGGCGGGTCCACCAGCCCCGTGGGGCGGATCAGCTGTTCGACGATCACGCCCTCGCTCTTCATCAGCTCGTAGTCCGCGGGCGTGGCGCTCACGTAGATCGACGTGCCCTGCAACTGTTCGAACTCCGAGAAGGTCAACGGGCGGTTGTCCTTGGCCGCCGGGAGGCGGAAGCCGTACTCCACGAGGTTCTCCTTGCGGGCGCGGTCGCCGCCGAACATGGCGTGGACCTGCGGCAGGGTGACGTGGCTCTCGTCCACGACCATCAGGTAGTCCTTCGGGAAATAGTCGATCAGGCAGAAGGGGCGCGTCCCGGCGGCGCGGCCGTCGAAGTAGCGCGAGTAGTTCTCGATGCCCGGGCAGTAGCCCAGCTCCTTGATCATTTCGAGGTCGTACTCCACGCGCTGCTTGATGCGCTGCGCCTCCATCGGACGCCCGGCGCGTTCGAAGAACTCGATCTGCTTGCCCAGGTCGAGGTAGATCTGCTGCACGGCGGCGTTGATGCGCTCTTTGGTCGTCACGAACAGGTTCGTGGCGTAGAGCGTGATGCTGTCGAGCGAGGCGATGCGCTGTCCCGTGACGGGGTCGATCGACTGGATGGCCTCCACCTCGTTGTCGAAGAACATCACGCGGAAGCATTGGTTGCCGAACTCGCCGAAGGCCGCCATGATGTCCACCGTGTCGCCGTTGACGCGGAACGTCGCAGGCTCCAGCTCGCGTTCGGTGCGGGTGTAGAGCGCCTCGACCAGCTTGTAGAGGAAATGCTTGTAGCTGACGACCTGCCCCACCTTGATGTTGATGGCCGTGGCGTGGAAGTCCGCCGGGTTGCCCGCGCCGTAGAGGCACGAGACGCTCGACACGACGATCACGTCGCGGCGGCCCGACAGCAGCGTGGCGACCGTGCCGAGGCGCATCTTCTCGATCTCGGCGTTGATCTGGAGGTCTTTCTCGATATAGGTGTCCGTCGAAGGCAGGTAGGCCTCCGGCTGGTAGTAGTCGTAATACGACACGAAATATTCCACGGCGTTCTCCGGGAAGAAGTTGCGGAACTCCCCGTACAACTGCGCCGCGAGGGTTTTGTTGTGGCTCAGGACCAGCGTCGGACGGTTCAGCCGCGCGATGACGTTGGCCACCGTGAAAGTCTTTCCCGAACCCGTCACGCCCAGCAGCGTGTTGTGTTTGGACCCGTGTTCGATCGAGCTGACGAGCTGCCCGATCGCCTCCGGCTGGTCGCCCATCGGGGCATAGTCCGATACTAACTTGAAATCCATAGATGCAAAGGTAGTGAAGAATTAAAAATTAAGAATTAAAAGTCGCGAATTATTTCCTCGTGTTCGAATCTCATGCCGAAGAAGTGCGGGGACATCGGATGGAAGACGGCGGGCGGAGAATAATTTTTAATTCTTAATTTTTAATTCTTAATTCGATTATTCGTACCTTTGTAGGCTATGATCGACCGGGAAACAGTAGACCGCATTTACGCCGCCGTCAATATCGTGGATATTATCGGCGAATACGTCACGCTCAAACGCAAGGGCGTGAACTACCAGGCGTGCTGTCCGTTCCACAACGAGAAAACCCCGTCGTTCGTCGTGTCGCCCTCGAAGGGCGTCTACAAGTGTTTCGGATGCGGCAAGGGCGGCAACGCCGTGACCTTCCTGATGGAACACGAGAACATCACCTATCCCGAGGCGCTGAAGATGGTGGCCAAGCGCTACGGCATCGAGGTCAAGGAGAAGGAGATGACCGAGGAGGAGGTGCGACGCAACGACGACCGCGAGTCGATGTTCGCCCTGAACGGCTGGGCTGCGGAGTACTTCGCCAATTACCTCCACCGCGAGACCGAAGGGCAGAGCGTGGGCCTGGCCTATTTCCGTCAGAAGCGCGGCATGACCGACGCCACGATCCGGAAATTCGGACTGGGATTCTGTCCGGCGAAGGGCGACCGGATGTCGAAGGACGCCCTGGCGGCGGGTTACAAACAGGAGTTTCTCGTCTCGACGGGGCTTTCGCTGCAACGCGAGAGCGACGGGTCGCTCTACGACCGCTTCCGCGACCGTGTGATCTTCCCCGTGCACAACATTTCGGGGCGCATCGTGGCGTTCGGAGGCCGCACGCTGCGCACCGACAAGCAGGTGGCCAAGTACCAGAACTCCCCCGAGAGCGAGATATACAGTAAGAAACGCGAACTTTACGGTCTCTATTTCGCCAAGAAGGCCATTCAGCAGCAGGATTTCGCCATCATGGTCGAAGGATACACCGACGTGATCTCGATGCATCAGGCAGGGGTCGAGAACGTCGTGTCTTCGTCCGGCACGTCGCTTACGACGGAGCAGATACGCCTGCTGAACCGCTTTACGAAGAATATCACGGTGATCTACGACGGCGACTCGGCGGGCATTCACGCCTCGCTGCGCGGTATCGACATGATCTTGAAGGAGGGCATGAACGTGCGCGTGGTGCTGCTGCCCGAGCCGGAGGACCCCGATTCGTTCGCGCGCAGCCATACGGCATCCGAGTTGCAGGAGTATATCCGCGCCAACGAGCAGGACTTCCTGGAGTTCAAGGCCAAACTGCTGTTGCAGGACGCCGAGGGCGACCCGATCCGCAAAGCGGCGCTGATCGCCGACATGGTGCAGTCGGTGTCGGTGATTCCCGATCCGATTCAGCGCTCGGTCTACATCAAGGAGTGCGCGCGGATCATGGACATCGACGAGCAGATACTCATTTCGGAGGTGGCGCGCAAGCGCATGACCACGTCGGGCGACCGCGAGACCGACGAGTTCCTGCGCCGTCAGACGACCCTCCGGCAGCGGGAGGCGCAGCAGCCCGGGGTGGAGTTCGTCAAACAGGTCGAGGCGGGGAGCAGTTTCGAGACGCTGGAGCGCGAGATCGTGAAATACCTGCTCAAGTACGGGCACTGCTCGTTCGATTTCAAGGAGGGCCGGACGATGGTGGCGTGCAACGTCGCGGAGGTGATTTTCTCGGAGCTCAGCGACGACAACATCGCCTTCCGCAATCCGGTCTACAACAAGATCATGGCGGCCTACCGCGAGCAGTGGGCGCAGCTGGGGACGGGGGTGGAGGTTCCGGCGCACGTCTTCCTGAACCATATCGACCCCGAGGTGTGCAACATGTCGGTGGACATCCTCACCTCGGACGACAACTATGTGGCCAGCGAGCTGTGGCGGCGTAAGGAGATCCACATCGACACCGACGCCGAGATGCTGGCCGTGGGGGTTCCGAAGGCCGTGACGCTCTACAAGTCGAAGGTGATCGAGGCGCTGATCAAGGAGTTGCAGGGCCGGCTGGGCGACGAGAACATTTCCGACGAGGAGATGCGCGACGTGGTGCAGCGGCTTACGGCCTACAATCAGGTCAAAGTAACGATTGCAAATAAGATACAACGATTGATTTTATAACCCGTATTTGACGGGCCGCATTGAAGGGAGACTTCGGGATAAGGATTTTTAAAGAAAAAGGGGGCGGGTCTCGGGTCGTACACGCATCACTGCGCATACCGTGTGCAAACAGAAAATAAACAGAAAGATGTGTAAAACATATCAAAGATAAAAGAATTAGTTACCTTGACCGATTCCCACCCCCGCAATTAAAATCGCAATTTGTGTGCCGTTTTTGAGTATTATGAGTGAACAGAAAAAGATAAATATCCGGAACAAGCGCGCGACGTTCGACTATGAGATTCTGGAAGAATACGTTGCGGGCATCGTGCTCGTCGGAACGGAGATCAAGTCCATCCGCGCCGGCAAGGCCTCGATGGTCGATACGTTCTGTTATTTCGACAAGGGCGAACTGTGGGTGCGCGGCGTCAACATCGCCGAATACGCCTGGGGAACGTGCAACAACCACGTGCCGCGCCGCGACCGCAAGCTGCTGCTCACGGCCCGCGAACTGGACAAGTTGCAGCGCGCTTCGCAGGACAAGGGCCTGACGATCGTGGGCCTGCGGCTGTTCCTGAACGAGCGCGGCCTGGCGAAGGTCGTCGTGGGGCTGGCCCGCGGCCGCAAGTCGTACGACAAGCGCGAATACCTCAAGGAGAACGATGCCCGGCGCGAGATGGATAAGGCGATGAAAAACTACCGGTAATGATAAAGGCTATATTTTTGGACGTCGACGGAACGCTGATCAGCTTCAAGACCCACCGGGTGCCCGCTTCGGCGCTCGAGGCGTTGCGTGAGGCCCATGCGCGCGGCGTGCAGCTGTTCATCGCCACGGGGCGCGCGGCGGCCGATCTGGCCGATCTGGAGGCGATTCCCTACGACGGCGTGGCGGCGCTCAACGGCGCCGACTGCCTGATGCGTGACGGCCGCGTCGTGGCCCGGTATCCGATTCCGCGCGCCGACTTCGAGAAGTCGCTCGCCTTGTCGGCGGAGCTGGATTTTCCGGTCGGGTTGGAGTTGAACGACGGGGTTTTCGTCAACCGCGTGACGCCCGAAGTGGTACGGCTGGCGGAGATGGTGGCGCATCCGGTCCCCGAACAGGTCGATCTGCGGGCGCTTTTCGACCGGGGCGACTGCTGCCAGATGTGCTTTTATTTCGATCCCGAACTCGAAACGAGGGTGATGGCCGAACTGCCGTCGCTCGTGGCGTCGCGCTGGTGCCCGATTTTCGCGGACGTCAATGTCCGGGGTGTCGACAAGGCGACGGGCATGGCCGAGTTCGCCGCGCATTTCGGCTTTGCGAACGGCGAGACGATGGCTTTCGGCGACGGCGGCAACGACGTGG
>ENA-OROO01001848-OROO01001848.1-human-gut-metagenome-genome-assembly--contig:-NODE-1848-length-10136-cov-8.138776_pt1 | contig 10136 bp, 8 predicted proteins | sample MGYA00242130_ERZ509052 | MGnify/ENA primary metagenome ERZ509052 (study PRJEB26280, sample SAMEA2338730) | human gut metagenome | biome: human gut; feature: human-associated habitat; material: faeces... | reverse complement strand
GCATCACCCCCGCCATGGTAGCGGATGCCCTGCGCGCCTGCCCGGATGCCGCTGCGGTCATCCTTACCAGCCCCACCTATGAGGGTGTTTTGAGTAATCTTGCCGCCATTGCCGCTTTGTGCCACGCCGCCAACGTTCCCCTGATCGTGGACGAAGCCCACGGCGCGCACTATCTGCCACTGGCCGCCGCCCACGGCTGGCAGGGCGGTGCCATTGCTGCCGGAGCGGATGTCATCATTCAAAGCCCGCACAAGACACTGCCCAGCCTGACCCAGACCGCCCTGCTGCACTGGAACAGTTCTTTCATTCCGCCGCAGGAGCTGGAACGCCAGCTGGATGTGTTTGAAACCAGTTCCCCCTCCTATCCGTTAATGGCCAGCCTGGACGGCTGCACCGGCCTGCTGGCCGAACACGGCGATGCCTGGTTTGCCGCCTGGCGTGCCCGCTTGCAGCGGTTCAGCGGCGCTGTGCGCCCACTGCGCCGCCTGCGCGTGCTCTGCCATGGGATGGATGATGTTTCTGCCCACCCCGGCTTTTTTGCCCACGATTCCGGCAAGATCCTCGTCAACGGTGCTGCTGCCGGGCTGACCGGCCCCGCCCTGGCGGAACTGCTGCGCCGGGACTGGCAGTTTGAAACCGAGATGTCCTGTGGTGCTAACGTGCTGGCCATGACCTCCCCCTGCGATGAAGAAACCGCCCTTGACCGTTTTGCCGCTGCCCTGTTGGTGATCGATGCTGCGGCGGCGCAGAACGCTCCCCTGCCCGCCTCGGCGCAGGTGCTGCCCACCCCCGGCCCAGCCGCCTGTTCCATCGCACAGGCGCTTTTTGCCCCGCACACCGCGTTGGCATTGCAACATGCCGTTGGCCGCACCTCGGCGGAGTATGTCTGGGCATATCCGCCGGGCGTTCCGCTGCTGGCACCGGGCGAAGTGATCACTCCGGAATTCATCGCGGCCTGCACCGCCCTTGCTGCCTGCGGCACCCACCTGCACCACACTGGCCTTGGCGGTGGCTCCACTTTGGATGTTCTGCCATAGCACCATTCCTGTTGTGGGCAAAAAACTGCCCGCCTCCCCGCAAAAATCCCCGCTTTTGCTTGACAAACCCTATGGTTTCCGTGTATATTTAATATAATCTATATTTATAGAAGAGGTGAAATTTCATGAAGCACATTCAGACTCTGAACACCCGCGATATGGCTAAGAGCCTCCAGAACGGCGGCTGCGGCGAATGCCAGACTTCCTGCCAGAGCGCCTGCAAGACCAGCTGCGGCATTGCCAACCAGCCTTGCGAGAAGAAGTAATTTTACTTGAACTGGCTTTCTGCCGGGACTGCCTTTTACCAAAAAGGCGCTCCCGGTTCTTTTTATGTAACCCCACTTTGATTCGGATATGAGGAATAGTATGATCCATCAATATAAACTCAACGGCTACAACATTGTGCTGGATGTCTACAGCGGCAGCGTTCACGCCGTAGACGAACTGGCGTATGCCGCCATCGCTCTGGTCGATGCCGGCCACCCCCGCGCAGAAGCTGCCGACCTGCTGGCAAAGAAATATGCTGACCATCCCGAAGTGACCGCCGAGGACATCAACGACTGCTTTGACGATATCGAAGAACTGAAGGCCGATGGCAAGCTGTTTGCCGAAGATATTTACGCTGACCATGCCTTTGACTTCAAGAATCGTTCCACCGTTGTCAAGGCACTCTGCCTGCATGTGGCCCACACCTGCAATCTGAACTGCGAATACTGCTTTGCCGCCCAGGGCAAGTTCCACGGCCAGTCCGGCCTGATGAGCTTTGAGACCGGCAAGCGTGCGCTGGATTTCCTGGTGGAGCACAGCGGCACCCGCCACAACCTGGAGGTTGACTTTTTCGGCGGCGAACCGCTGATGAACTTTGAGGTCTGCAAACAGCTGGTTGCCTATGCTCGCAGCATTGAAAAAGAAAAAGGCAAGAACTTCCGCTTCACCCTGACCACCAACGGCATCGGCATCACCGATGAAGTCATTGAGTGGGCCAACAAAGAGTGCTACAACGTGGTTCTTTCTCTGGATGGCCGCAAGGAGATCAACGACCGTTTCCGCAAGGATATTGCAGGCCGCGGCAGCTATGACCGCATTGTGCCCAAGTTCCAGCAGCTGGTCAAGGCCCGCGGCGGTAAGGGCTACTACATGCGCGGCACCTTCACCCATTACAACACCGATTTCACCAACGACCTGTTCCACATGGCGGATGATCTCGGCTTTGACGAGCTTTCCATGGAGCCGGTCGTGAGCAAGGCCGGCAGTCCCGAAGCCCTGACCGAAGCCGACCTCCCCATCCTGTTTGACCAGTATGAGCTGCTGGCCAAGGATATGCTCCGCCGTGAAAAAGCCGGTCATCCCATCACCTTCTACCATTACATGATCGACTTGGCCCATGGCCCCTGCATTTACAAGCGCATTTCCGGCTGTGGTTCCGGCACCGAATATATGGCCGTTACCCCCTGGGGCGACCTGTACCCCTGCCATCAGTTTGTCGGCGACCCGGATTACAAGCTGGGCGATATCTGGAACGGCGTTACCAACACCGAACTGCGGGATGAATTCAAGCTGTGCAACGTGTACGCCCGCCCCGACTGCAAGGATTGCTGGGCACGCCTGTACTGCGCGGGCGGCTGCGCCGCCAACGCCCTGCACGCCACCGGCGATATCCACGGTGTGTATGAATATGGCTGCGAAGTGTTCCGCAAGCGCATTGAATGTGCCCTGATGATCAAAGTAGCCGAAAGCCTTGATCCCGAGCTGGCAGGCCGCGCCGCAACGGCAGCTTCTGCCACCGACGAGGACTGTGGCGACTGTTCCTCCTGCGAATAATTTCCTTTTCCCAGGGTGTATCTGAAAAGTCGAAAATATCGGCTGTTTCTTTGTTTTCAGATACACCTTAACCGCCGAGCCAGCAAAATCGGCGTTTCTTGTTTATCCCCGCACCAAATCTTCCATCAAATTCATCTGGCAAAGCCGGAATAAGGAGCGTAACTTGTATGGAATACCGTGTCTGCCGCAATAACCCTGCCCCCTATAATGACCTCAGCGGCAAAATCAGCCTGCTGGGTCTTGGCACCATGCGCCTGCCCCTGCGGGACGCCGCCGACCAGACCAGCATTGACGAGGAAAAGGCACAGGAGATTTTTGATTATGCCTATGCCCACGGCGTGAACTATTTCGATACTGCCTACCCCTACCACGGCGGCATGAGCGAAAAGTTCTGCGGCAAAGCTCTGGCCAAGTATCCCCGCGCCAGCTATCACCTTGCCAGCAAACTGCCTGGCTGGCTGTTGAAATGCGATGAGGATGTGCCCCGTATTTTTAACGAGCAGTTGGCCAACTGCCGCACTGATTACTTTGATTTTTACCTCGTTCACTCTGTGCATGAAAGCAGCTGGTCCAATTACGTCAAATACCACGCCTATGACCAGCTGAACGAGCTGCGCAAGGCGGGCAAAATCAAGCAGCTGGGCTTTTCTTTCCATGGCAGCGCTGAGCAGCTGCCAGAGATCCTTGCTGCAGGCGATTGGGATTTTGTACAGCTGCAGCTCAATTATTTTGACTGGGACTATCAGCAGAGCCGCAAAAAATACGAGCTGTGCGCCGCTGCCGGGCTGCAGGTCATCGTTATGGAGCCGGTGCGCGGCGGGATGCTGAACACCCTTTGCCCTGAAGCCGCCGCCCTGCTGCATCAGGCCGCCCCGGAAAAGAGCCTGGCCAGCTGGGCCATTCGCTGGGTTGCCAGCCTACCCAATGTGCTGTGCGTACTTTCCGGCATGACTACCCTGGAGCAGGTACAGGATAACGTGGCTTCCATGGATCCCTTTATTCCGCTTTCCACCACCGAGCAGGATACCCTCGCCCGTGCGCTGGATGTGTTCAAGGCCCAAAAGCTTGCCCCCTGCACGGCCTGCAAGTACTGCATGCCCTGCCCCGCCGGGGTCAACATTCCGGGCATGCTGCACGCCTGGAACGAATACCGCCTGTGTGGTGACCGCCTCGCCACCCTAAAAGAGGAATATGAGGACGCCCCCGCCGCCACCCGCGCCGAGCATTGCATCAAGTGCGGTGCCTGCCTGCCCAAATGCCCCCAGCACATCGACATCCGTTCCATGATGAGCACCATCTGCGATACGCTGTGATTTTTGGATTTACGGGGGATTTTTCCAACCTTTTTGAAAAAAGGCTTCGGCGAAAACCTTTAATCCAATAGGTACAATCGTATAAATAAGGCGCACCACGGGGATTATTCTGTGGTGCGCCTGTTTTTTGTTGTTCCTGTTTATGATCCCTGCCTATGCGGAATTACAGCAGGTTCAACCCTTGCCACGAACTTTTTCCCGCCGTCCCATTCCGAATTCCTAATTTTTCCCCTCTCCGTGTAAAATGCCAAAAGCCCGATGTCAACACGGCATCGGGCTTTTGGATTTTCTGCATATAAAACGTTAATTTACTTATCCTGCGCGTTATGCTTCGCGGCAAACGGCAGCTTGCCATAGATTCCGCCGGTCGTCTCCTTGGCGGCACAGATTTTATCTGCCAGGCACACCAGCCACGCTTCACGGCAGGTGGGTGGGATGGGGGTTAAGGGGAACATGTGCTTTTTGATGATCTCCCGCTCCACCGGGGTCAGCTTCCAATCCTCGCTTGCGTTGTGCAGGGCGGTGCCTGGGTGGGTAAAACCGTGCCAGTGGTGGCCGTTGGCTTTATCGTGCCAGTCATACAAAAAGTAATCATGCAGCAATGCACCGCGGATCAGCGCCCGCTCGTTTACGCGCAGGTGCAGCGTTTCCGCCAAGACGCAGGCGGTATCCGCCACGCTGACGCAGTGGGCATACACGCTGACCTTGCCGTGCTGGATGCACCGCCGGGTTGCCGTGTAGCGGCCCTCTTTTTCCAGCCGGGCGGCTGCGGCTGCCACGCGGGCTTCGATTGCCCTGCGGCGTTCCCCGCTCAACTGAAGGTCACCACATCATCACGCGGGGCCGCGGCAGGCTCCACGTTGATGGCCGTCAGCACCGGGCCGACAGAATCCGGGGTCTGGCCCTTGTAAATCGGGTGGTATTTCAGGTTCACCTTTGCCGTTACCGTGATCCAGTCACGCTGCTTCAGGTTCTTGTACTCCGTGTACTTGCAGGGGAAGCCCACAAACTGGATATCCTGCACGCAGCAGGTCATGGCAAAGCGGCCGGGCACAAAGCTGTCCTTGCCGGCGCGGTTGGTCTGGCACACCTGAGCCAGGAATTTCACCGTTTTGCCGTCGTACTTCTGCATCTCATCCATGCAGTCCATATACCACACGCCAAAGAACTCTTCGGGAATCTCGATCACCGGGGCGTTTACATCGAACGGCAGCGGGTCCGGGATATCGTCATAGGCAACGCTGCCATCCTTGAACTCATAGGCGATATCGCAGCGGCGGCTGGCCTGGCGCACCAGCTTGTGGATCAACTGGTGGCTTTCGTCATCGTTTACCGCCTCGGCACGGTTCACCACCAGCAGCTCGCTGCCGCGCAGCTTGTCCAGCAGCAGGCCGCGCATGGCATTGTCGTTGGCATAGGTCTTGATGGTAGTGCCGTCTGCGGTGGCCAGGCACTGGTAAATCAGCCAGTTATCCGGCAGGGCATCGTACAGCTCCTGCACCAGCCACATGCCGTTGTATTCAATGATCACACGCCCACAGTCAGACTTTTCAGCCAGCTGCTGCAGGTGTTCGCGGTTCAGTTCCGCTTTGTCCTCAATGGTGGCAACGGTCACGCCGCCAAAGGCAAATCGCTCGGAATCATATTCCTCTTCGCCTTCCTCACAGATCAACAGCAGCGTTTTGTCGCCGGAATCAAACTGCGGGTCCTCCATTGTTTCCTGAATAAACTTGGTTTTGCCGCTTTCCAGCATACCCACAAAGAGGTAACAGGGAATCTCTTTCTGCGCCATGTTTTACTCCTTTACAAATCAGGCGTGGAACAGCTCTTCCACCTCATGTTCCTTCAGCTGGGAACCGATCACGCACACCTTGCCGGTAACATCGGGGCCGCAGGTGCGGATCTCATGCTCACCGGGCACCATGTCGAACTCGTACCAGGTGTCGCCGCCGTCCACAATGCCCTTGGCACGCAGCACAGCGCCGTACTCGCCGGAATCCAGCGTGGTCAGGATGCTCTCCAGCTCGTCATGGCTGTACTTGTGGGCAGTCTCGTGGCCCCAGCTGGTGAACACTTCGTCTGCATCGTGGTCATGATGATGGTGATGATGGCCGCAGCAGCACTCGCCGTCATGGTGGTGCTCATGCTCGTCATCGTCATCGTCGTCATCATGGTCATGGTGGTGGTGGCAGCATTCGTGGCCGTGGTCATCATCCTCGTCATGATGGTGGTGATGCTCGTGCTCATCCTCATCATCGTCGTCATCATCATGGTCGTGGTGATGGTGGCAGCACTCGTGGCCGTCCTCATCATGGTCATGGTGGTGGTGATGATGCTCTTCCTCATCCTCGTCCGCATGGGCAGCATTGGAAGCCTGTGCTTCGCTCAGAAGCTCGGCAACCAGGTCGCGCTTACCATCCATAACGGAAACGATCTGTGCACCGGTCAGTTCGTTCCAATCGGTGGTCACAATGGTGGCGGTGGGGTTCTTTTCCTGGATCAGGGCAACAGCAGCGGCAACCTTCTTCTCGTCTGCGCTGCCGGTGCGGCTCAGGATGATGCAGGATGCGTGGCTGATCTGGTCGTCATAGAACTCGCCAAAGTTCTTCATATACATTTTGACCTTGTTCACATCGGCCACAGTCACAAAGCTGTTCAGGCTGACCGGCAGGGTCTCGCCCACACCCTCAACAGCGCGGGTCACATCACTCAGCTTGCCAACGCCGGAAGGCTCGATCAGGATGCGGTCAGGGTGATAGGTCTCCACGACCTTTTTCAGTGCCTCGCGGAAGTCGCCCACCAGAGAGCAGCAGATGCAGCCGGAGTTCAGCTCGTTGACCTGAATGCCAGCCTCACGCATAAAGCCGCCGTCAATGCCGATCTCGCCGAATTCGTTTTCGATCAGCACGATCTTTTCGCCCTGGAACGCTTCCTTGATGAGCTTTTTGATCAGGGTCGTTTTGCCTGCACCCAAAAAGCCGGAGAAAATATCAATTTTAGTTACCTGTTCTGCCATGGTAATATTCCCTTCTATCTTAAAGTTTGTTTGTGTTGTTAGCAATCTTGTTTTCTTACTGCTAACCTTATTATATCAAACCCGTCAAGAGCTTTTCGCCCATTTGGGCCTGCCAAAATTTGAAATTTTTGAAAACTTCTTGCCCTGTCAGCGCCTTTTTGCCGCGGCGTTTCCCCCGTTTGCTGCAAAACCCTCTCACCTTTCAGCAGTTTGCCCGAAAAACCGCCCAGTATCGCCTGAAAAACCGTTTTTTCTATTGAATTTTGCGCCGGGCGCGTGTTACACTTGATGTATGCTGTTTTTACCGGAATTTTGCCTTGTTCACGCCCTGTTTTGGAGGTGAGCACCTTGCCCGCTGCCCCTGCATCCCGCGCCGCCGGGCGCGAAGTGACCCCCGTGGAACTGTTCCGCCTGCTGCCCGCCCATTTCGCCGCGGTACTGGTTTGTACCCTGCTGGGAGGTATTCTGGCCTTTGCTGCCGCACGCCTTGCCCCGCGCAGCTACCAGGCCGAAGCCCAGCTGTATGTTGCCGCCGCACAGGAGGGGCTGACCTCCGGCTATGCGGAACTGCAATTAACGGCTGATTATCAGGAGCTTTTGACCAGCCGCACCATGCTGGAATCCGTTATTTCCACCCTTGGCCTTTCCACGGATACTGCCCACTTAAAAGACCAGATTACCATTCTGCACCCGGCAGATACCCATATTCTGCGCATTGTTGCGGCCGATTCCTCCCCACAGCGCGCAGCAGATATTGCCAACGCACTGGCTGCCCTTGCGTTGGATGATCTTTCTGCCCGCATGGGCACCACCCCGCCCCGCCTGGTGGAGCAGGCAGCCCCGCCGCAGCGCTTTTCCGGGCCGGGGGCTGTGTTCCACGCAGCGTTTGGCGCTGGCATCGGCTTTTTGCTCTGCTTTGCTTTCCTCTGCCTGCATTACCTGCGGGATGACCACATTTATACGGCGGACGATCTGACCCGTTGCCTTGGCTCTTCGCCGCTGGCCTGCATCCCGGATGCCACACCCCGCCGCCTCCATACCCGGAAAGGCGGCTGCCCATGAAAGAACTTGCTTTGAACCACCTGCCGGAGCTGGCACCCCGGACGGTTGAATCCCTGAATCTGCTGCGCCTGCGTCTGGAACAGACAGCCCCAGACGCCAAAATCATTCTGCTCACCAGCACTACCCCGCAGGAAGGTAAAACTACTCTGGCTTTGCAGTTCTGGCAGCTGCTTGCCGGGCTTGGCCAGCGCTGCCTGCTGGTTGACGGTGACCTGCGCCATTCCGGCATCTGCCGCCAGTGCGGGCTGACCGGTGAACACAAAGTGCCGGGTCTGGCACACTATCTTTCCGGCAGTGTCCCTCTGGAGGAAGTTCTCTACCACACCGAGATCCGCGGCACCTGCCTGGTTCCGGCCTCCGGCACCACCAGCCGCCCGGCCCTGCTGCTGGAACACCCCCGTTTTGCCCGCATGGTGGAAAGCTGTGCACCAAAGTTTGCTTATCTTTTGGTAGATGCTCCAGCCCTGAGCGAATGCAGTGACGCTCTCAGCCTTGCCAAGGTATGTGACGGTGCCCTGCTTGTGGTACAAAGCGGCGGCGTTACCCACCAGGAGCTGCGCCAGGCGGCTCACCTTCTGCAGGGCTGCGGCCTGCCGCTGCTGGGCACTGTGCTGAACCGCACCCCGTATTGACCTTTTATGAAAACATGTTAGAATGGACTTGTTCAACATTCTGCATATAAGGAGAGGACTATTTTGACAACCAATGAAAAAATCGCCGCTCTGCGCGCCGCTGCCCAGGCAGCCGGTGCCCACGGTGTTTTGCTGATGACCAGCGACCCCCACTCCAGTGAATATCTGCCCGCTTATTACAACAGCCTGCCGTTTTTCTCCGGCTTTACCGGCGAGAACTCCACCCTTGTTGTCACCCTGACCGGCAGCGCCCTGTGGTGCGATGGCCGCTTTTATGTTCAGGGTGACCGTCAGCTGGCCGGTACCGAAATTGAGTGCATGCACGCCGGTTCCGCCGGGGTGCCCACCGTGGAAGAGTACCTGACCGCCCATTTTGCCGCAGGCCAGACCCTGCTGCTGGATGGCAGCTGCGTGCCCGCCACGATTGCCAAGGAGTACATCGACGCATTGGCCAAGAAGGGTGCCTCCCTCAAGAGTCAGGACGTGGCCAGCCCGATCTGGGACGCCACCGGCGAGCGCCCGGCCCTGACCGACACCCCCTGTGAGCTGCTGACCCCGGCCCAGACCGGTGCCACCGCTGCGGACCGCATCGCCCTGGTGCGCGCCGAACTGGAAAAGGCCGGAGCCACCGCGCTGGCCGTGACCGGTCTGGACTGCGTGGGCTGGCTGCTGAACCTGCGCGCCCGCGACCTGCCCTGCACCCCGCTGGCCGTCGCCTACGCGCTGGTCACGATGGACGCCTGCACGCTGTTTATCGCGCCGGGCCGCCTGTCCGACGCCGACGCCGCCACGCTGGCCGAGAGCGGCGTGACGCTGCGCGGAGGAAATTATCGACGCCGTCCACGCCCTGCCCGCCGACGAGGTGTTCCTGGTGGACGAGAAGGCCACCAACTACGCCCTGTACGAGGCCCTGACCGCCCACAAGACCGTGGCCGGTGCCGACCCGATTTTTGCCCTGAAGGGCATCAAGAACGAGACCGAGCTGAAGAACCTCCGCGAGTGCCATATCCGCGACGGCATCGCCGTGGTGCGGTTCCAGATGGATCTGGAAAAGTCGCTGGCCGAGGGTAAGCAGCTGACCGAGATCGACATCGACACGATGCTGCAGAAGCGCCGCGCCGAGATGCCCGGCTACTTTGAGGACAGCTTCTCCACAATTGCGGCCTACGGCGCCAACGCCGCCATGATGCACTACCACGCCGAGGGCGACGTGAACAGCGTCATCGAGCCGCGCGGCTTCCTGCTGGTGGACAAC
>ENA-OROO01001843-OROO01001843.1-human-gut-metagenome-genome-assembly--contig:-NODE-1843-length-10164-cov-2.844099_pt1 | contig 10164 bp, 19 predicted proteins | sample MGYA00242130_ERZ509052 | MGnify/ENA primary metagenome ERZ509052 (study PRJEB26280, sample SAMEA2338730) | human gut metagenome | biome: human gut; feature: human-associated habitat; material: faeces... | reverse complement strand
ACTGCTGGTGCTATGCGGAGATTTCCCCGCCAATTCTCTAATCATTGCCACCATAATCTTTTCGGATAGCTCGCGCCTCAAGCGCTCCCGGTCAACTGTTAAGTTTTCCTTAATAACTGGATCAACCTTTTCGGTAGCTTCGTCGATATGCTTCCCGTACTCTCCGATTCCGAGGATTGAAAGCAACGCCCACGCTATAATTTCATTCTTCATTTTCTCTTCCGTTTTAGCTCCGCAACGCGGAGATTCATGTATATCCTCGCAGCCTCTTCTTTAAGATCATCGGGGGACATTGCAAAATGCCATAGATGCGCATATTCATCCGAACTATACCCATAGCTCATGCCAACAACCGTCCCATCCATATCCTTACGAACTGAATAGATATTTATCTGACAACGCCCCTCCCGCCTCAGTCGGCGCAGTAGTTTGGTTTTCATTTTTCTGGATACATTTCATCCACTACTGGATGGATTATTTCAGCATTAAAATCATTTTCCTCCATTAGTTTTAGGCAAGTATCTCGGTCAAATCCAGCATCTCTAATCAATGCCTTCACTGCTTGTCTATCCGCCTGTAAATCAAAGGAGGCAGCATTTTGCACGGCTATCCAATAGCCACGATCATAATCGGTTATTTTTTTCATGTCTCATAGGGATTTGTGGGTAAATCGTGAACGCTGACGGCCAGTCCGACGGGGATCAGACCGCGGTAGTCAAAGTGAAGGCGGTGGAGGAGGTCATACATTTCATGCTGGTTGAATATAACGTAGCCCGTAGAAAATTCACAATACGACAAGCTATGAATAAATGACTTTTCTTCTTCCAACCAGCGGAAATAGTCCATCGCTTCAGGAGAAAACGCACAACGGCCATCTGAATGCAGTTTCCATTGGTATATTTTCGATTCGCCCAACAAATTCGCCAATTCCACAATCGGTACAAACGGTTCCCCGCCGTTGTAGTCCTTGTCCGTGATCTCCTTGTATAGGTCGGACATGGGACGAAGGATCGGCGATGCCATAACTAACTCTTCCGAATACTTCTCACCGGAAATCATTTCAACTTTTTCTTCCCCATTCCAGTCGCAACACGCTGCACTCTGCCACTCCCATACGGTGGTCATTCCGCGCTTTCTGTCTAATAATTTAAGCCCATACGGCAGATACCCCGCAATGTCGGTAAGTGTAAGTTCTCGTTTCATCGTATGATTTCTATTATTTTAAGTCGTTCATCAATCTCAGGTAACAGATAATCTATCGCATCACCATCAACTAAAATATCGTAGTCCTGGGCTCCATTCTCAACCGCCCAGTCGTACAGTTCTTTCGGTGTCATGGCTCTGTCTTATTCGTGAATCTCCCGCCAGCCGATGATTTCGTGTCGGTAAAAGGAGCCGTTGCCCGTGAACCAGTAGTTAAATTGCTTGTCGTAAGCCGCTATGTAATATATTCCCGGGGAAGTGCATATTATCACTGGTTTATTGTTATCCGGGGTGATGTTTGGGTCGTGCCAGCGCGTCAGCTCCGCGCGCTCGGATTTTCCGAACTGGATAAGCCATTCAAGGGGATCATAGGTCGGAATACAAGTACCTAAACATTTCCGATCGCAATTCTTTCGGTCTCCGCAATACACGCAGATGTTTTTTTCGCAAAATGCTTTTGCGCTTTCCTTAATTGTTTTCATTTTTAATTCATTCTTATCACGATGTTTCCCAAATTCTCCAGCTTACAGGCAACATATTCCATTTCTCTCCGGCTTCCAAAGTTCGCATACGTTACCCAAATACCCATGAAAGTTCGTTTTTGGATTGTGTACCACTCGTCGCCGATTATATTTCCCATTCGTCCGCATCTGTACGTTTTCATTCTCCATTCAGTTTTTGGATAAATGATTTATACGTGTCGCAATTTTCACATTTCTTGCCATCATATTGGAATTCCTCGCAATCGCAACATGAAATAAATGCTTCCTTTGCTTTCCGTCGCATCCGCTCCTCGGCCTCCTGCTCGGCAAGCTCGATAGCCCGTTTTGCCTCTATTAGCTTAATATCGCATTCTCCCGGACAATCGGGATACATCATCGCTATCGGTGTTACCACTTTCAACAAATATTGTCTTGCTTTTTCGCTTTTCATGGTTAGGATGTTTTAGTGTAACGCCCACGTCTTGTGCATTGCAGCGATCAGGTCTATATACCCTTTGTATTCCTCCATCTGCTCGGTACTATAGCCTTCGGCCTCGCCAATTTTTCGGAAATGCTTCTGCCATTCGGAAATGGTGTAGCGTTTGCATCCTATTTGAATAACATCCTCACCCCAATAGGATACCGTATGACGAGATGCGCTGATAAATAGCGATTTCGGAACATCGCACTCGTCGCCCAGTTCGCACCCGTCGCCCAGTTTGCACCTGTAGCCCAGTTTGCACCTGTAGCCCAGTTTGCACTCGTAGCCCAGTTTGCACCAGTTGCCCAGTTCGCACCCGTTGCCCAATTCGCACCTGTTGCCCAGTTCGCACCCGTTGCCCAGTTCGCACAAGTTGCCCAGTTTGCACTCGTAGCCCAGTTCGCACCCGTTGCCCAGTTCGCACCCGTTGCCCAGTTCGCACCCGTTGCCCAGTTTGATATTGCGCGCCTCAAATTCGGCGGCTAATTCAGAAAGTTCGTTGTACTGAAAGGGTGTCCAGCCTTTGCCTGAAACCCAGAGATAAAGTGTTTTCATGGTTGGTTATCTTTTGTGTTTAATTTTTCATAAAACACATCCATAATGTTTTGCCGCTCCGTCCTGTCGGATGTCCAAACAGCGGATTGTATGGAATAATGTCCAATATCTGCCGCACTTTTATCTGCTCCTCATTCCATTTGAATATGAGCGTTCCGTTGGGCTTAAGAACGCGCATACATTCTTCAAATCCCTGCCGAATATCATCCTTCCACGAGGGCAGCAGACGGCCGTATTTCTTGGACATCCATGACGATTCGCCAAGTTTATTCAGATGGGGAGGATCGAACAGGACGAGATAGAACGCATTGTCGGGAAACGGCATCTTGCGGAAGTCCCCGACTACATCGGGCTTAATCTCCAACATGCGCCCATCGCAAAGGGTGTGCTCCTCACTGCGGCAATCCAGGAACAAGGCATCAGGATTGCCCTTGTCGAACCAGCACATCCGGCTGCCGCAACATGCATCGAGTATTTTCTTGTCTGTTTCCATCGTAACGTTACTTGTGTTTAACTTTCCGATTCGGTATGCAGGAAATCCAGCCCCAGAACGGTATGCGCCGCTTCAAGTAGTCCGGATCATCCTCGTGGTTGTACGCCTCGGTCTCGAAGCAGGTGTAGTAGTACGCGCCCGGATAGGGAGGGATAATCACCTCGACCAGCCACGATATGCCGTAGCAAATCCATCCGGCGAATAGAATGCCGACCACCGTAAGCGCCCAGCCCCACCAGGCGAACGAGTAGTTGATGGCGACAGGTAAGAGGATTGCCGCAAACAACACGGACAACTCAATCTGCTGGCAGCAATGAATCCCCTCGTGGCGGCGCGTAGTCTCGTCCATGCTCCACGCCATCGGCTTCCGGGTAAAAGACCACAAAAGCCATGTTACCCAGCTGAATCCCTTGAACGGGATCAACTTGTTGTGAACTTCGATAGGTAGTTTCATAGGTTCAAACCATATCCGTTAGACACTATCCACTCAATACGGTTGCACAGAAGTTCTATCAGGTTATCGCCCATTTCATCTCCAATATTATCGGCTTCTAATGGGGTAAGTACGGGGGTGTAACAGAATCTCCATCCACCGCCAACCACTGCTTTCAGTGTCAGTTCGTAAGTGTTGTGGGCGTCCTGAATCACATTCGGAAGCACCTTTTCCAGCAGGTCGGCGACCGTGAAGGCGGGGGCGATAACCTCCATTTCCCTGTCCTCCACATCCAGCACGTAATCTCTTTTGATATATCTCTTCCTGTACACCAAGCTCGCCTTGTCCGCGGGCACTCCCAGCTCGATCAGTCGCTTCGACTGCTCGATGCTCGTTACTTGATCTTTCATAGTCTTCATTTTTTCGCTTTTTTCTCTACCGAAATTAGACGTCCGGAGGCGTCGTAAACTCTCTTTTCCGTGTCGTTCTCTACCACGGTGTAAAGCAGAACGCCGTTTTTGTCCTTGACAATGTACCCGCTGGCCGTCTTGATTTTGACGTATACCACTTCTCCCTTGGAATCCTTTATCACCGTTTGATTTTGGCCATACGCGGGGGTCACAGCCATCAATGCGATGCAGATGATAACGAAAATGATTGCCGCCAAATAGGCGATGGTTGCTTTTGTCTCCTGTTTCATTTTTGTGATTTTTTTTGTTTGCTCCATAATTCCAGAATCTTCTTTTTTTGCTCGGGCGACATAGCTGCGAGCTGAGAATCCCTCACCTTTGCCTCGGCGTCTGCTATCCGGCCGCATTCTGCGCACCGTTCGTCGAAGTATTCCGCGAACCACTGGTAGACTATCTGCCCGTCGAGACGCCCGTATAATGCGCCGTATTGTCCTTTTTTGGCCCGCGTCATCACAAGTCGTACGTCTGCCAGGTTTATCGCGTAGAAATCCTCCAGGATCATGGAACACGTCTCGATGATTTGAAACCTGTTCATCTTGGCGGATATGTTGAGAAACGATTGCAGATCGTCGATCCATAGCGCCATGCAGGATATAACGAGCTCGTCTCCGTGTATTCGCCGAAGCCCCGACAAGGATTCCATTCCCGACTGAGCGCATTTGATCGGCGTGGACATGGCCCTACATGTCCTCATCCCCTCTCCCGGATAGAGTAGTGCCGAATGCGATGCGTTCGAACATGGCGCGTTCTTCGTCGGTAAGGCCTCCGGTGCCGCGATTATTTCCTGCTTTTGTTTCATAAACCCTATTCTGTTTTTGTGATATTGCGAATTCGAAAATACGTTTCCAGTCTATCGTCTTGCTTCGGCCTTTTTTCTTGTGCAGCCATCCGGCCTCCGTGGCCCAAAACTCCTTGCAGGCCTTTTCGAGTGTCAGTCTAATGTCGACGCCCGGGTTGAAACGCTTTCGCTCGTCCATCCAATCCCTGTCGTTCGTCCATCGCTTCCATGCATCCCGGCAATCTTGCAGGTATACGTCGAAGCTGTCGCGCCATGTAACCTCATTCGGGGTTTCTGGCTTTTTTCTCGCGCGTGCGCGCTTATAGTCTCTACCAGGATTATTAATACTCTCTGTTACTATCTCTGCTTCTTCGAGTACGTCAGTACGAGAAGTAATCTCTATGTCTTTATTCTCTACAATATCTCTTATCTGTTGTTGCTGACTGTGTTGCTTCTTTGTTGCTGACTGTGTTGCTGACTGTGTTGCTTCTTTGTTCTCCTCTTTGTTATCGTAAAAATTTAAACCGACGTAATCATCAAAGTTACAGATAGTTATTATGGTGTACGTCTTTGTTGCTATCTTTGTTACTTCTTTGTTGCTGACTATGTTGTTAAGTGTGTCGCGTGTTTGTTGAGTACTTTGTTGCACCCCTTCGCTCAACTTAGATAGACTTGTTACTACTTGCCCGCGTTTAATCGTGATTCCGTTCCACTCCGATTCCGTGATGTTCGCGTTCATAACCAGCCACTGAAGCATAGCGTGTTCCCGGCAAGCCTTAATGCTTGTTTCTCGGTACCATTTGGTTGGTATTTTCATCCATCCGTTTTGTATGTCCTTTAGCTTCATTATTAAAAGGGGATAAAAAAAACCGCTCGTTCGATACCGGGGGGCAGCCCGGTATCTACTAAAGCGGTAAGTTGCATTTTGCCCCTGCCCGAGCATTCACACCGCAAATATAAACAAACTTTTCCATTCTCCAAAAAAAATCAGAACGGAGTGTCCGTCATTGCCTGCCTCATGATCTCCTCCATGTATGCTTTCCTCTTCGCTGCGCGGCTGTGTCTGTTTGCCGCCGCCCTCTGTCTTTTGGCTACACTCAGCGGGCTGGCCATGTTCTCCTTCATGTCCCGGCACCACCTCAGATTCGAGGCATTGTTGTTCTCGACGTTCGTATCAAGGTGATCCACGATTTTGTCCCCCTCCCTTTTTGGGATAAAAGCCTCAGCTACAAGGCGATGAACAAAGTAGTTGTACCTCCCTAAACGGTTGAATAACCGCACCCTTACGTACCCGTCGGCATTGTAATCCACCTTCAACACATGGGGGTCTCCGCGCCGCGTAGACACCGCCGTTCCGTCCTCTCCGATCCAATACCCCGGGAACTCGTCGATGGGCTTAAACTTCACCCCCCCCCTGTACTCCGGGAATCGTATGAAATCTGCATTCATTCATGTTGCCTATTTTTGGCGCCTTAGGGCGCATTTTACAATCTCTTCGAGGGTTGCATCCGGATCGGCATGCAAAGCCTCTGAAACGGCCTGTTTTGCCCTTTCTTTGGGGAAGCCCAAAGTGTTAAGAGCTCGTATCGCGTCCGTCTGCAATTCCTCGTTTACTTCTGGCGCTTCCGCTTCTGTCGGTTCCGAATCCTCAGCCTCGGATTCACCCCCGGCCTGCGGAGGCAGGCCGAGCGCATATCCTATAAAGTTCGACAACATCAGCAGCGGGAACAGGACAAGGCCAACTAGCCATTCCATCGCCGTGTTCATATCATCGTTCATGAGTTTTTGCGTCTTGCCGGGGCATAGGAGGATAGACTGTCGTATCTATGAAGTCCACGCCCCCGAATTTCACTGTTTTCACTCGCCCGCTGGCAATGCGCATCTGCACACCCCGATAGGTGATTCCGCACCTGCGGGCGTATTCGGCTATTGTAACTACTGTCTCTTTCTGCTTCGGCTTCATCTTTTTCTGTTATTTTTCGGGTTCGTCAGTCACATCCACGGCCTCCTGCTCTTCGACGGCCGCAATATTGTCGTCCACTCCGTCGACATACTCGGGGGTCGCCTGCGACATATCCATCGAGGAGGGGGTTGCCATGTCGTATTTTAGCGCTGTGATAAGCTTCGAGTTGGCCATTACATCCATGCTACCCCATTTCATCAAGATGCGTTTGATGACCGTCTTTTCATACATGGCAGGCTTGTTTTTCTGCCACAAACCATTTTTGTTGTAGTAGCTTTTGCTGTACTTCTTGCCGTGCTCCTCCAGCTCTTCGACCGTCATGTACAGGTAGTGATCGCCGCCGTTTATGTAGCGAAGATAGGCTACATATCCGAGCAGTTTTGTGCGTTCGTGCGGCTCCTGGTTATACTCCATATCGCCCGTAAAAGGGTCGTAATACTTTATGTCCCCCTCATACACCGGAGCGGCCATCAACCGCTGGATCATCCCGGTATTGTTGGCAAGTTGCACCAGCCCGTTTTTCATCGGCATGAACACCGCCTTCTTGGTGACTACCTGCTGCCCGTTCTTGTACGTAGTCTCAGTGAAGGGAACGATGGCGGCCTGCCCGAATGCCGGATCGAGGGACAGCCCCGTTGTTGCACAGGCCATACACGAGCGCATGATGGATTTGGGCGTGCACTCTCGCAGCATTTTGTTCTCGGGAGCCACCAGCAGGTTGCGGACGGCCTGCGTGAATATCGGAGCCCTGTCGCCGAGCACCGCATGCAGGCGTGCCTGCACCTCTCCTTTTTTGTCCTCCAGCAGGGCGATCATCTCCTGCAAATTCGGGGTTGTGGTCTTGGCCACCATCCCCTCGCGCATTGCGCGTTCGTTCTTGTCTGTTATGGTTGTCATATTCCTAAAAAAAGCTCTAAGGTTGATGTTTTGAAATCGTTTAGTACCTCGTTACCCTCCGCGTCGAACGTGTGGAACTCCCACCATATCCACACCAGTTTTTCCATCCGCGTCTCCTTTTCTCCCGATCCCAGTGTATCGGTGTGCCAATACACCATAACGGAGGGGGTGAAACGCCAGCCTTCGCCCGAGATGCTGTCGGAGAAGTATGTATTCCCGTTGATGGCGTCCGTGAGGCGGCTTGCCACCTCCTCGTATTCCCGCGCTGTTATTTCTCGCTTCGTCTTCATGTTATTTGAATAATAATTGCCGCGTCGTACTCTCCTTTATATACTTGGCGTATATGTCCGGATTGTCCGCCTTTAATGCCTTCGAATCCAGCCTGTGGCTTGTTACAGTCTTGAATGTAGCCAGCGGTCTCCCGTCGTAGGTTATGGTGTCGTACTGCATGAAATACGCCTTAACCCGTTCTTCCGCCTTGGTGATCTCCGCCTGCATGGCGGCCACCTTCGACCGCTGCGCCCGTATCCACGCGATAGTGTCTCGCATCTCCGAATCCGCTTCCCGCGGGGCGGCTTCCGACACAGGCCATGCCAGTATAACGTCCTGGCCTGTCTCCACCGGGGGTATTTCGTCGCCCAAAATGTACCTTTCAAACCATTCCCGGCAGTACTCCACGATATAGGCAAATTTGGATCGGTCGAAATCGAATAGCGCATACACTAGCCGCTTGCCTCCCTCCTCCGCGGCTATGTACGCCGCATCGCGTTCCATGATCCCCATTTGGTACATGATCTGCGTGTACCACAGCATAGGAACCGTCTCGGGCGTCAGTTCCGGCAGGTGCATTTTCGTGTCCTTGCACTCCAGGATATACCGCGTACTCCGGCCCGCGGCGAACACTTCCCTGTCGGGTGCTGCCTGCATGTAGGACGGGTATTTGTCATTGCGGTACACCTCGATCTGCTCGGATCGTTTGACGATCTTTTCCCCGGTCGCCTGCTCGAACATGCGGGCGATCGCGTCCTCCTTGAAGCGCCCGCGGATCATACTGTCGTTATCCTCTTCGGCCGCGGTCTCCAAGGTCTCCATTTTCTTTACGCGCCAGTACTGGTACGGCGTCATATAGGGATTAAGCCCCATAATCGTCCCAACGTCGGAACTTCCGATAACGGGGGTGTCGTTGCGCGCGTGCAACCACTCTTGTCGTGTTTTATAGGTCGTTCGTGTTATCATCTTGTATGGTCATATTTATCAATTGGTTAATTTTATCCTCCCATCTTCCCCTTATTATCCCGCGCCTGTTGAACCGAAGGGCATGGAATTTAAGACCAAGGGGGTACAAGTCCAGTATTTGACGGCGGGCACCCGAATAGATCAGCGCGCGTTTGGGTTTCAGTTCTCCCGGCTCCCACACACTCCCCCATGATTTTAAGCGCTGGTAAACCCGAATGCAATAGGGCGTTATATTTCGCCAGCATATTACGCTGTCGTGTTGATCGGCATACCGTCTGAGTATTTGTACAAACTCGTCATTCCTTCGTTTCTGCAACTGCTGCTTCGTCTCCCGATCCGTCATCATAAGTGCCGCATTCTTTTTCGTTTAACGCGAGGTAGTCGCCCAGTTCTTTCCGCCAGTCGCCCACCAGTTGATGCACTTGCGACATGTCCCCCTCCTCTACTGCCGCGGCGATCTCGTCGAGAAAGTCGATATCCTTTCTTAGGCGTTCGTGCCCCTCCTTGCCGTAGTAGTTTGCAGAAATCAGTTCGAACCCGTCCGGGGTGGCCTTTGTCCCATGCTCCAACTCCATGCTGAAGGTCGTCCCCTCATGCTTGAAATATCGAGCCGTGAAACGCATGCCGGATCGAATTACCGAGAAATTCTGTATACAACCCGACCCCGATCCCTCAAACCCTGGACACACCTGGGTTATCGTCTCGTTGTATATCCTGTAATTGGCGATAGCCAATTGTCGCGTCTGCTCATACCTTTCGGCGCGTCTTTGGTTGAATGCCCGCCATGCCTCCACGTCCTCCGCCGTGGAATCCTTGGTAATGCATGCGGGCTCATCGGTGCAGACGTCCATATAGCCATTGCATTCGGGATACACGGGCAACATCTTTAGCAGTTTGAATTCCGTTACATTCCACCATCTCGCGCATGGATACAACAACATATAGCCCTCTCCGTCCTTGATCCCTATTTCTACCGACGAGACGACGGGTGATCCGTCGACGATCCCGTAGAGTGTGCACGGCGTGGCGCCCGATCTCTTCAGCACCTCCGCTGCTTTCGCTTCGATAGTGTCGCGCCTTTCTTTCAGTTCGGCGCTCAGTACATAACCCTGGCCTTCTTTGGCCGCTTCGATCCATTTCATTGTTTTCGTCTTTTTTTAGTGTAATTTTTGT
>ENA-OROO01001838-OROO01001838.1-human-gut-metagenome-genome-assembly--contig:-NODE-1838-length-10179-cov-3.904386_pt1 | contig 10179 bp, 8 predicted proteins | sample MGYA00242130_ERZ509052 | MGnify/ENA primary metagenome ERZ509052 (study PRJEB26280, sample SAMEA2338730) | human gut metagenome | biome: human gut; feature: human-associated habitat; material: faeces... | reverse complement strand
CGACACCACAATCCCTTCGCCGTCCACTTTGATGTCCGTAAACGGCGCGGGCGGTGTTTGCAGCGGCGTCGTGCCTTTGGGAATGTAGCTTCCCGTGTGCCATACGTCCACGGCCTCAGCCCCGAGGAACACGAAGGCAAGGTTCTGAATCTCGCGGTTCAACTCTTTGGCCAGGTAATACACGTGCGTGCGCCGCCCGTCTTTCGATATTGGGGCGTTACGGTAGTTGAAGTGCGGGTCGATGGGCGTCCAGTATGTGAAATACTGTATGCACTGTGCGCCGTAGGCCAGCGCGCTGAACGCCTCGTATCGCAGGTGTGCACCCGAGGGCAGCGGATAAGGCCCGTGCTCCGTGCTCATCACGAAAGCCCAGAACGGCATGCCGTGCCTGCGTGCCACGCGGCGTATCACTTCGAGGTTTTCGTAGAAGTACGGGCGCACGTAGTTTTCCTTCACGTCTTCGATTACGGGGTAGAAGTCGTATGAAATCTGCGGCAGTCCCACTTCCTTTACAAACTTGTCGGCATAGTCCTCGTAGCTTTCTGCCCCGAGGAAGTCGTTTCGCACAGCCGGGTCGCCGTAGCTCGGGAACAGGTTCAGATAAACGGTGTGCGTGGTGTCGGCGCTGTACACGCGGTCGCGGAACTCGCGCAGCCGCCCGAACTCGTGCGACGTCGGTTCGTCGCGCAGGAACCATCCCGCCACCATGGGGTCGTTCTTGAAACGGTTTACCGTCTCGGCCGTGTTCTTTTCGAGTTCGTCGCACATCACCATTAGCTTTACGCCTGTGCCTTGTGCGGCTTCGAGTCCTTTGGCCATGTCTTCGATGTCGTAAAAGTGCGAGAACGATATGTTGAATCCCGCGTTGCGCAGTTCTTTGTAACGTTCGGGCGTGATGTTGCCGTCGCCCAATACGGAGTACCATGCCAGTATCGGGAACTCCTTGCCCGTGGGGTTCCTGTAGGCGTGCCTGTTGACCTGCGCGTTTGCCATTATGCATGCCGACAGGAATAGTGCGGCTAAGATGTTTCGTGTCATGCTTCTTGCTTGTGTAGGGAATAGCAGGGAATGCGTTTTTGTTTTCATGTATTTGGCGTAGCGTTACTCAAACCTGTAAAGCAGGTAGTCGCCCGGGGCGAGCGGCATGGTGCGTGCGCCGTTTGCCTTCTCCTTGCGCTCCGTGCCGTCGGGCATTATGCGCTTCACTGTGCGGGAGTGTTCTATCGTAACGTTCTGCGCGTTGTCGATGTCGCGGTTCACAATCATGAGGTATTGCCTTTTGCCGTTCACGAGGTACGACACTAATACGCCCTGCCCGTCGGCTTCCACGCGCGTGAACGGTGCTGGCAGCGTTTGCAGCTGTGTAGTGCCCTGCGGTATGCTTCCGGTGTGCCACACGCCTGCGGCTTCCGCCCCGAGGAATACGGGTGCGAGGTTCTGAATCTCGCGGTTCAGGTCTTTTATAAGATAATATACGTGTGTGCGTCGCCCGTCTTTGGCGATAGGTGCGTTGTGGAAGTTCCATACCGTTCCAATCGGCGTCCAGTAAGTGAAGTATTGTATGCACTGTGCGCCGTAGGCCAGCGCGCTGAACGCTTCAAGGCGCATGTGCGTGGCTGTTGGCAGCGGATAAGGGTCGTGTGCGGTGCTTAGCACGAATGCCCAGAACGGCATTCCGTTCCTTTGCGCCACCTTGCGCACCACTTCGAGGTTTTCATAGAACTGCGGGCGCACGTGTATCTTTCCGCCTTCGTCCACTATGGGGTAGAAGTCGTAGGAAATCTGCGGCAGCGCCACTTCGTCTACGAACCGTTGCGCGTATTCCTCGTAATCCTTCGTGCCAAGGTCTTTGGGGCTCACAATACTCGGCAGCAGGTTGAGGTAAACGGTGTGCGTGGTGTCGGCCGCGTACACGCGGTCGCGAAACTCCTTCAGTTCGGCAAAGCCGTGCACCGTAGGCTCGTCGCGCAGGAACCAACCGGCCAGCATGGGGTCGTTCTTGAAGCGGTTCACCGTTGCGGCGGTTTCTTTTTCCAGCTCCTTGCATGTGGCCATTATCTTCACGCCTGTGCCCCGGCATGCCTGCAAGCCTTTTTCCAGTTGTTCGGCGGTGCTGAAGTGCGAGAACGAGATGTTGAACCCGGCGTTGCGCATTTCTTCGTAACGTTCGGGTGTGAGGTTGCTTTCGGGCAGTATGGAAAACCATGCCAGTATGGGAAATTCTCCCTCCGTGGGGTTCTTGTAGGCATAGCGGTGCACCTGTGCCTGCATTGACAGGCCGGCCACCAGCAGCAGCGATGTGAGCAGTCTTTTTATCATGTCGTTGAATTTAAGTTGTTTCATGGCATTGCCTTTACTCCGCCGTATATGGTTTGAGTGCGGGGCGCGTTCCGTTGCGCGGCGGGACGTAGGCGGATTAAAGTTAGCAATAAAAAGTGAAAACAAAACGCCCCGCAAAGCCTTATTTTACGTGCCCCGAATTTTACACGTTTTTTACCGTGCGCCAAAACCCTGCCGGGAGAAAGAAAAAAATACAAGGCACATAATTCAAAATTAGTCCGACCTTTTTTAAAATTTCTCGGACCTTTTTTTGCCCACCCCTAAAGCGGTGTTTTTCCGGGGCTTTGCGCAACCCCCGCAAACGTGTCTTATTTGTCTTTTTCGGGCGCTCCGGTTTTTTCGGACAATGGCAGACTACCTTTGCATTGTCGGACGCGGGGCAGGCCGGCACCGGCGGCACAAGCCCGGGCATACACAGGCCTGCATAGAGTAAAAACCTTAAAAACAAAACCTTACCATGAAACTAAAAAACATCTTCAAGCTCTACAAGAGTTATTACCCTTCGGCAGAACCTTACAGGGTTACCATTGCCGGCTGCGGGGCGGTGCAGGGGAGCGACCGCTGCGCGTCGCGCCTGTGCGTCGGCGCCGCGCCGGGAGTGCACCGTTTCCTCTCCGACCGCGACGAGGTGGTGCGCACGGGCGACAACGTTTCGGCCGCACTGCTCGGCTCGTACTTTTACGACAACCGCCGCGAGTTCTTCATGATGGGCGAAACGCGCAGCCTTTACGGCATTGTGTATGCCGAAAACCTGACAACCGACCTGCAGTTCATGGCCATGATGCGGCCGGCCTCATTTTCGGCAGGACCTACGGGCGGCATAAGGCTTACGTGGCTCTTTGCCCTGGCCGACTGTGTGTCGCAGAGCCGTTATTCGCTTTCGTCGCTCACGGTGGAGCGCACTGGCAGCGTGCTCGTGGTTACAACCACGGCCGGCGGCTCTTCGTGCCTGCGCCTTACACCCGGCGGAAACCTGCTTATGCCCGACGGCAACGCGCTCCTGCCCACAGGGCGCAAAGGCGACGACGTCGCACGCTACACCCGCCTGTTCCACCGCGACAACGCCAAGTGGCTTGCCGACTTTGCCGACGGAAAGGAGGACTTGCTATGAAACTGTCGCGCAAAGTGTGTGATGTGGCTTCAGCCTATTTCCCGGCTCCACAGAAAGCCTCGTCCACGCGCCGCCTGCGGCGGTGGATTGACAGCGACCCTACGCTGGCCAGGGCACTAGTGCGCGCCGGCTACCGCAAAGGGCAGCATGCCTTTACGCCAAGGCAGTTCAAAGTATTGCGCCGCATTCTCGGCGCGCCGTAACAGCGGCGGGGCCCCCGCTGCCGTTTTTGCTGAATAATAGGCCTTTTATTGCGCGAGGCCCGTAAATTAAACGCATTTTATTTTTGCCTTTCGATTGCCTTGCACTAAATTTGCAACAACAAAAACCGATGTTACCTAAAAATCGATGAATTCCAGCGAAATAACGCGGCTCCTTAACGACACGGTGGATTTGCTTTCACAAACTTCTACCATGAAAGGATTGTGCCGCCGCCACCGCCATGGCGACCCCTTGCCTTCGGGGCAGGTGCTGGCCGAAGTAATCGACCTTTGCCGCGCGGTGCTTTTCCCGGGATATTACGGCAAGTCGGTTGTGAATGCCGACACGGTGCTTTATACCATAGGCGTAAGCGTGGAACGCCTTTTCTTCTTGCTACGCCACCAGATAGAAGCCGGGCTGTGCTTTGAAAACGACGACGACAGCGACCAGGCGCATGCCGACATGCACCTGCGCGCACGCAGCATGGCCGCCGAACTGATACGCCGCCTGCCGGGCATACGTGCCGTGCTGTCGACCGACGTGGAAGCCGCATACCTGGGCGACCCCGCCGCCGGGAGCTTTGGCGAAGTGATAAGCTGCTATCCGGTGATAAAAGCGCTGACCAACTACCGCGTGGCGCACGAGCTTTACCTCATAGGCGTGCCGCTGCTGCCGCGCATTCTAACCGAAATGGCACACAGCGAGACGGGTATCGACATACATCCCGCCGCACAGATAGGAAAACACTTTACAATCGACCACGGCACGGGCGTGGTGATAGGAGCTACCAGCATAATAGGCGACAACGTGAAGCTATACCAGGGCGTTACGCTCGGAGCACGCAGCTTCCCGCTCGACGAGAACGGCAACCCTATCAAAAACATACCGCGACACCCTATACTCGAGGACGACGTGATAGTCTATTCGAACGCCTCCATACTGGGACGCATAAGGATAGGCAAAGGTGCCGTAATAGGCGGTAACATATGGGTTACCGAAGACGTGCCGCCCGGAGCACGTATCCAACAACACAGAAACTCTCCCAAACAAAATTAATGGAACAAGAATTCGAACTCATTGCCAAAACCTTCCAAGGTCTTGAAGAGGTTCTGGCAGGCGAGCTAACTGAAATAGGCGCGAACAATATTCAGATAGGACGCAGAATGGTGTCGTTTACCGGCACACGTGAAACAATGTATCGCGCCAACTATGCCTTGCGCACCGCAATACGCATACTCAAACCACTGAAGCATTTTAAGGCAACCACGGCCGACGAGGTGTACGACGCAGTTAAGAATTACGACTGGGCTTCAATGCTCGACCTTAAAACCACGTTTGCCGTCGATTCGGTGGTGTACTCCGAAAATTTCCGATACTCCAAGTTCGTGGCCTACAAGGTGAAGGACGCCATTGTCGACTACTTTCGCGAAAAGGCAGGCCAACGCCCTAATATCAGCGTAACAAATCCCGGAATACGATTCCACATACATATCTCCGACGATGACTGTACCCTTTCGCTCGACTCCTCGGGCGAGAGCCTGCACAAGCGTGGCTGGCGCACGGCTACCGTGGACGCACCGATGAACGAGATACTCGCCGCCGGGCTGGTAATGCTTACCGGTTGGAAAGGCGATTGCGACTTTATCGACCCCATGTGCGGCTCGGGAACCATAGCAATAGAAGCCTGCATGCTGGCACGCAACATTGCGCCCGGGCGCTTCCGCAGCGAATTTGCCTTTGAGAAATGGCCCGACTTCAACGCCGACATGTTCGACGCAGTTAAAAAAGACTGCGACAAGGAACGCCCCTTCGAACACATGGTATATGCCTATGATGTAGACCCTAAAGCCGTTGCCGCAACCAAAGCAAACGTCGAAGCCGCAGGGCTGGACAAGGATTTCGCTATAGCGTGCGCCGATTTCCGCAACTTCACACAGCCCGCCGAAAAGGCGCTAATGGTGATAAATCCGCCATACGGAGTAAGAATTTCACCGGCAAACCTGCTTGGTTTGTACAGGATGATTGGCGAACGCCTGAAGCACCAGTTTACAGGCAACGAGGCATGGATTATATCAAACCACGAGGAATGCTTCGACAGCATAGGATTGAAACCAAGCATTAAAATCCCTCTTTACAACGGTTCGCTCGACTGCCAGTTCCAGAAATACCAGATATTCGACGGAAAACTGAACGACTTCCGCCGAAGCGGAAAAGAACTCAAGAGCGAAGAGGAGCGCAGAACCATGGCCGAAAAACATCGTTTCAAGGAGAACCGCGAGTTCAAAAAGAAAATCGACGCGGCTTCCGAAGAAGATTACGGGGATATACCCGACTATGTAGTGCGCAAGCACCTGGAGTTCGAAGCACGCAGAAATGAACGCGATTCACGCGACAGGCGTAATAAATATAATGTGCGTGACGCCGAAAGCCGAGGCGGCGACTTTAAAAGGAAAGGAGACCGCTTTGAAAGGAAAGCAGGATATTCCGAACGCAACGGAGATTACTCCGGCAGAAACTATGCCGAGGGGAAAAAGGACTTCTCGCGCGGTGGACGCCCCGACCGAAAGAACCGCGACGGGCGGGGGCGGTCGGACAATGATTCGAAAGGAAAACGTTATGGCAGATAAGAAATTATTAATCCCGGTAATAGTTTGCATGTTACTGACAACGGCGGTTTCAGCACAGAAAAAATCATTCACACTCGACGACCTTTTGTCTGGCGGCGAGACATTCTGGAACCTGCAGCCCAAAAACATTTACACAGCCTGGTGGGGAGATTGCCTTGTAAGGCTCGACGCTTCGCAGTGTACGGCAATCAGCAACGCAAAAGGCAAGAAGAACAAAAAGGAAGAGATACTTTTTACGCTCGAGCAGATAAACGCCAGCGCCGGAATGGAAGGCGAAAAAGTAAGAAGCCTGTATTACGCTTCGTTCGACTCGCCGGGAAAAACAGAAGTGACGCTCAAAACCTCAAAGCACCGTGTAATCATCGACTGGAAGGAAGGGCGCGTAATCCGCAGGCAGCCGCTCGTGCAGCAGTCCGTTGCAAACGACTACAACCCTGCTTCGGGCAATGAAGCATACGTACTTAAAAACAATTTGTACGTTATTACCGCCGCGGGGAAGGTACACCAGCTTTCGCACGACGGTTCTTCCGACCTCGTATATGGACAGTCGGTGCACCGAGATGAGTTCGGCATACGCAAAGGTACGTTCTGGAGCCCGCAGGGAAACCGCCTTGCGTTCTACAAAATGGACCAAAGCATGGTTACAGACTATCCGCTGGTGGATGTAACGCCTCTGTGCGCCGACAATTGCAAGGACTCGGCCGGTGTGTCGCGCATAGCAAAACTCACACCTATCAAATACCCGATGGCCGGCGAGACGAGCCACAAGGTGTACGTAGGTGTGTTCGACGTGCTTTCGGGAAAGACGGTTTACCTGAAGACCGCCGACCCTACAGACCGTTATTTCACCAACATAAGCTGGTCGCCCGATGAGAAAACCGTTTATGTTTTCGAGCTTAACCGCGACCAGAACCACATGGAACTCATGGCTTACGATGCTGTTTCGGGCGAATGCCTCGGCAAGCTGTTTGAGGAGAAGCACCCCAAGTACGTGGAGCCGCAGAACCCGCTCGTTTTCCTGCCTTGGGACGACAGGAAGTTCGTGTTCCAGAGCCAGCGCGACGGTTTCAATCACCTTTACCTTTACGACCTCGACAGCAAGGAAACATCGCAACTCACGAAGGGCAACTTCGTTGTTACGGAATTCGTAGGGTTCGACAGCGCTTCGAAGAACATTATTTTTATTTCCAACGAGTGCTCGCCTATACAGTACAACACTTACTCGCTAAACCTCAAGACGCTTCGTCGCACGCTTCTCGACGACGGCACCGGTGTTCACTCCGCCGGGCTTTCGGCGTCGGGACGTTATGTGCTCGACCGCTATTCTTCGCCTTCCGTTCCGCGGAGCATTAATATTATAGATACGCGCAGCGGCAAAAGGGAGAACATACTTACGGCCGAAGACCCGTGGAAGGAATACAACGTGCCCGAGATAACATGCGGCACCATTAAGGCCGCCGACGGCACAACCGACCTGTACTACCGCATGGTCAAGCCCGTGGACTTTGACGCAAATAAAAAATATCCTGCCGTTGTGTACGTTTATGGCGGGCCGCACGCGCGGAACGTCACGGCGGCGCGCAATTACCTTACGCGCGGCTGGGAGATTTACATGGCACAGAAAGGATACCTCGTGTTTATCCTCGACAATCGCGGAAGCGAGCACCGCGGCCTCGAGTTTGAGAACGTCACGTTCCGCCACCTCGGAGTGGAGGAAATGAAAGACCAGATAAAAGGCGTGGAGTTTCTCAAGTCGCTGCCCTATGTGGACGGCTCTAAGCTCGGCGTGCACGGCTGGAGCTATGGCGGCTTCATGACCATAAACCTAATGCTCACTTATCCCGACGTGTTCAAGGTAGGAGTGGCCGGCGGGCCGGTAATCGACTGGAAGTATTACGAGGTGATGTACGGCGAGCGGTATATGGACACGCCGCAACAGAATCCCGACGGTTACCGCGAATGCAGCTTGCTCAACAAAGCCGGAAACCTCAAGGGGCACTTGCAGATTATCAACGGCCTTAACGACCCGACGTGCGTTCCGCAGCATACGTTTTCGTTCCTCAGGGCTTGCGAGGACGCGGGCACACAGCCCGATTATTTCACCTATCCCGGCGACGGGCACAATATGATGGGCAAGGATATGGTGCACCTTCACGAGCGTATTACGCGCTATTTTACCGATTACCTGAAATAAAATTCCCGAGCATGCCGCGCGGCTGCGCGGGATAAGAATTAAACATTTTGATGTCACGGCTTGCTTTCACAAAACGGTTTGAGTTTTTTGCCGAAGCAAGCCGTGCTTTTTTGTCCTGTCGGGCGGCAGGCCTGTTAACGTGATTATGGATACCGCCCGCATACACTTCTCTAATCGCGACATACTGCTGCTGTTCCTGCCGATAGCGGGCGAGCTGCTGCTGCATTACACTGTGGGCATTGTCGACTCCATTATGGTGGCCAGCGTTGGCGAGGCTGCCGTTTCGGGCGTGTCGCTGATGGACTTCGTTATTTCCTTTTTCAACAGTCTGCTTACGGCCCTTGCCGTAGGCGGAACGGTGGTGATAGGGCAGTATCTCGGCAATGCCGACCGCCTGCGTGCGGCCGACGCGGCGGTTCAGATGGTGCTGCTCATGGCTTTGGCGGGCACGCTGCTGGCTTTGGCGGCCTATGCCTTGCAGCCTTTCATCACCGGACGGCTTTTCGGCGACCTTGCGCCCGACGTGCGCCGCCATGCCGACGTGTATTTCGGAATCCTCGCGGCTTCGCTCCCTTTTATGGGTGTTTACAGCGCAGGAGCGGCGGTTTTCCGCTCGATAGGCAACACCGTTTTGCCGCTCAGGATAATGATATTGGCCAATGTGTTGAACGTGGCGGGCAACGCCGTGCTTATATATGGCTTCGATATGGAGACCGAAGGCATTGCCTTGCCCACCCTTGCCGTCCGCGTGCTCTCGGCCGCGGCCATATTGTTGCTGCTTGCCGTTTATGCGCGCAGGCGCGGTGTCGTTCCGCGCTTCAGGGTAAGCATGGGCATTGCGCGCAGCTTTTTCGTCGTTGGAGTGCCTTATAGTTTCGAAAACGGCATGTTCTATCTCGGCCGCGTGCTCGTGCTCATCATGGTGGCGTCGTTCGGTACGGCTTCGAGCCGCCAATGCCGTTGCCCAGGCTGTAACATTGTTCCAGGTGTTGCCCGGCATGGCCGCCGCGGCAGGCATACCGCTCGTGGTGTCGCGCTGTGTGGGCGCGGGCGACTTCAGGCTCGCGCGGCTCTACAACCGCCGCATTGTCACGGGCATTTATGCGGCCCATCTGGCAAGCTGTGCGCTGGTTACGGCGTTGCTTCCCGTTGTGCTCGACGTTTACGGCCTGTCGCCCGAAGCCACGTCAATGGCGTGCGACATAATACTCGTCCATGCCCTGTTCGTTGTGCTGGTATGGCCTATGAGCTACGCCCTTCCGGCCACGTTCCGCGCTGCCGGCGACACGCGCTTCCCCATGGTGGTGAGCGTAACGTGCATGTTGCTGTGCCGCGTGGTTTTTTCGTACATTCTCGGCATATCGTTCGGTCTCGGCGTGCTCGGCGTGTGGCTCGGGTTGTTTGTCGACTGGATGGTCAAGGGACTTGTGTTCCTGCTGCGCTATCTTAGCGGCAAGTGGCATAACTACCGCCTTGTGGATTGAACCGCGCCATGCCCGGCTTGTCTTTTTCTGCTGCCGATTACCTCTGCACAGGTATCTACACGACAACGGCACGAATCCGGCCGATTCGCATGTTTGTTTGACGAGTGTACCGGTTGTCCCGGTGCGTGTCTGCGTTTTGTCCGCATTTTTAGGGCATGTTTCAATGCAGTTTTCAGGGGGCAAAAAATATGTCTGAGATATTTTAAAATAGGTCAGACATAT
>ENA-OROO01001837-OROO01001837.1-human-gut-metagenome-genome-assembly--contig:-NODE-1837-length-10183-cov-2.616607_pt1 | contig 10183 bp, 9 predicted proteins | sample MGYA00242130_ERZ509052 | MGnify/ENA primary metagenome ERZ509052 (study PRJEB26280, sample SAMEA2338730) | human gut metagenome | biome: human gut; feature: human-associated habitat; material: faeces... | reverse complement strand
AGCCATGAGGCTGGCACTGCCGTTGTGACCTCATCCACGGAAGTGGCAGATGATGTATTAAAGAAAACGGTAGAAGAGAAAGATTACAAGGTTACAGCGATTGATTAAGAATGTTACAGCGGTCCAATGGAACGTGGAGCCGCCTGTTTCCGTCGGAGAAGGGTGGAGTGGAACATGTATTTTTTTAATAAAAAAATAAAAATCCTGCGTGGGTTTGCACTGGTATGTGTGCTTGCGCTGGGATTGTGTTTGACAGGGGGACTGCAAATAGCAGAGGCAAAAACAACAACGTATTATGACGCATCGGCAGGGAGGCTGCACGTCAAAGGAACAAAACTTGTGGACAAAAAGGGGCATGAAGTACAGCTTCGCGGAGTCAGCACACATGGATTGAGCTGGTATCCGCAGTACGTCAATGACAAGTGTTTTGCCCAGCTGCATGATAAATGGGGAGCAAATGTCGTGCGCCTAGCCATGTATACCGAAGAGTATAACGGATACTGCAGTGGAGATGCAAAGAACCGCAGTGACTTAAAGAAACTGATTAAAAAGGGAGTCAGACTGGCAAAGAAACATAAAATGTATGTGATCGTGGACTGGCATATCTTAAGCGATGGAAATCCAAATTCCCATAAGAAAGAAGCAAAGGCCTTTTTCAGGGAAATGTCCAGGGAATTTAAGGGTTACAACAATGTGATTTATGAGATCTGCAATGAGCCGAATAACGGAACAAGCTGGAAAGAGATCAAATCCTATGCCAAGAGTGTCATTTCCACCATTCGCAAAAATGACAAAAAGGCGGTGATTGTTGTAGGAACGCCAACCTGGTCGCAGGATGTGGATCAGGCAGCAGCCGATCCGATCAAGGGGGACAATATCATGTATGCGCTGCATTTTTATGCAGCCACACACAAAACAGATCTGCGCAATAAAATGACCGCAGCCATCAACAAAGGACTTCCGGTATTTGTCACGGAATATGGAATCTGTGATGCTTCCGGAAACGGAGCCATTGACAAAAAAGAGGCAGACCGCTGGATACAGACGATGGATGAATACGGTGTCAGCTACATTGCGTGGAATCTGTCAAACAAACAGGAATCTTCTTCTATTATTAAAAGCAGCTGTCCGAAAGTCAGTGGTTTCAAGAAAAGTGAGCTGAGTGACGAGGGCAGGTGGCTGTATCACCTGCTTCGCAAGAAGGCTGGACTGACAAAGTAGTGATGGAATGATTACATAACACGGGCATGCCCGGGAAAGGAGGGAATCATGCGGATACAAAAAAGCCGGATGAGGTGTGTAGGCATCTTTTTGGCGGTTGTCATATGTTTTTTTGCGGTGCAGCAGAGCTATGGTGTGCAAAATATGTACGATATCACGCAGGCGGAGCCGGATCATCTTGCGGTACATACGATGGAGCGGCAGCAGGGTTCCTTCCTTGATATCCTCGGACGTTCCGAACTGACACAGTCCGAACAGGCGCGTCTGACCGTCAGTGCACGGGTCACGCGGCTGAATGCAGAACGCAACATCATTTTGTGGGCAGGACTTGCAAGCGGATTTGCCGGGAATGCTACCCGGATTTATCTGGCATCCTGCCGTATCGAAAACATATTTGTGCGCAGCCATGCGTGGATCATGGCATACATACACTGGCAGGATGGGGAAAAAGCTTCTGACTCTTTGAAATAAGCGACCATTTTCAAAGAGTTCAGGAGGAAAATTTCATGTTAGAAAAAGTCATTATCGTAGTTGTAGTAGCAGTTGTTGTGTTGGCCGCAGGTGTGGCATGGTGGTTCGAGAACGGATCAGCAAGCCATAGTGAGGGCGGTCATGCAGCGGATGTGGACAGCAATGAACTGACAAAACTGGAAAAATAAATACATAATGAAAGAGGGAATGTTTCCGTGTGTGGAACATTCCCTTTTTCGTGCGCGTTTCCTTGTGTTTTGGGGACATATAGAGAATAAGTAAGCTTGAAAGTCGCGGTGAAAGTTGCCGGAGGGACATATGTAGAGAAAGTGCATTGAAAAATCCCGGGAGAAGTTGGTAAAAGGACATATGTATAAAAAGCGCATGAAAAAGTCCCGGGAGAAGTTGGCAAAAGGACATATGTATAAAAAGCGCATGAAAAAGTCCCGCAGGACCTGTTTAATGGGACATAAATGAGCACTTTTTTATCATATGTCCTCTATTTAGTTCGTCATGGGACATGGACGGCTATTTTTTTGCCATATGTCCTCTATTCAGTTCGTCATGGGACATAGACAAGCATATTTGTTTTATATGTCCAGCCTGAGTTATTACATAGAAAAGTAAAGTGACATAGATGAACCTATGGAAAGGAAATATCATATGGAAATAAAAGAAGAATTGCAGGAAAGGTTAAAAGATGCTGTTCCTGTTTTTTGAAATAATAATTGAAACTATTTAGGAAGATTAGAACAAAATATTGAACAATAAAATGAAAAGGTGTATTATAAAATAAATACAAGAAATTTTATATTTGGAAGAAGATCTTATTACAAGGAGAAAAAATATGCAGTATATTGTAGCGTTAGATATTGGGGTCGCCTCGGTCGGATATGCAGTGATTGATAAAAGCTCTGAAATGGTAATCGAAGCCGGATCAAATATTTTTCCGGAGGCATCTGCAGCCAATAATCAGGTGAGAAGAGGGATGCGTCAGGCAAGGAGATTAAAAAGAAGAGAACGGACAAGATTAGATGATTTCAAAAAGTTATGGGAACATCATGGGCTTGCTATTCCACAGGCGAAGGAAAATGACATTGTTGGGCTTAAAGTAAAGGCACTTTATGAAAGCATTTCTTTGGACGAAGTATATTTGATTTTGTATAGCTATTTGAAACATCGTGGAATATCTTATTTAGAGGACGCGGAAGATTCTTCTGTTAGCGGATCAACTGCATATGCAAATGGATTAAAATTGAATGCAAAAGAATTAGAAAAGAATTTTCCGTGTGAAATTCAAAAACACAGGCTGGAAAATATCGGAAAATACAGAGGTCAGATACAGATAGAAGATGATCAGGGAGAAAAGTTGGATCTGAGTAATGTGTTTACAATTGGAGCCTATACGAAAGAAATTCAACAGATTTTGGACACACAGAAAAAATATCATGCGGAAATAGCAGATGAATTCTGCGAGAAATATTTAAAAATTTTTACAAGAAAAAGAAAATACTATGAAGGACCGGGAAATGAAAAATCAAGAACGGATTATGGAAAATACACAACAAGATTAAAGGAAAATGGGGAGTATATTACCGAAAAAAATATTTTTGAAAAATTAATCGGAAAATGCAGTGTATACAAAGATGAATTGCGAGCTGCATCGGCTTCTTATACTGCACAGGAATTTAACTTGTTAAATGATTTAAATAATCTGACCATAAACGGAAGAAAACTTGGAGAATCAGAGAAGCACTTGATTGTCGATAAAGTAAAGACAAGCAATACCATAAATATGCGCAAAATTATTGCCGATGCAATGGGAGAGAAAATTGAGGAATTTTATGGTGCCAGAATTGATAAGAGTGAGAAAGAAATTTTTCATAAATTTGAGGTCTATAATAAAATGAGAAAAGCCCTTGCGGCTATTCATGCGAATATAGAAGAATTTTCCAGGGATGATTTGGATGAAATCGGATATATTTTGACAATTAATACGGATAAAGAAGCTATGATGGAGGCGTTTGATAATTCAAGACTTGAATTGCCGGGAGAAATTAAAAACTGTCTGATCTCTCTCAGAAAAACAAATGGGGCATTATTTAGCAAATGGCATTCATTTTCATTAAAAATAATGAATGAACTGATTCCGGAAATGTACCGACAGCCCAAAGAACAAATGACTCTCTTAACAGAAATGGGCGTTATGAAGGGACAGACAGATGAATTTGAAAAAAATAAATATATACCAGTAGATATGGCAAATGAGGATATTTTTAATCCTGTGGTTCGCAGATCTGTTCGTATTTCGTTTAAAATATTAAATGCGCTTATGAAAAAGTATGGAACATTAGATGAAGTTGTAATTGAAATGCCACGGGATCGCAATTCTGACGAACAAAAGAAGTGGGAAAAGGAAACGCAAAAAAAGAACGAAAAAGAACAGGAGTATATTGAAAATAAACTGGCTACAGTATATGATATCAAACTTTCATCGGCTGATTTCTCTTCGCAAAAGCAATTAAATTTAAAATTAAAATTGTGGAATGAGCAGGATGGAAAATGTTTATATTCCGGGAAGATAATTGAACCGGAGGATTTGATTAAACATTCGGAGCTGTTTGAGATTGATCATATTATTCCGAGATCCATTTCTTTTGACGATTCCAGAAACAATAAGGTCCTTGTATATCGGACAGAAAATCAGGGGAAGGGAAATCAGACACCATATTACTATTTAACACATGCCAATAATAAATGGTCATTTGAACAGTATAAAGCTCTGGTTATGGATTTATCAAAGAAAAAGGAGTATGGACTTTCAAAAAAGAAAGTGCAGAATTTGCTGTATAGCGAAGATGTTACGAAAGCAGATGTATTACGTGGATTTATCAATCGAAATATTAATGATACAAGTTATGCAGCGAGAGTTGTCCTGAACACGGTACAGGGATATTTTCGAGCGAAAGAAATGGGTACAAAGGTAAAAGTGATCCGGGGAAGCTATACGCATCAGATGCGTGTGAATATGAAGCTGGATAAAGATCGGGAAAAAAGTTATGCGCATCACGCAGTGGATGCCATGCTGATTGCATTTTCACAATTAGGTTATGAAGCGTATCGAAAATTACAGGGAGAATTCATTGATTTTGAGACGGGAGAAATCTTAAATTCAGAAAAATGGAAAGATCAGATGTCTGATGGAATATATAAAGAATACCTTTATGGAAAAAAGTGGAGTAATATTCGAAATGAAATCACAAAAGCAGAAAAGAATGTAAAATACTGGTATTATGTTGACCATAAATCAAACCGTGGCCTTTGCAATCAGACGATTCGTGGAACAAGAGTTTATGATGGAAAAATTTATAAAATAAATAAGCTGGATATCAGAACCAAAGAGGGAGTTGCTCTTTTTAAAAAGCTTGCATTCAGTGAGAAAGAGAGTGACAGAGAAAAGTTATTAGTCTATAAAAATGACAAAAAAACATATGAGGATCTGGTTCAGATCATGCAGGATTATTCGGATTCCAAGAATCCGTTTGTGCAGTACGAAAAAGAAACTGGAGATTATGTAAGAAAATATGCAAAGAAACATAATGGACCTCGTATTGATAAATTAAAGTATACAGATGGAGAAGGTTGGATCTTGCATTGATATTTCACATAAGTATGGGTATGAGAAAGGCAGCAGGAAAGTAGTGCTTGAAAGTCGGGTTCCATATCGTATGGATGTTTACTATAAAAAAGAGGAACAGACCTATTATTTAGTAGGGATAAAACAGTCGGATGTAAAATGCCAAAAGGGGGAATATGTCATTGATGAGGATGCATACGCAATAAATTTAGTGAATGAGAAAATGATTCAACAAGGACAGAAGAGAAGTGATCTGGAGTCTTTGGGCTTTGAATTTCAGTTGTCGTTTTATAAAAATGATATTATTGAATATGAGAAGGATGGGAAAATAGTCAGGGAAAGATTTTTGTCAAGAACAATGCCTAAAGTAAAAAATTATATTGAGACAAAACCGATAGACAGGGAGAAATATGAAGGGCATGATCGAAAATTAGTTGGGCTTGGCAAAACCAAGAGAATAAGAAAATATCGAATGGATATTTTAGGAAATTACTACTTATGTAATAAGGAAGAATTCTCAAAATATTGTTAATCATATGATTGACAAAATATATTTGCAGGAATATAATAAAAAATGTAGAAAACAAATTTTTACAGTCACGTAATTTGTTTAGACCTACTAAAACAAGGCTTTATGCCGAAATCAGAAGCACCGACGGGTGCTTCTTTTTTTCTTATAGGGGGGAATATGGCATTCAGGGTTGTATTGATTGAGAATGAAGTAACGATAAAAGTAAAATTAAATAATCTTATTGTTACAAAAGAGGGAGAAGATATATGGATACCTTTAGATGATATTTCAATGATTGTTCTGGACAATCTGTCATCTATGCTTTCGGCAAGGCTTTTGTGTCAGTTGTCTGAACAGGGGATAGGGTTAATGATATGCAATCAGAAACATTTACCAACAGGCTATTATAGTTCATATGATAATCATAGCAGAGCCTCGAAAGTGATCGATTATCAGATAGAAAAAAGCAAAGAATACTATGAGCAACTGTGGAAAGATATTGTAACAGTGAAAATTCAAAATCAGTCTAAAGCGTATTTACGATTAACAAGTGATCAGGAAGGAACCCGGGCGATTAAAGAATTTTCATCAGAAATAATCAATGGGGATCAAAGCAACAGAGAGGCTCATGCTGCAAAAGTATATTTTAATCTTTTAATGGGAACTTCCTTTTCCAGAGGAAATGAGGATATTTTATTAAACAGCGGATTAGATTACGGGTATGCGGTACTGCGAAGATATATTGCAAGAGTGTGTGTTGGGTATGGATTAAACACACAAATTGGTATTCATCATAAAAACGAGTATAACCGGTTTAATCTTGTGGATGATTTAATGGAGCCTTTGAGACCGATGATAGATATTGTTGCATATGAAAGTATGAAAAATGAGGAGTATTTTACAGCAGAACATAGAAGACAGCTGGTAAATATTTTAAATATGAAAATATTGTACAGAAATAAAAAGATGTTTGTGTGTAATATGATAGAAAATTATGTGGAACAATTTGCATCTTTGATTATGGAAAGATGTGAGAATATTGTATTCCCGGATATCGATGGATTTATCGTAGAGGAACTGGATGGATTATAAGATTATGAGAATGTTGTGCATGTTTGATTTGCCGGTTGAAACTGATGAGGAAAGAAGATCATATCGTATCTTTCGAAAGAATTTGATTCAGGAGGGATTTGTTATGATGCAGTATTCGGTTTATGTGAGGGTGTGTCCGAGCAGAGAATATGCCAATCGGTTAGAAAAAAGGATAAAGAAATTTATACCCAGAGAAGGAAATGTAAGATTGCTGTGTGTCACGGAAAAGCAATATTCAGATATGAAGTTGTTGGTTGGAAGTCAATCGGTAGCGGAGGTAGCAATTGGAACAGAAAGAATGATTATATTATGAAAATTGATGTAACGGAATACGAAAAGAAATATACGTTTGAACTGGCACCGATCACGCAATTGTGCGGACAAAACATTCCAAGGAAAACCTACATTCTGGAATCTATCAGAAGATATTTTAGTACCTATAAGTATTCGGAAGAACAGAATAAATGGAGAAATAATGTTAAAATTGATAACGAATTAGTAGGCAGAAAATTTTTTACTGTATTATCAGTAAATGAAGCAGCAGAACTTTTAACGTGGATAAAATGGTCAAAGCAAAGTTTGATGGTGGAATATGTTAAGGGATTAATGCAAAAATTTGACTGGCAATTGCATTTGCGTACTATTGATGAAGAATTGGAAGAAATGTTTCAGCTGATAAATAAAGATCTTAGTCATCTGGGTGATGTTGAATTGACGTATGCCGTATCGGATGTCTGGGATATGGTTCAAAAATCGAATGTTGTAGGAAATGGACAAACATCATTAGAGGATAAAAATAATTTTGAATTATTTACAATTTTTTTGAATCTGATTGGACATGTAATGGAAATAAAACCAAGAAAATTGCTGATCATAGTAGAAAATATTGACCATTTAATTTCGAAAAAAGAATATGAAGTTGTTTTAAAGCAAATGCAACAAATCTGTATCAAATATGATGTCTATTTTATTTTGTCGACAAGCCTGGATGGATATGTGGGTTGTGACGGAAAGCTATGTTCAGGAATAACGGTATTGGGAGAAGTAGATTTTCAAATGCCGGAGTTCAATGAAATAGAAACATATATAGAGAATAATTATCCATGCAACAGGAGATTTTCGGAAGAACAATTGCAGGAAAATTTGAAGAAGATTATCCAACACATAGGGCAAAAGGAATATTTATATACAGTGGAAGATAACGTTATCTGTAAATTGATAAATCAGACGTTAATGTTGAACGATAGATGGGAAGATACAGAAAAAAAGCCAGAAATAGCTTTTTTGAAAGCATGAAAAATGGTATAATAAACTCAAGGGCAATGGCATACAAAAGTAGGGAATATTAAGTTTGATATTTTAGTACCTAAACAAATTACGTGACTGTAAAATACGTTGTGGAAGATTAATTTTAGTAACAAATAAATTGCGTGACTGTAAACTTAAACTAAGATTAATTAAAGTGTAATTTTGATAAATAATATGATTAAAAGTATATAACTTAATTATATGTGTTGAAGGCAGGTGTTGATTTGAATCTTGGTATTGAAACGGAAACTTTGGAATTTAAAAAATCGACCGGTGAATTAAAAGAAGCAATGCATTCTATTTGTGCAATTTTGAACAAACATCAGCACGGGGAACTTTATTTTGGAGTCAAACCCGATGGAACTGTTGTGGGACAGGTTGTGACAGAAGAGTCTTTGCGGGAAGTGAGTCAGAAAATAAAAAACTTCATTGAACCAAGAATATATCCGGAAATCAGCAAGGTTGTTTTGGATGGTCGAGATTGTATTCATGTGAAATTCTCGGGAAATCAGATACCGTATTTTGCATATAATGTAGCAAGAATCAGAGTGGCTGATGAAGATTTGGTTATGTCCAGAGAAGAAATAACGAAATTTCTTCTTCAAAGTGGACAGGAAGGTAATCGCTGGGAAAACCTTGTGTCGAACAAAACGGTTTATGATGTCGACGAAGAATTGCTGAAAAAATATGTAAAACAGGCACATGATGTTGGACGAATTGCAATTTCTTATACGGATAAGAAAACAGTTTTGAATCAGTTGGAGTTAACCGAAGGAGATATGTTGTTAAATGCCGGGAAGGTACTTTTTGGGGATGATATACTTCAGGATGTACAGATGGCTATATTTGCAACAAATGAAAGATTAACTTTTAATGATATTCAACGATATCATGGACCGGTGCTAAAACTTGTTGATATAGCAGAAAATTACATTAAAAGTAATATTCATTGGAAAGTTGAATTTACTGGGGAATTACAACGAAAAGAGATACCGGAAATTCCAGTAGACGCGATTCGGGAGGCATTGTTAAATTCATTTTGTCATAAAGATTATTCTTCTGGAGAGAGCAATGAAGTTGCGATTTATAAAAATCGTATTGAGATATATAATCCGGGGACATTTCCAGAAGGTCTGGAGCCGCAGGATTATATTGATCATATAGAACGCCCGGTTCGGAGAAATCCTAAAATTGCAAGAATTCTTTATTATTCAAAAGAAATTGAAAGTTTTGGAACCGGATTGAAGCGGATCGCGGATGCCTGTAAAAATGCCGGAGTTCGGTATGAATTTCAAAAAAAGAAAACGGGATTTGTTGTTTGTTTTTATCGATCAGAAAATGGAAATGAAAGTATAAAAGCTGATGCGAGTACGGATAAAGTACGGATAAGTACGGATAAAGTACGGATAAACAGGGAAAATTTAAATACCTTCTATGGCAGAAGCTGGAACCCACCCTACTTTACCATCTTCCAAACGAATTTCTTTCCATTCACGCATAGAGTTGTCTTTTATCTCAACTTTACGTCCCTCATGAAGAATGAACAGACTTGTACCACTTTCACTGGGAGTACTACGCACTGTGACACTAGGTGCTAACACTATAGCTTCGTTACATTCCATCAGTTCGCCTTTTTGCTGAGCAGCAAACACATTACTCAATATAACAAGAACCAGGAATACTATTCCTGCAATAAATCCCACTTTCTTTCCCATAATCTGTTTTGAAAAGAAAAAAACGAGTAATAGTACAAAGAACACAATCCCCAACTTAGCCCATGCGTCTACGCTAAGACAATTAATCAACGATTTAGTCCAAGATACAAAGAAAACCTCAGGAACTGGGATTACCTTATCGATTGTCTTAGAACGTGCTATCTCCAAATTTGCACGAATATCAGCATTACCAGGTTCCAACAACAAGGCACGCTCATAATTCAATAT
>ENA-OROO01001834-OROO01001834.1-human-gut-metagenome-genome-assembly--contig:-NODE-1834-length-10192-cov-83.759396_pt1 | contig 10192 bp, 9 predicted proteins | sample MGYA00242130_ERZ509052 | MGnify/ENA primary metagenome ERZ509052 (study PRJEB26280, sample SAMEA2338730) | human gut metagenome | biome: human gut; feature: human-associated habitat; material: faeces... | reverse complement strand
TGAATAATCTCAAGATTCTCACGTTGAAGGATGAATACAGTAGCTGTTGTGGTATAACCAAGAGTGAATTGACTCAGTATTTCCGTGAGGGTATCGAGGAGATGGCTGAACATAATGGGCTTACTTATGAGGAGACCTTAGAGCAACTCAAGCAGCATTATGATGGCTACCATTTCAGTATCAATAGCGAGGATATCTTCAATCCTTACAGCATTATCAATGCATTGGATGATAAGGAGTTTAATAGCTATTGGTTTACATCTGGAACGCCTACGTTCTTAATAGAACTGATGCAGCAGAAGAATTTGGACATGATGGACTTAAATGATATCTGGGCTAGAGCAAAACGCTTCGATGTTCCTACTGAGACTATTACTGACCCTGTGCCAGTCCTTTTCCAAAGTGGGTATCTTACGATTAAGGGATATGACAAGCAGTTAGATATGTATTACCTCAGTTTTCCTAATCAAGAAGTTAGACAAGGCTTTTCAGAAAGTCTTTGCCAATATTATACCCCTTCAGAGGTAGGCGAACTTGATGCAATCGTATATGCTTATAAAAAGAATGTGCTCATCAATGACGATATGGGAGCCTTTATGCCTCACTTAAAGGCATTCTACGATAAGTTCCCATATACGATTATCAACAATAATGAGCGTCACTATCAAGCCGTGATGTTCACCATCTTCACTATGCTTGGCGAAGATGTGAAGGTGGAGCATACCACTTCGGATGGATAGAATTGACCTTGTGCTCAAGACGGATAAGAGTATCTTTATCTTTGAGTTAAAATATAAGAAGTCTGCCGACATCGCCATGGCGCAAATCAGCGATAAGGACTATGCTAAGGCTTTTGCCGATGATGGACGGAAGGTAGTGAAAGTGGGTGTTAACTTCTCGGAAGACCAGCGAAGCATAGAGGATTGGGTGATAAAATAAATGACATCTTTAGGTAGATAAAACGCAGAATCCTGCCGGCATCATTGCCAGCAGGATTTTTTTGTATCAGCAAAGGCTATTCATCTTCCGTGATGATGTCTAAATCTTCAGCAATTTTCTTCAGTCTGTCTCTTATCCTCTTCGCCAAGGTTGGTGGCTTTTGCTGAATGACAGGCTTTGGGGGCTCTTCTTCTACGACTGGAGATTCTTCTGGCTGAGCTTCGGGGGTGAGTGGGGCTGGCTCCTCATCAGGGATGTCTGCAGATTCTGTGTTTGAGGACTCTGCTGGAATATCCTCTTTTGGGGAATCTTCTTTTCCATGTGATTGGAAGTTGTCACGTATCGGATGATAAAGCTTGTCGATAATTCTCTGGTAATCATCTTCATCCTTGGTGGTTGTGACAGGATTGTCCTGAATTTCATCTGCCAGCTCGTTGTTGAGACCTGTTGCCAGAATGGTGACTTTGGCATCCTCATCCAGACTGTCATCATCTGAAAGACCCCAAATAACCTTGATGTCAGGATTCAATTCATCGAAGAAGGCATCTATCTCTCGCATTCCCTAACGAAGATAGGGTGCTTGCTGGAGGTATAGATGTTGAAGAGGATGCGCTGGGCATTGCTGATGTCGCTGCCGTAGAGCAATGTGGTCGTTTCGAAATCTATCGCTGCAAAATCTTTCATCGAATTATCATTTTTGTGCCTTATATATTATGGTGTTACTCTGAGGAAATATAGGCTATCCTATTTCTCCCATCAGCCATCTTAGGGCATTGATTCTCTTGATACCGTTGTAATCGGCAGTAGGGTCTTCATCAAGTGTAAGGATATACTTAGGATATTGGTCATTGATCTGCTGCAGAGATGCCAATTCACGTTTTAAGGTAGTCTCATCTCTAACGGTAGCAGCTACCTGATAATACGTGATATTGTTTTCATCAATCGCTACAAAATCTACTTCCAGATTATCCATCTTTCCTATATATACTTTCTGCTGGCGATGGAGTAGTTCCAGATAAACGATGTTCTCCAGGATGCGGCCGGCATCGAATGAGCGGGAACCTAGGAGCATTCTTCTCAAACCGATATCTACTAGATAATATTTACCCAATGTCTTGAGCAGCTGCTTACCCTTGATGTTGTATCTTTTGGTTTCATATACGAAGAAGGTTTCGCAGAGTGCGGTCAGATATCGTTCTACGGTTTTCTGGTCTATTTTCCTTCCATCGGCAGTCATGATGTCGGCTATGCGCTTGGTGGATAGGATGTTGCCGATATTGTCGGCTGTGAAACGGATAACGCTTTCCAGCATCATGACATCGGGTAACTTCTTCCTGCTCATGATATCCTTTACTACAATGGTGTTATATACGCCATTCAGGTAGTCGCTGATTTCTGCGGGAGTATCCAGTTCAAGGGTATATGGAAAACTGCTCCTTGTGATGTAGTCTGTATAGGCTTTGGGAAGATTGTCGGTTCCTCCGATACCTTCAACATACTCTCTGAATGAAAGGGGAAGCATTGCGATTTCCACATATCTTCCGGATAGTAACGTGGCGATTTCGCTTGACAGCATATAGGCATTCGATCCCGTAATATAGAGATCTACTGTTGGCTTCAGGTTGAGGCTGTTGATGATGTCTGGGAAATCTTCCACATGTTGTATCTCATCAAAGAAGATATAAGTCATCTTGTCTTGATGAATTAATGGCTTGATATAAGCGTATAAGTTATGTGGATTACGAAGCTCATAGAAGTCGTAATCCTCGAAATTGAGATAGATGATTTGGTCGGCACTGACACCTTGCCTCTTAAGCCAGTCACGATAAATCTCCATAATGGTGGATTTACCGCAACGGCGAATGCCGGTTATCACTTTGATAAGAGACTTGTCTTTGAAAGCGATCAGTTTATTGAGATATTCCGTTCTTTCTATTCGTTTCATATCATTTCATTGCTCTTTGATTATATATTTGCTGCGAAGATACTATTTTTTTAGGATAAATCATCCTAAAAGTAGAATATTTAAGAAAGTTTTAGGATGAATCGTCCTAAAACTTTTGAAATTAGAGAAGTTTTAGGATGAATCGTCCTAAAACTTTTTATCTATCCCCATATTTAGGTATTTCTGCGAAACCATCATTTTTAGGTATTGCAGATGATGGAAAAAGGATGTATCTTTGCACCCGAAAATAAATGTAACTAAAAGTAAGATAGACAAATGAAAACAACAATCGTAATTTATGGCTCTTCTACTGGCTCATGCCAGTCGATTGCCGAAACCATCGCCTCTAAGTTGGGCGTGGAAGCTGTAGATGTAGCTAACATCGATGACGCTACTATCACAAGTCATGAGAATCTTCTTCTCGGTACTTCTACATGGGGTGCCGGTGAGATGCAGGACGATTGGTATGATGGCGTGAAGACATTGAAGAGTGCCGGCTTGGCTGGCAAGACCGTAGCCCTGTTTGGCTGTGGCGACAGCGAGTCTTACCCTGATACATTCTGTGGCGGCATGAAGGAACTCTATGATGCTGCCGTTGAGACTGGTGCTACCGTATTGCCTGGTGTTTCTACAGACGGATACACCTATGATGACAGTGAGGCAATTGATGGCGACAAGTTCCTGGGACTCGCACTCGACGAGGTGAACGAGGACGACAAGACAGAGGAGCGTATCGATGCCTGGCTCGAGGACATCAAGCCAGCGTTATAATTTTACAAAAATATTTTTCAAGAATTGGAGAATGATGGAATTCTCTGATTCTTGGTTTAAAAACAGATAAATTCGGATAGTATGCAGCAGGAAATCGCAACACCAGTAGATTTGAAGGTTCTGATGAATCATATATATGAATATAAGAAGGGCGTGCGCCGCCTGGTGCTCTACACCTTCAACAAGAAATATGAGTCTTTTGCCATAACTAGATTAGAGCGTCAGAACATTGATTATATCATCCAGCCGGTTGGCAACGACCGTCTGAATCTCTTCTTTGGTAAGAAAGAATGTCTGGATGCTATCCGCATGATAATCACCAAACCGTTGTGCCAGCTTACGCCGGAGGAGGATTTCATCTTGGGTGCCATGCTGGGATATGACATCTGCGCCCAATGCGAACGCTATTGTGAGCGCAAGAAGAAGGTTTGCTAAACTTTTCTTTCATCTTCGTAATGTTTTATGTTTATAAGTAGAAAGAGCGTGATTGCCGTAATGGTGATTACGCTCTTTCTGCATATTTCGGAATAATTCCTCTTTTTGAGAGCTGAAATGAAAGAAAAAGTCCTGAAAACACTACTTATTTATTAGTACAGACTATATCTATGCGTTTAACCTGATACCTAATTCTAAGTATAAAAAATGTGAAAATCACAATTTCTCGGTATTGTACAATTTCTAAATAAGTCTTACCTTTGCAGCCTGAAAAAAGGAATAGATATGAAAAAAGGATTAGGAAAAATCAGAAAGATTAAAAAGAAACACATCTTCCTGGCCTTGTTGGCCGTGATTGTTCTGGGAGGTTTGGCGAAGGCTTACTCTGCCTGGGTGGGTACTACCCGCATCGCTTTCCTCAACTATCAGGCTATTGCGCTGGGACAGATTTCGCATGCCAACGACAATGCGATGATTAAACTGAGTGAGATCACGACCGATGATTTCGATCATCTGGATGATTACGATATGATTATCGTGAATGGTATGGGACTCCGAATCGACGAGAACCAGCGCAAGCAGTTGGAAGAGGCTTCCTATAAGGTGCCGACCCTGACTCATGCTGCTACCAACCCAGCCAACAATATCGTATCAGTAGATAATTTCGATGCCGATTATCTGATGCAGTACATCGAGAACGGCAGCAAGAAGAATTATCACAGTATGCTCGCTTACATCCGCAAGTTTATCGACGGAAAGAAGTTCATGGCTCCAGAACCGGAACGTGTGGATGAGCGACCAGACTATCTCCTGACTCATTTCGACCCGAAGGATGAAAAGGGCGATGAGCTGGGTTTCAACAGCATCCGTGAGTACAATGCCTTCCTGGCGAAGAACGGATTATATAAGAAAGGTGCTCCTACCATCTTGCTCACCGGTTTTATGGGTGCGGCTCCTGATATGGAGAAGGCTTTTGAGAAGAAGGGATTCATGGTGTATCGCATCAACCAGCTGCAGAGCTTTATCGCCGGTCATCATGCTGACAGTATCCAGGCGAATGCCGTAGTGAATATGGCGCATGGCAGACTGGGCGATTACTTCGTAGAGTTTCTGAAGCAGAAGAATATTCCATTGTTCTCACCTCTTAATATCAACCGCTTGACCACCGATTGGGAGAACGACAAGCAGGGAATGAATGGCGGTTTCATGTCGCAGAGCATCGTGACTCCGGAGATTGATGGTGCCATCCGTCCATACGTGGTTTTCGGTCAGCGCATCAACAAGGAGGGCTTGCAGGAGGTTTACGGCATCCCAGACAGAATGGAGAGTTTTGTGGAGAGCGTGCAGGGCTATGTGAATCTGAAGAACAAGAAGAACAGCAGCAAGCGTATCGCCATCTTCTACTTCAAGGGTCCGGGTCAGAATGCACTTACCGCTTCGGGAATGGAAGTGGTTCCATCGCTCTACAATCTCCTGGTTCGCTTGAAGAATGAGGGATATAATGTAGGCAAGTTGCCTGCCAATCCTCAGGAACTGGCAAAGATGATCCAGGCTCAGGGTGCCGTCTTCGGAACCTATGCAGAGGGAGCCTATACCCAATTCCTCCAGTCGGGACATCCAGCCCTGGTTACCGCCCAGCAGTTTGCCGGATGGACACAGAAGGCTTTGTCTAAGAAGATGATCAAGGAGCTGAATCAGCTCTATGGTTCCTTCCCTGGCAAATATATGGCTACCGATGACGGTAAGTTGGCGGTGGCAAGACTGCAGTTTGGTAATGTGGCTCTGCTTCCACAGGTGATGGCAGGCGTGGGAGGCGACTCCTTCAAGATTGTGCATGGCACCGACCAGGCACCTCCTTACACCTATGTTGCCTCTTATCTCTGGGCTCGTTATGGTTTCAGTGCCGATGCACTTATCCATTTCGGAACCCACGGTTCGCTGGAATATACCCCGAGAAAGCAGGTGGCACTCGACAGCAACGACTGGAGTGACCGATTGATTGGTGTGGTTCCACATCTTTATATATATACCATCGGCAATGTGGGCGAGGCGATGATTGCCAAGCGCCGTACCTATGCCCAGACCCAGAGCTATCTCACTCCTCCTTTCAAGGAGAGCGAATTGCGACAGACCTATAAGCAGTTGAGCGATGCCATCCAGTCTTACGAAAAGAAGGCATCTGCCGAACAGTCGCTGAAAGTGAAGGCGCTGACCGTGAAGATGGGAATCGCCCGAGAACTGGGGCTCGATGCCAAGCAGATGAACAAGCCTTATTCTGCAGATGAAATCGCGAGAGTAGAGAACTTTGCGGAAGAGTTGGCAAACGAGAAGATTACCGGCAAGCTCTATACTCTGGGTGTGCCATACGATAATGATGATGTCCGCACCAGTGTCTATGCGATGGCTACAGATCCTATTGCCTACGGAATGTTGGCAGTAGATAAGCTGAAAGGTCGTGCCCAGGAGGGTGTGGAGAAGCACAAGCAGCTTTTCGACCGTCTCTATCTGAGCAAGGCACGCAATACCGTGACCCAGCTTCTGGGTTCTGCCTCGGTTTCTGATGAATACATCTGCCGTTATGTAGGAATCACTCCTGCCGAACTCCAGATGGCCCGTAAGGTAGAGGCGATGCAGGCAGCTCCGGATCCTATCCAGATGATGATGCAGATGGCAGACCAGATGGGTGGAGCGAAGGAGGCGAAGCCGAAGAGGGTGGACCACCGTACGGTAAGCGAGCTCCGTGCTGCCAAGGTTTCTCATAAGAAGAAGATTCCGCAGATGAGTCGTGAGGCTTTTGAGAAGATGGAGCAGACCGGTCGCTTCCCTGACAAGATGATGGAAGCCATCAAGAAGGGCCAGAAATGGTATCAGGAGGATTTGAAGAAGGCGAAGATGGCGAAAGCCGGCAAGGGCAAAGCATCTCAGAAGTCTTCTAAAGATAAGGGTATGATGATGTCGAAAGCACCTAAATATACCCGTCAGCAGATTCATCTGGCTCAGGCGATTACTACCGTAGAGCATGCCTTGCAGAATGTGGGCAAGTATTCGGAGGCGCTCCGTCAGAGTCCGTTCAACGAGATGTCTTCTCTGATGAATGCACTGAATGGCGGCTTTACCGCTCCATCTCCTGGTGGTGATCTGATTGTGAATCCAAACACCTTGCCTACCGGTAGAAACCTCTTCTCCATCAATGTGGAGAATACACCTTCGGAGGATGCCTGGGAGAAGGCAAAGGAACTTTGCGACAATACCATCAAGATGTATTGCGAGCGACATAAGGGTGAATATCCTCGTAAGGTGAGCTACACACTCTGGAGCAGCGAGTTTATCGAAACGGAGGGTGCTACCATCGCTCAGATTCTCTATATGCTCGGTGTAGAACCGGTAAGAGATGCCTTCGGTCGTGTTACCGATCTGCGTCTTATCCCATCCAAGCAGTTGGGCCGTCCTCGCATCGATGTCGTGGTTCAGACTTCCGGTCAGCTCCGCGACCTGGCAGCATCCCGTCTCTTCCTCATCAACAAGGCGATAGAGATGGCGGCAAATGCCAAGGGTGATAAGTATGACAACCTGGTGAAAGCCGGTGTTACCGAATCGGAACGAGTGCTCGTAGAGAAGGGTATGTCGCCAAAGGAGGCCCGCGAGGTAAGTATGTATCGAGTGTTTGGTGGCGTAAACGGCAACTATGGTACCGGTATCCAGGAGATGGTAACCGCAGGCGACCGCTGGGATAAGGAGAGTCAGATTGCCGAGGTCTATCTGAACAATATGGGTGCCTACTACGGTGATGAGAAGAACTGGGAGACCGTTCGCAAGGCTGCTTTCGAGGCAGCGCTGACTCGTACTGATGTGGTAGTTCAGCCACGACAGAGCAACACTTGGGGCGCTTTGAGTCTCGACCACGTATATGAGTTTATGGGAGGTATGAACCTTGCAGTGCGCAACGTAACCGGTAAGGATCCAGATGCTTATCTCGCCGACTATCGCAACCATAGCAATATGAGAATGCAGGAGGTGAAGGAGGCTATCGGCATCGAGGGCAGAACCACCATCTTCAATCCAGCCTATATCAAGGAGAAGATGAAGGGTGGAGCCAGCAGTGCCAGCACATTCGCCGAAATCGTAACCAATACCTACGGCTGGAATGTGATGAAGCCAAAGGCAATCGACAAGGAGATGTGGGACGAGATCTATAATGTATATGTCAAGGACAAGTACCATCTCGGAACCAAGGAGTTTTTTGACAAGCAGAATCCGGCTGCGCTGATGGAGATGACCGCCGTGATGATGGAGAGTGCCCGCAAGGGTATGTGGAAGGCTACTCCTCAGCAGCTCAAGGACATCGCCAAGCTTCATACCGAGACCGTGAACAAGTATAAGCCTTCATGCTCCGGTTTCGTCTGCGACAATGCCAAGCTGCGCAATTATATCGCCAGCAAGACCGATGCTGCTTCTGCCAAGGAATATCAGCAGAATGTAGAGCAGATCCGCGATGCTGAGGCTGCGAAGAACAGCAGCGACAAGGGTATGGTGATGAAGAAGGAGACGCTGAATGAGGAAACTCAGAAGACCACCACTGTGGTGAGCGGCATCGTAGTAGGTGTCATCGTCATCGTAGCATTCGTGATGTTGGCGATTCTGATTCGCAGAAGAAGAAAGAATATGGTTGAATAGAAATGGAGACATTAGTTTTAGTAATGATGATATTGGTTTGCTTCAGTTTTGTGCTGAAGCAGACCTTCCACGGAGTGAAGGAGATTATGATCATCTCGGTGCTCGTAGCCTTCTTCGTGGGAATGACCTGGCCACTTGCCATCGAACAGTCGAAGATGCAGATTGCGGCCTGGATAGCCGACCAGAAGCTGATGCTCGATATGGCGGTGCTGCTGAGTATCGATGTGGCACTCACGATGCTTTTCTGTGTGCACCACGTAGATCTGAAGACTTCGGAACATGTGAGTCGCCGCAAATGGGTGTTCTTCATCTTCCTGAAGTACTTCCCGGGTTTGCTGGTTTTCCCAGTGCTTTTCAGTGTTCTGGTGATGACCATCTTCTTGCTTCCCGGCGTATCGTTCCAGGTAGTGGCATGGGTGCTTGCCGTAGTGCTGCTGGTCTTGACGCCGGTATTCACCTATGGTTTGAGATGGCTCTTGCCGGAGCGACCAATCCGCTTGGAACTGCTTTTTCTGGTAGAGGTGCTGCTCGGATTGATGGGCATCATCGGTACGGTGAATGGCAGGACTGCGGTGGCAGGATTCAACAGTTTCGATGCCCTCTCGCTTCTCGGCGTTATCGCCATCGTCATCGTAGGAATGGCGATAGGATGGGCAATTTACAATTATCAAATTAAAAAATATAGAGTATAATGAATTACATATCAGACGTATTGTTTTGGATTTCCACAGGCATGCTGGTTCCTGTGATTATTTTGTTGATTTTCTTCTTCCTCAGAGCCTTGCTGCTCCTTGGAGGTTTCTTCGGACAGTATCTTGTAAAGCGCAAGTCGGGTGCGGAGATTCGTGAACAGATGAACACCCTGACGCTCGATAACATCGATACCCTGGGCGATCGCTTGCCAAAGAACAAGCAGGCTGTCATCGTATCCTATATGAAGAAACTCGTGGACAACCGTCAGAGCAAGGCGCAGGTGAACCGCATCCTCGACCAGTATGCCCAGTTTGTTGAGAAGGATCTTTCTCTTCCTTCTACACTCCTGAAGATGGGTCCGATGCTCGGTTTGATGGGTACTTTGATTCCGATGGGTCCTGCCCTGGTAGGTCTTTCTACCGGCGATATTGCTTCGATGGCTTACAATATGCAGGTGGCTTTCGCTACTACCGTAGTGGGATTGTTCTCTGCTGCCATCGGTTTCGTAACCAAGCAGACCAAGAACCGCTGGTACACCGAGGATATGAGCAACCTTGAGTTTATGGCAGACCTTTTGGAGGAAAGGTAAAAAGTAAAAAGGTAAAAAAGTAAAAAAGGCTTTTAAAGGTAAAAAAGTAAAGATATATAATTTATGAGACAGAGACGCAGAAATAGGCTTGCGCATGATGGCGAGGATGATGATCCGATGAGCGTAGTGAGCAACCTCTTCGATGT
>ENA-OROO01001833-OROO01001833.1-human-gut-metagenome-genome-assembly--contig:-NODE-1833-length-10194-cov-2.789920_pt1 | contig 10194 bp, 9 predicted proteins | sample MGYA00242130_ERZ509052 | MGnify/ENA primary metagenome ERZ509052 (study PRJEB26280, sample SAMEA2338730) | human gut metagenome | biome: human gut; feature: human-associated habitat; material: faeces... | reverse complement strand
ATCTATAATGATGGACTGAATCTGTATGCTCACTGTAGCAGTAATCCGGTGATGTATGAGGATCCGAGTGGCTATTCTGCAAATGTAACAGAGTCTGTAGGTGAAGAAAAATGAAATATAGAATAGAAGAATATAAACAAAAATAGAGGAATGGTAAAATGAAGGTTGTAGTAGCAATTGATTCATTCAAAGGAAGCATGACAAGCATGCAGGCCGGGATGGCCTGTAGAGAAGGCATATTGGCGGCAATACCGAAAGCAGAGGTGGTGGTCAGACCACTTGCAGATGGTGGCGAGGGAACTGTAACCGCTTTGGTAGAGGGCATGAATGGCACATATGAACATGTTGATGTAACAGGACCGATGGGACAAAAGGTGCACGCGACATATGGAGTACTTGAGGATGATACGGCTGTTATGGAAATGGCAGAAGCGTCGGGAATCACACTTGTTGAAGGTAAACCTGATCCGTGGAAAGCAACCTCATTGGGTGTGGGAGAGATGATACTGGATGCCGTGCACAAGGGCTGTCGGAATTTCATAATCGGAATAGGCGGAAGCGCAACCACTGAGGGTGGCATAGGAATGCTGACGGCGCTCGGCTATGAGTTTTATGATGAGGATGACAATATTCTTCCACCGGTATTTGGCTCGCTTGCAAGGGTAAAAAAGATCAAGGCTGATAAGGTTCCTTCGGAATTGAAGCAGTGTCATTTCAAAATAGCATGTGATGTAACTAATCCACTGTGCACAGAGCAGGGCTGCGTATACATTTTTGGAAAGCAAAAGGGCGTACAGGAGCATGAAAAGGCACAGATGGATAAAATGATGAGACAATATGCAGACTGTGTTGAGGAATATGCGGGAAAACGTTTTAGCGAGACACCGGGAGCAGGCGCTGCGGGAGGTCTTGGCTTTGCGTTTCTTTTTGGACTTGAGAACGTGGAACTTAAATCCGGCATAGATATAGTGCTAAACGCAATACAGCTTGACAAGGAACTGAAAAATGCCGATATCGTAGTGACCGGAGAGGGCAGGCTTGATGGACAGAGCGCCATGGGAAAGGTGCCTGTCGGAGTGGCAAAAGCAGGCAGAAAAAACGGCTGTAAAGTAATCGCACTTGCAGGGAGTGTCACTGACGATGCAGTGGCATGTAATAAAGAAGGCATAGATGCGTTTTTCCCTATTATAAGAGGGGCAACAACGCTTAATGAGGCTATGGATATCAAAAATGCTCAAAAAAATATGAAAAACACTGCAGAACAAGTTTTCAGGCTTATTGACATCAGCTCGCTTATGGAATAATATATGTTAGTAAAATTGTGCGTGGTGCAGGGGCTGGGTGAGATATAAAAGCCCCGTATATCATAGAATATTTAAATAAAAAAGGAGAAAAGCAATGGCTAAGGAGAAAAAATTAGTAGAGGCCATCACTTCCATGGAGGAAGATTTCACACAATGGTATACAGACGTTGTGAAGAAAGCAGAGTTGATGGATTATTCATCTGTAAAGGGATGCATGATCTTTAAACCCAATGGTTATGCCATCTGGGAGAATATACAGAAGAATCTCGATGCAATGTTCAAAGAGACAGGAGTAGAGAATGTATACATGCCAATGTTCATTCCGGAGAGCCTGCTCCAGAAGGAAAAGGATCACGTAGAGGGCTTTGCACCGGAGGTCGCATGGGTCACACAGGGCGGACTTGAGACACTTCAGGAGAGACTTGCAGTAAGACCTACATCAGAGACACTTTTCTGCGAGCTTTTCAGCAAAACAGTACAGTCACACAGAGACCTTCCAAAGGTATATAACCAGTGGTGCTCAGTAGTGCGCTGGGAGAAGACAACACGTCCATTCCTCCGCTCATCAGAGTTCTTATGGCAGGAGGGACATACTGTTCATGCAACAGCCGAGGAGGCAGAGGCACGTACAGTACAGATGTTAAACATCTATGCGGATTTCTGTGAGAAATATCTTGCAATCCCTATGGTAAAGGGAAGAAAGACAGACAAGGAGAAGTTCGCCGGAGCAGAGGCTACATACACAATAGAGGCACTCATGCATGACGGAAAAGCACTCCAGTCAGGAACCTCACACAACTTTGGTGACGGCTTCCCTAAGGCATTCGGCATCCAGTACACAGACAAGGACAATAAATTACAGTACTGTCATGAGACATCATGGGGCGTTTCAACACGTCTTATCGGAGCTATTATCATGGTTCACGGAGATGACTCAGGACTCGTGCTTCCACCAAAGATTGCACCAACACAGGTTATGGTCATTCCAATCCAGCAGCAGAAGGACGGCGTCCTTGACAAGGCATACGACCTCAAGGACAAGCTCTCAAAGGATTTCCGCGTGAAAATTGATGCAACCGACAAGACACCTGGCTGGAAGTTCGCAGCACAGGAGGTTCAGGGAATCTCAACACGTATCGAGATTGGACCAAAGGATATCGAGAAAAACCAGTGCGTTATCGTTCGTCGAGACACAAGAGAGAAAATCGTTGTCTCACTTGATGAGGTCAATGAGAAGCTCGCAGAGGTACTTGAGACAATGCAGAATGACATGCTCGAGAAGGCAAAGGCATTCCTTGCAAGCCATATAAACGATGCACACGACTACAATGAATTCAAGGCAATCGCAGAGACAAAGCCTGGCTTTATCCGTGCTATGTGGTGTGGAGACGAGGCCTGCGAGAACAAAATCAAAGAGGACACAACAGTTACAAGCCGTTGTATGCCATTTGGTGACCAGGAGCAGATTTCCGACGTATGCGTATGCTGTGGAAAGCCGGCGCACAAGCTCGTATACTGGGGCAAGGCATATTAAAAGGAGAATCCAACGATGCGCATAGATTTACCGCAGAATGTCAACTTCATAATAGACACGCTCTACGAGCATGGCTTTGAGGCATATGCGGTAGGTGGATGCGTGCGTGACAGTCTCCTTGGCAGGACACCGCAGGACTGGGATATAACCACATCTGCAAAGCCTGCGCAGGTCAAAGCGATATTTGATCATACGATAGACACAGGTATCCAGCATGGCACAGTCACGGTCATGCTGGAGCATGTGGGCTATGAGGTCACCACCTACAGGATAGACGGAGAGTACGAGGATGCACGCCATCCAAAGGAGGTCACCTTTACCTCCAATCTGAAGCTTGACCTGGAGAGGCGCGACTTTACAATCAATGCCATGGCATATAATCACAGGGCAGGGCTTGTCGATGAATTTGACGGCATAGGAGATTTAAAAGCACATGTGATCAGATGTGTGGGCTGTGCGCACGACAGGTTCAGTGAGGATGCACTCAGGATGTTTCGTGCGGTGCGATTTGCAGCCCAGCTTGGCTTTGATATAGAGGTACAGACTAAAGCAGCCATAAAAGAGCTTGCCCCTGCCTTGTCAAAGGTCAGCGCAGAGCGAATCCAGGTGGAGCTTGTGAAGCTTCTGACATCAGACCATCCGCAGATGATGAGAGATCTGTATGAGCTTGGACTCACAGCGGTATTCATGCCGGAGTTTGATGTGATGATGCAGACACCTCAGCACAATAAGCACCATATGTACAGTGTCGGCGAGCATACACTTCATACCTTGGAGCATGTGCGAGCAGACAAAATCCTAAGGCTTACCATGCTGCTTCATGATGTGGCAAAGCCTGTGTGCATTACGACAGACGAGGAAGGCCAGAATCATTTCAAGAAGCATCCGGTTGTGGGAGCTGATATGACAAGAAAGATACTCAGGCGCCTTAAGTTTGATAACAGGACTACAGACTGTTGCTGTAAGCTCGTAAAAGAGCATGATGACCGTCCGGCCATCACGGAACGCAATGTAAGGCGTGCCATGAGCCGCATAGGAACAGAGCTTTTTCCGCTGTTGTTTGAGGTGAAAAGAGCCGATACACTCGGACAGAGCATGTATAAGCGCGCAGAAAAGCTTGAATACATCGCAGAATATGAGCGTGTATACAGGAAAATCCTCGCAGACCACCAGTGTGTATCAAAAAAGGAAATGAAAATAAATGGCAGCGACCTGATTAAAATGGGAGTAGAGCCGGGACCGAAGCTTGGCGATATCCTGGACAGGCTTTATGAGCAGGTGCTTGATGACCCATCGCTCAATGAAGCACAAAAACTTAAAGAGCTTGCGAATAAAATAATAACCTCTCTCATATGATTAAAAAGCATCTGAATAGTTATGATGCATTAATTATATGAGGGGGGATTTTTTTGTATAATCAGCCGGAAGTGGCTTTGGAAAAATATGAGCTTACAGTAAGCAGGATAATAAAGGGCAGAGGAGCATATATATGTGACACAGGCATCGGGCAGAAGCTGCTCGTGCCGTACAGAGGGCATGAGCAAAGGGCATGCACCCTGCGGGATACGCTGGCATTTATCCAGAGAAACGGTATGGATGTGGAGCAGATATCACAGACAAAGGAGCAGTGTATCATATCTAGAGATAACTGTGAGGACGCATACATATTGAAGGATTACAGAGCAGGCAGAGAGTGCAGCACGGACAGCATAGATGATATGCGTGGCGGCAGCAGGGCATTAGCGCAGCTGCACAATATATTGGAAAAGTATCCGCTGCCTTCGGATATCGAGGTAGAAAGCCTGCACGAAAAAGCTCAGCGTAAATGTGCGCAGATAGTAAAGCTTAAAAACTACATACTGCGTCACAGCAAGACAAATGCCTTTGAACATCTGTTTTATGAATGCTATGAGAGATTCTTAGAGCAGGGGCAGAAATCGGCGGAAATATTGTGTGAGCTGGAAAATAGTAAAACATCGGTTCCGATATACTGTCACGGAGCCTTCAACCAGCACAATGTCGTGTATACACAGTCCGGAAGATGGCTCCCTGTCAATTTCGAGACCATGCATCCGGGATATCCGGAAACTGATCTTGCGGAGTACATGCGCAAGATGCTCGAAAAAAATCACTGGGATACAGCGGTTGCAGATGCAATTCTTGACAGCTATTGCAGCGTAAGAAGTCTTGATGATACATCAATGAGACTGCTTCAAGCACTGCTTTTGTTTCCTGAAAAATTTTGTAAGCTCTGCAATCACTATAGCAACTCGCGCAAGTCATGGGTATGCGACCGCGATGTGGATAAGCTTGCACAGCTTATACAGCTAAGTGGGGAGCGCGAGGAGTATCTGCATGCCATAGTGTAAGCAGTAATGCATATATATAGTGAATTTAATTGAAAAGTACATGACTATACGATATATTATTATTATTATAGAAAAACGTTTAAAGCCAACTATTAAAGGAAATACAGATGAAGAAATTCAAAAGATTATTTTGTACAGTATGCATGCTTGTGCTGTCACTTGCAGCATGTGGAAAACAGGACACGGATGATGGTGTAAAAAAATTCTATAACAGCATGAATGATACGACGGAGGCCGTGGGAGAAAGCACGCAGTCCGGTTTGAAAGCTGCTGCGGAGGAAAACGGAAAGTCCGTTAAGAAAAGTTCAGATATTCTCATAGTATCGGACATAAACAGTGCCAACGAGACAATCAGGGTATACAATTACTCGACAGGAGTGCAGTATCAGTATTACTATGGGCTGACCACCGGCTTTTTCGACAAATATGGCAATCACATGTCAGTTTCAGACATACATCAGGGTGATGTGGTTGACATATCAGGGGCAGATTCAGACGGCAAGGCAAAGCGGATACAAAAATCCGATAAGGTGTGGACAAACGACGCAGTGACCAATTTTTCTGTGGATAAGGATAAGAGCGTGCTTGAAATCGGAAATAGCAGCTACAGGCTGGGGGAGCGCACCATGATATTTTCAGGCTCGGATGTCATAGATACTGACAGCCTCACGGCACAGGATAAGCTGGCTGTTGTTGGAATTGACAAGGACATAGTGTCAATTTCTGTCACGACAGGGCACGGCACACTGCAGCTTAGCAATACATCGCTGTTTGAGGGCAGCTTTTTGCAGCTCGGAGACAGGATATTTGCAGAAATCACTAAGGATATGTCGCTTGATGTGCCGGAGGGCAGCTATACGCTCGCTGTGGCCAACAACGGCTGGGGAGATAGCACAGATATTGAGATAAAAAGAGGCGAGATTACAAAGGTCAATTTAAATGATTTAAAGGGTGAGGGTCCTAAAAAGAGCCGCATACTATTCGAAGTCGATGTGCAGAGCGCGAAAATATATGTCGATGACAGTGAAATCGACTATACGAGCCCTGTTGAGATAACATATGGAAAGCATACGCTTAAGGTAACAGCCGATGGTTATGACACCTGGACGAGGACACTTTACGTGAACTCAAAGGAGGCCACCATACAGATTACGATAAATGACGATACGGACAGCTCTGCAAACGATTCATCAGGTACCAAAACTAACAGCACTGGCAGTTCACAAGCCACCGCACAGACACCTTCCGAGACAGCCTCAGAGAGGGCTGATGAGAAGGACAATCAAAGTACATCTCAGGGCAGCACCACCGGCAGCTCGCAGAGTACAAATTCATCACGGGGAACCAACAATAAATCCTCTGACAGTTCCAAAAATAGTCTGACAAATAAGGACATATCCGATTATCTTTCAACATTAACCTCTTTATTAAGTTCAAAGTAAGGTTTTAAGAATGGTAAAAGTACATAAAAGCCTAGGAAATAGCGCATTTTCCTTGACAAACCCCATAAAAACAAGTATATATATTCTTGTAGGTAATTTGGGAATACAGCTCGAATTATATAAATTATGAAAATCCAGAGGAGGAATTTTATCATGAACAAAGCAGATTTAGTTGCAGCTATGGCAGAGAAGGCCGGAGTATCAAAGAAGGACGCAGAGGCATCTTTAAAGGCATTCACAGATGTTGTTGCAGAGGAGTTAAAGAAAGGCGAGAAGATCCAGTTAGTTGGATTCGGTACTTTCGAGGTATCTGAGAGAGCAGCAAGAACAGGAAGAAATCCACAGACTGGCGCTGAGATGACAATTGCAGCATCTAAGGCTCCTAAGTTCAAGGCTGGAAAGGCTTTAAAAGATTCTCTTAACTAATAAGTTAGACTATCACGGAGTAGAAGAATGGGTGAAGCCTTTAAGGCTCCGCCCATTTTTGGCTATATCCACTAAAATCAGGGTAATGGTTATGAATTGATTTATTATAGGTAAGACACAGAGGTAACAATGAGATTAGACAAATTTTTGAAGGTATCGCGTCTGATAAAGAGACGTACAGTGGCAAATGAGGCATGTGACGCAGGCCGTGTCACAGTAAACGGCAGACCGGCAAAGGCATCTGTAAATGTCAAGGTCGGAGACATAATAGAGATAGCATTTGGACAAAAGACAGTCAAGGTTAAGGTGTTAAATCTCCTTGACACAACAAAGAAGGAAGAAGCAAAAGATCTTTTTGAGTATATATAGGTTATATTTTCATGAATCCCGGCATATATTTACATATGCGATTCCACAGATGGCATGTATATGTGCGGCTGTCTATGGAGCATATTAAAAATTATGTGAGGGACAGGAAATGGAAGAAATATCAGGCACAAAGAGTCATAAGCTTATATTGAACAACCGCAGAACAGGCAGCTTTACAGGCATTTTGGATGTGCTCTCCTTTGATGTGGGAGAGATACTTTTGGAGACGGAGCTTGGCATGCTTGACCTAAAGGGCAAGGATCTTCACGTGAACAGGCTAAACCTTGAGAAGGGAGAAGCCGATATAGAAGGTGAAATAGACATGATTACGTATTCGAAGGTACCTGAGGTGACCGGAAAGAAAGAAAAAATGTTTGGCAGGATATTCAGATAAGCACCTAAGGAGGAATAATGAGCAGACGTCGTGCAAAGAAAAAAAGCGGAACGTTAAGCATTTCTATCATAGTTATTGCTTTTCTTGTGATTATGACAGTTCAGGTAGTGCAGCTAAAGCAGAAGGAATCTGCATATGCCGCACAAAAGGCGGAGCTCGAAAAGCAGTATGAAAAGGAGACAGAGCGCGCCGAAGAGATAGATGGGCTGCAGCAGTACATGCAAAGCGACAAATACATAGAGGATATTGCCAAGAGCAAGCTGGGGCTCGCTTATGACAATGAGATAATTTTTAAGGAAAAGGATAAGAACTGATTTTAAAAGATAATTTTCTTTTCAATTAAACCTTTTACGATTCAATTTGTCAAAAAGACATTGTTATTGCTACTAATATAATCGTAATTTAGGTAAATGAAAAGATTATCAGTCGGGTTGGTGCTGATGTTGTTATGCACCCTCTCTATTTTCGCACAGAATAAAGTGATTTCTGTTTCGGGACGTGTTGTGGAATCTGATTCTAAGGAGCCGGCAGCACAAGCCACTGTTCAATTATTGTCGTTACCCGATAGTGCTTATGCTGCTGGTATAGCCAGTAGTAATAAGGGCTGGTTTACGCTTCCGAAAGTGAAAGCCGGGAAATATCTGTTGAAGATTTCTTATATCGGTTTCCGCACAAAGTTTGTTCCTGTACAATTGTCAAACAATGTTCCTGAGAAAAAAATGGGGAATATTGCTCTGGAACCTGATGCTGTGATGTTGAGTGAGGCAGTGATTACGGGGACTGCTCCGGAGGTGACGGTGAAGGAAGATACGTTGGAGTATAATTCAACGGCTTATCGTACTCCTGAAGGTGCCATGCTGGAGGAGTTGGTAAAGAAACTTCCGGGAGCGGAGATTGATGATGACGGTAACGTCAAAATCAATGGTAAAGAAGTCAAGAAGATTATGGTGGATGGTAAAGAGTTCTTTGGCGGTGATGTGAAAACCGGTTTGAAGAATTTGCCGGTCAATATGATTGACAAGTTGAAAACATACGATAAAAAGTCCGACTTGGCCCGTGTTACTGGAATTGATGACGGAGAGGAGGAGACGGTTCTTGACTTGAAGGTGAAGAAAGGAATGAACCAGGGATGGTTCGGTAACGCGAATGTGGCAGGCGGGACTGAAAGCCGTTATTCAAGTAATGTAATGCTGAACCGTTTTGTTGAAAACAGTCAGTTCTCATTGATAGGATCAGCCAATAACGTGAATGACCAGGGATTTTCGGGCGGAGGAGGCCGACCCCGGTTCCGGAATAGCAACGGTTTGACCGCCACTAAGATGCTCGGTGCAAACTTTGCCACCCAGACGGATAAACTGGAACTAGGCGGTAGTGCCCGTTATAATTTTAGTGACAGAGACGCTATATCTACTAATTATTCGGAACGTTTCTTGCAGAATGGCAACTCCTATTCTAATTCGAACAGTAAAGGTCGTAATAAGAATACTAACTTTAATGCCGATTTTCGTCTGGAATGGAAACCGGATACGTTGACTAACATTATTTTCCGTCCTAATTTTTCTTATGGAAAATCTGATGGGTATTCGATTTCAGAATCGGGAACGTTTAATGAGGACCCTTTTAACCTTGTGTCTAATCCGAATGCTTTTTTGAATAAGGTGGTATGGGATAGTGAGGATGACCCTTTGAAGGATATCCGTGTAAATGCGAGTAACAGTGAATCTATGTCAGAGAGTAAGAGTCTTTCGGCTAATGCTTCTTTGCAGTTGAACAGGAGGTTGAACAGTTTGGGACGTAACATTACATTCCGTGGTACATTCAGTTATGGTGATAATGACAGTGAGTCGTTTAGTGAGGCATTGACGCGCTATTTTGACGCAGTGGCCGGAAAGCCGGATGATGATAACAGGCGGTATACCACATCTCCTACGAAGAACTATGATTACACGGCAGAATTGACTTATAACGAACCGATAGCGAAAGCTACTTTTTTGCAGTTCCGTTATAAATTCCAATATAAATATAGTGAAAGCGACAGAAGCACCTATGATCTGATACCGGATGCTGACAAAGGTCAGGTTTGGGACTGGCATTTTGGTGACGAACTTCCTCTGGGATATGAGAATAACAGGGATCAGGATTTGAGTAAATATGCCAAGTATAATTATTATAATCATGATATAAATGCAGGGTTGAATCTTATCAGAGAAAAATATAGATTTAATGTAGGAGTCTCTCTGCAACCGCAAAATACTACGTTGACTTATAAGAAATCGGAGCTTGATACTATTGTGAAGCGGTCAGTCTTCAATTTTGCCCCGAATATTGATTTCCGTTATCGTTTCTCGAAGGTGAG
>ENA-OROO01001816-OROO01001816.1-human-gut-metagenome-genome-assembly--contig:-NODE-1816-length-10282-cov-7.011831_pt1 | contig 10282 bp, 6 predicted proteins | sample MGYA00242130_ERZ509052 | MGnify/ENA primary metagenome ERZ509052 (study PRJEB26280, sample SAMEA2338730) | human gut metagenome | biome: human gut; feature: human-associated habitat; material: faeces... | reverse complement strand
TTTCTTTTGCAGTATAGGCATTGCTAGTACTGCAGTAGCGGCTGTTGCCAGTGAAAAAGTCATCAATGGGGATATGCCGTCAGGTCTGGAAACGAATACAGAATATGTCAATATTACTGGTGGCAGCCGTATCACAGGTACAGTTAAAGTTATCAATGATGCCGATAATCAGACTGGTGCTCATGGCAGTGCTTTAAGTATACGGACCGATGAAGCTATTATTATTGACGGTGACGGACATGTAGAAATTCGCACTTACAATGATAATTCTTATGCACATACCAATGCAGTCAGACTGCATAACGATGGTGCCAGCCTCCTAATAGACAAAGCAGGTTATAACGTTACCATGGCTTTGGATGCTGCTGGCGGGCAAAGTACTAAATATGATGAAGTAGCTGGGATCTATGTTGCCAACAATAATCAGAACGTTGTTATAAATGCGGATAATATCAATTTTGAAAACAATGGCTATAATCGCGGTTACGGCATTTGGACAGGAGCTTCAGCTACAAATTCTCAGATAACTATTAATGGTAATACAAATTTCTCGGATTCGGCTTCTGCGACAGAAGCCTATGCCATTCGTCACGATCATGGCAGCACTGTTATCAACGGCGATACAAATATAAATATGGTCGGCGCCGGTGGTTCTGGATTACGTGCTATCAATGGTACGGTTGAATTCAATGGTAATACGGTTATCAATTTAAGCGGTGATGTGGCATATATAGATCGTTATGTGCCAGCATTCGGCATTTGGAACGGCGCTACCCCCTATGGCGTTACTCCAACTACCGGCGCACATGTTAAGCTTACCGGTAACACTCAGATCAATACAACCGGAGCTGGCAGCGCTGCAGTAGTAACTGAACTGGCAGGCGGTACTACAGAATTTTTTGGTACTACTAAAATAACTACTGCCGGTGACAGTGGGAAATGGGGACGAGGAAGCGGTAGTGATATAGGAGCGCATGGCGTTTATAATAAATCCGGCACTACAAATTTCCACGGTAACCTGTTTATAGATACTACAGGGCAGGACGCAACGGCAATTCATGCGCTTAGCGGGCAGGTTAATCTTAATCATTACAGTGACGGCACAGAGGCACTGGCTGTTATTACTACAGCTAAAGATAATGCCCATGGTATTTATAATAATAAAGCTGCTGTAAATGCTGAATCGCATGTTAATATTTTTACTGCTGGTACCGCGGCGTCGGCAGTTAAAGTGGATGGTGCAAGTACGACAACATTGAATGGACGCAACTACCTTACAACATCTGGTGACAAGGCACACGGTATCGAAGTCTATGCTGCCGCATCATCTAAAGGCAGTGAAGAAAAAGCAGCCAAAGTGAAGGTTGGTAGTGATTCTACCATTTATACTCAAGGGAATCAGTCACATGGTGTTTATACCGATATGCTGGATGCGGAGATTTCTTTAGGTGATGATATTAGCGTAACTACTAAAGGCAGTGGCTCACATGGTATTTATGCCTCCCGTGGTGTTATTGAAACAGGAGACGGATTACGGCTCAGTGCACAGGGAACAGGTTCTCATGCTGCCTATGCCGACTCTGCCGACGGCAGTATCAAATTTAACGGCGGAGCTGATATCAGTGCAGCAGATCCAGACAGTTATGCTGTTTATGCTGATAACGGTGGGAAAATAGAAGGGATTACCGCTGACAGCAGATTTACTGTTCTTGGTAATATGCTTGCTGATAACAGCGGCAGTATAGAACTGTCTATGGCGGCGAATTCGCTGTTCGCAGGTAAGTCGGAAACAGAAAATTCCGGCATTATAGACCTTGATATGAACGACAGCATGTGGCGTATGACAGGATCGTCTTCACTGACAAATTTTACTAACAATAAATCAGTAGTGGATATGACGAAAGACGGAGGTGAGTTCAGCAGTCTCACTACTGAAAATCTCAGTGGTAATGGCGGTTATTTTGTTTTGGATATTGATGGAACGACCAATGTCAATAACAGCGATCGTATTTATGTGACCGATACTTTTGATGGTACGCATGCGATCGCCTTAAATGAAATCACCGGTCTTTATACAGGTATAGAGGCTGAAAATACGGTACTGGCAAGCGTAAAAAACAATAACGGGATATTTACTGCAGTTGATGGAGAAGGTACACTGTACTATCAGCGTTACGAGCTGGATAAAAAAGATAATACGTATGACTCTAATTATACTACTGACTGGTATTTAAAAGCTGTGACGACTGTTGATCCTGAAGAAAAGCCGACACCGGGTGTAGATGGTGCGGTATCAGCCGGAGCCTTAGCTTATTATACATGGCTTGATCATGATCAGTTGATGAAAAGGTTGGGAGACTTACGTCATAATGGCGTGGATGAAAAAGGTGTTTGGCTCAGGGTCAAGGGCGCAAAAATAGGGCGCAGCGGTAATTTTGGCTTCAAAAATAAATATACTCATTATGAATTAGGCTACGATGAAGTAATGAAGGAAAAGCCAAATTATACGCGGTACGGCGGTGTATCTATTAGCTATGCTGATGGTGATGCCAGTTACTCCCGCGGCAGTGGTGATAATCATAGTCGGGCCATGAATTTTTATGTTACCGAAATGGGTAATAAAGGACATTATCTGGATGTAGTATTAAGGTTCCACCATATGGATACAAATTTTAAAATGTTTGATGAAAATGGTAAAAAAATACGCGGTGATATGCACAATGTCGGTATTTCGTTGAGCAGTGAATATGGCCGTAAGAAAATGATTGATGATAAAGGTTGGTATATAGAACCACAGGGGCAGCTGACCCTTGGTTATTTAGGCGGTGATAACTATACTACCAGTAATGGCATAGCAGTACGCCAGGGTGGAATTCGCAGTGCTTTAGGGCGCATAGGTTTTAACTTGGGCAAGGATATCGATGAGAAAACGAATATTTATTTAAAAGCCAACCTGCTGCATGAATTCGGCGGCGGTTACCACGCTGCGATGACTGATAGCAGCGGCAGCCGGATAAAGATAGACCGTAGTTTTAAAGATACATGGTTTGAGTATGGTATTGGAGCGGCTATCCAGACAGGCACGAATAATCATGTTTATCTGGACTTTGAACGCAGTGCCGGCGGCGATTTCAAAAAAGATTGGAGCTGGAATGTTGGTGCACGCTGGACTTTCTAACAATTTGTTAAAATAATATCTGCTTTTCGGCAGAACATTGCAACCCTCTGTTCTGTTTGGAAATATTCTCCGAGCCAGGGCTGTTATTTAATAACGGCCCTGGCTTTGTTTATAAAAACGTAACTGAGAAACGATGCGGAAGTCTTCAGAGAAAAATTCAGTAATGAAACGGTTCCTTTAGTTGTATTTATTAGGAATATGCCGTTTATGCAGGACGTAAGCACAAATATTATTGCAGCTATAGTTGTTTTAAACAGAGTAAGTGTTAGATAATAAAAAAACATCCAGCTCCTTTTAAGAAGCTGGATGTTTTTTATTTAAATCCAAGTATTTTACCAAGATTATAGACAATGAAAGCGACGATCCAGGAGGTGATTATCTGGTAGGACATGATATAAAATGTCTCCACCGTAGAATTCATTTCGCGTCTGATTGCGGCGAGAGCTGCTATGCAGGGGGGATAAAGCAGAGAAAAAGTTAGGAAGCTTAGAGCAGTCAGCGGTGTAAAGATACTTTGCAGCGCTGTACCGGGTATATCGCCGTCTCCTCCCATCAGGACAGATAGAGTACTGATGACAACTTCTTTGGCTGTTAGACCGGTAACAAGTGCCGTTGCAGCACGCCAGTCGCCGAATCCAAGCGGAGCGAAGAATGGTGCAATAAAACTGCCTATACCGGCCAGCATACTGTTTTCGGGATTGTCTACCATATAGAATCTGGTGTCAAAGCTTTGCAGCAGCCAGATGACGATGCTGGCAACGAAGATAACAGTAAAGGCTTTGTATAAGAAGTCTTTGGCCTTGCTCCACATATGCAGCATGATATTGCGGGCTGTTGGCAGACGATAGGCGGGCAGCTCCATAACAAAAGGAACTGGCTGACCGTTATAAACAAAGGTTTTTAAAAGCAGTCCTGAAGCGATTGCAATGAAGATTCCCAATAAATACAGGAACATCATAACCGCGGCTTTGTTATCGGCAAAAAAGGCTGATATAAAAACACCGTAGATCGGCAGTTTAGCACTGCAGGACATAAATGGTGTGAGAATCATGGTCATTTTGCGGTCACGTTCGCTGGCAAGGGTACGTGTGGCCATAATGGCCGGGACGCTGCAGCCGAATCCTATCAGCATAGGAACGAATGAAGAACCGGATAGGCCAATTTTTCTCAGCAGTTTGTCCATAACAAAGGCCACGCGGGCCATATAACCGGTATCTTCCAGGATGGACAAAAAGAAGAACAGGATAACGATCGTGGGCAAAAAGCTCAGCACGCTGCCCACACCGGCAAAAATGCCGTCGATCACAAGGCTGTGCACCACCGGGTTGATCTGATACGCCGTCAGGGCGCGGTCTACAACGCCGGTAAACCAGTCGATGCCAAGGGTCATCCAGTCCGAAAGGGTGGAGCCCACTACGCCAAAGGTCAGCCAGAAAACAAGCGCCATAATGCCCGCAAAACAGGGCAAGGCAGTGTATTTGCCGGTCAGGATCTTATCAATGGCAACGCTGCGCTTATGCTCCAGGCTTTCGCCCGGCTTCACCACCGTGGCGGAGCATAGCTTTTCAATAAAGGTAAAGCGCATGTCCGCAAGGGCGGCTTCGCGGTCCAGCCCGGTCACGGTTTCCATTTCAGCAATGGCGTGGCCCAGTATATCTGTTTCGTTGGGGTTCAGCTGCAGGGCTTTTTCAATCAGGGTGTCCCCCTCCACCAGCTTGGTGGCGGCAAAGCGCAGCGGCAGCCCGGCGGCAGCGGCATGGTCCTCAATCAAATGTGCGACAGAATGGATGCAGCGATGCACCGCGCCCCTGGGGTCTGCTGGGTCACTGCCTGCCGTGCAGAAGTCGATGCGGCCCGGCAGCTCACGGTAGCGCGCCACATGGATGGCATGTTCGATCAGCTCGTCAATGCCCTCATTTTTGGCGGCAGAAATGGGAACAACCGGAATGCCCAGCATTTCTTCCAGCTGGTTTACCATGATGGTGCCGCCGTTGGCGCGCACTTCGTCCATCATGTTCAGCGCCAGCACCATGGGGGTATCCAGCTCCATCAGCTGCATGGTCAGGTACAGGTTGCGCTCAATGTTGGAAGCATCTACAATGTTGATAATGCCGGACGGGTGCTCGCTCAGGATAAAATCCCGCGTGACAATCTCCTCGTTGGAGTAAGGGGACAGGGAATAAATGCCCGGCAGGTCCGTTACGGTGGCTTCCTTGTGGTTGCGGATCACGCCGTCCTTGCGGTCCACCGTAACGCCGGGAAAGTTGCCCACATGCTGGTTGGAGCCGGTCAGCTGGTTGAACAGCGTGGTTTTGCCGCAGTTCTGATTGCCGGCCAGGGCAAAGGTCAGCGGTGCACCGGCGGCAATGGGGGCGCCGGCTTTGCGCTCGTGGTAGCTGGCGGCTTTGTCCAGCTCGCCAACGCCGGGGTGGGCTACCACCTTGTGGCGCTCTTCGCTGGGGGCGGCGCGGTCCGTTGCGTGCACGCTGTCAATTTCAATTTTCTGAGCATCGGCCAGGCGCAGGGTCAGCTCATAACCACGCAGCTCCACTTCAATGGGATCCCCCATGGGGGCCGTTTTGCGCAGCGTTACCTCGGTGCCGGGGGTCAGCCCCATATCCAGCAGGTGGTGGCGCAGCTCGCCCTCACCGCCTACCACGCGGATGATTGCATCCTGCCCAATGTGCAGGTCACCTAATGTCAGCATATTGATTCCTCTTTTTTGTACGGCAAGGTAATGCAAGCCGGTTTATTTCGACTGAAAGGCATGAATTTCGCTCATGAACGCGTAAAGTTTACCACGTTTAACTTACGGCGTCAATATATCAGGAAAAACTGTGAAATGCAGGCTTGAAAAATGCACAATTTCTGGTGGGGCGGGCAGCCATCTTGCCGCAAAATGCTGAATCCAATATTTATGCATTGACTTTGAATATTTATGTATTATACTAGAATTTATCCTGATGCAGCTCCGGAAAGAGGGAAAGTTCCGCCGCTGCGCTAGGGTGTATCTGAAAAGTCGAAAGTATCGTCTATTTCTACAAACGCAGCCGGATTTTGCGTTAAAAAGCCTTGGGCAATACCGCATAATTCTAAGTGCCGATACGGTGAGCGAGGTGCGGCAGATGCTAAGCCAAAAGCGCAGATAATACTGGATGTCTTATCGAGCATTTTGGCAACGCAGATGCCGTGCCGCAGCCGCCGAAGCGGTGCTTAAGCCGTCAGGCGGGAATTGTGCGGTGTTGCCCTTGGAATCCAGAAAGGATTCCTGCGGCTCTTTGCCTTACATCCTGCTTGTGTTTGCGAAATGTCCGTCATTTTCCTTGTTTTCAGATACGCTTTGAAAATCAGAGAACCATGAACAAAGAAGGTATATTGTAATGAAAAAAGCATTGTCTTTGATGACTGCCGCTGCCTTGGTCCTGAGCCTGGCTGCCTGCGGTTCCACCGCTTCTTCTGCTGCATCTTCCGAAGCCGCTTCCCCCGAGGCCGCTTCCAGCGATGCTGCATCTTCCGAGGCTGCTTCCTCTGAAGCAGCCAGCGAGACTGAAACTGCTGAGCTGTCCACCGTTGAGCCGGGCAAGCTGATCATGTCCACCAACGCAGCCTTCCCCCCGTACGAGATGACCACCGATTCCGGCGAATTTGAGGGCATCGACATTGAGACCGCACAGGCTATTGCTGACAAGCTGGGCCTGGAGCTGCAGATCGATGATATGGACTTTGACGCTGCACTGCTGGCTGTACAGCAGGGCAAGTCCGATATGGTTATGGCTGGCGTTACCGTTACCGACGAGCGCCAGAACGTGATGGACTTCACCGATTCTTACGCAACCGGCATCCAGTCCATCATCGTCAAGGAAGATTCCGATATTGCCAGCGTGGATGACCTGGCTGGCAAGAAAATCGGCACCCAGCGCGGTACCACCGGCTACCTGTACTGCTCTGACGACTTTGGCGATGAGAACGTTGTTGCTTACGACGACGGCCTGACTGCCGTGCAGATGCTGAACAACGGTCAGGTTGACTGCGTTGTTATTGATAACGCTCCCGCTAAGGAATTTATTGCTGCCAACCCCGGCCTGAAGCTGCTGGACACCGCTTACGTGGAAGAAAGCTACGCAATCGGCATTGGTAAGGGCAACACCGAACTGAAGGATGCCATCAACACCGCTCTGGAAGAGCTGAAGGCCGATGGCACCCTGCAGGCTATCGTGGACAAGTACATCACTGCTGAATAAAGCAGCTTTTTCACAAGTGCCACAGGGAGGTGGCCCGCAGGGGCGCCTCCCTTTTGTTGGCAAGACCGTAAAATAAACGCCCGGTGCCCTGGCGCCGGAACACAGGAAAGGTGTGGAATGCGGATGGCCGCACAATACGAAATGCTGACCCAGCTGGCGAAAGCTGGTACAAAGCTGGATTTCGGGCAGGATCTGTTCGTCAAATTCTACCAGGCATTTATTGCCTCAAACCGCTGGCAGCAATACCTCAAAGGGGTCATCCCCACGCTGTATGTAACGGCAATTGCTTTGACGATCGGCGTGGTGCTGGGCAGCGTGGTTGCCCTGGTGCGTGTTGCGCATGACCAGCAGCGCCGCGGCCACCACGACCCGGCTCTTGCCGTTGCCAACGCTGTATGCAAGCTATACGCCACTGTGATCCGCGGCACCCCCATGATGGTGCAGATGCTGATTATGAGCATGGTTATCTTTGCCAACAGCCGCAACTTTACCATGGTCGGCGCGCTGGCACTGGGCATTAACTCCGGTGCGTATGTTTCGGAGATCATCCGCGGCGGTCTGATGGCCGTTGACCCCGGCCAGATGGAAGCCGGCCGCAGCCTGGGCCTGAACTACATGACAACCATGGTGCTGATCGTGATTCCGCAGGCCATCCGCTCGGTGCTGCCTGCCCTGGGCAATGAGTTCATCGTCCTTCTCAAGGATACCTCGCTCATCACCGTTATTGGCGGCAAGGAGCTGCTGTACGCTGCACAGGGCATCATGAACCGTACTTACGAGCCGATGTTCCCGTTGTTCGGCGTGGCGCTGATGTATCTGATTCTGGTTATGATCTTTACCTGGCTGCTTGGCAAACTGGAAGGGAGGCTGGCGAAGAGTGATCGTCGTTAAGGACTTAAAAAAGAACTATAACGGTCTGGACGTGCTCAAGGGCATTGACCTGACCATCAATAAGGGCGATGTTGTCTGCCTGGTTGGGCCTTCCGGCTGCGGCAAGTCCACTTTTCTGCGCTGCTTGACCCGCCTGGAAGAACCGGACGGCGGTACGGTTATGCTGGACGGCAAAGAGATCACCGAACGCGACATTGATGCCACCCGCGCCCAGATGGGCATGGTGTTCCAGCATTTTAACCTGTTCCCCCACCTGACGGTGAAAAAGAACATCACGCTGGCTCCGGTGCGCCTGGGCCGTATGAGCCAGGCTGCTGCCGACAAGCAGGCCATGGAGCTGCTGGAGCGCATTGGCCTGGCCGATAAGGCGGATGTTTACCCCAACATGCTTTCCGGCGGCCAGAAACAGCGCATTGCCATTGTGCGTGCACTGGCCATGAACCCTGAAGTGCTGTTGTTTGACGAGCCCACCAGCGCGCTGGACCCCGAAATGGTAGGCGAAGTTCTGGAACTGATGAAAGAACTGGCCCGCGATGGCATGACCATGGTGGTGGTGACCCACGAAATGGGTTTTGCCCGCGAGGTTGCCAACCGTGTGATCTTTATTGATGAGGGTGTTATCAAGGTCGATAAGCCCCCGCAGGAGTTCTTTAAGAACCCCGACAATCCGCGCCTGAAAGCGTTTTTGTCCAAGGTACTGTAAATCAAACTTTTGTCCGCCCCGTTTAGAATGGTGAGAGCTGTTCTGGATGGGGCGGATTTTTTTAGTTAGGAGGGAGGAGGGAGGAGTTTTCGGCGGCACTTAGAATTATGCGGTGTTGCCCTAAAAACATTTGTAGGGGACGATGCTTGCATCGTCCCGCGGAATCCTGCCGCACTGCGAACTTTTGCACCAAAATCCCAGACTCCAAACCGATCCCCCGCAAAACCAAAGGCATGCGGCCCCTCGTATCTACCGAGAATCCGCATGCCTATTTCTTAGGGTGTATCTGAAAAGTCGAAAATTTAGTCTATTTCTACAAACACAGTGGGATTTTGCGAAATATCCGTTATTTTCTTTGTTTTCAGATACACCTTAGCTTATGTGATTTATGCGATACCTTTCGCCAAGGCCTTTTTCAAAAAGGCCGGAAAACTCCCGTAAGGAATCACTCCAGTTCGAAATCCCCCGGCAGCAGCAGGTCCAGCGCGGCATCAGCATCCGCGACCAGGCGCTTGGACTGGTTCAGGATGGCTTTTTCCAGCGTGTTACGGGCCATGCGTCCGTTGCCATTTTCGGCGGCGTTCTCTGACTGGCGGCGGTCGAAGAATGCCACCAACGGCATCGCACAGGCATCGTCCAGGCGGTACCCCTTGCTTTTGGCAATGCTCTGGGTGATCGCCAAAAGCTCAGCGCCTGTGTAATCCGGGAATTCAATCTGGTTCGGGAAGCGGCTGGCCAGGCCGGAGTTCGCCGTCAGGAACAGCGCCATCTCCTTGCTGTACCCGGCCAGGATCACCACCAGATCATCGCGGTGGTCCTCAATACCCTTTACCAGGGTGTCAATGGCTTCCAGCCCAAAGCTGTCCTCGCCGCCGCGGTACAGGCTGTATGCTTCATCAATGAACAGCACGCCGCCCAAAGCGCTCTGGATCACCTGGTTGGTCAGCGGGGCCGTGTGGCCGACATAGCGGCCCACCAGGTCGGCACGGGTCACTTCCACCAGCTGGCCGCCGCGCAGTGCGCCGATGGCTTTCAGATACTTGGCCAGAATGCGGGCAATCGTGGTTTTGCCGGTGCCGGGGTTGCCGGTAAAAATCATGTGCATGTTCACATCGGCAACTTTCAGGCCCTGGGCCTTGCGCTTTTGCTGGGCCTGCACGTTCTGGGCAATGCCGCGCACAAAATTCTTTACTTCGTCAAGGCCCACAATGGCATCTAGCTCCGCTTCCACGGCATCCACATCGCCGCGGTACTGGCGGGGCAGCAGGG
>ENA-OROO01001813-OROO01001813.1-human-gut-metagenome-genome-assembly--contig:-NODE-1813-length-10297-cov-2.104081_pt1 | contig 10297 bp, 7 predicted proteins | sample MGYA00242130_ERZ509052 | MGnify/ENA primary metagenome ERZ509052 (study PRJEB26280, sample SAMEA2338730) | human gut metagenome | biome: human gut; feature: human-associated habitat; material: faeces... | reverse complement strand
CTAAACGCAATATCGTAGTATTAGGCGTAGACGGCAGGGAAAAGGACGATGATCCTGGTCGCAGCGACACATTATTTGTCGTAATGTTCGACCCTAAAAGTAAAAATGTTTCGCTGCTGTCGATTCCGCGTGATACCAGGGTGCGGATCCCCGGGCATGGCTGGGATAAAATCAACCATGCTTATGCGTTCGGCGGACACAAGCTGACGCAGCAGACAACGGAAGAGCTTTTGGGCATTCAGGTCAATAATTATGTAATGGTCGATTTCAGTGGTTTTGAAAGTTTGGTCGATGCGATCGGCGGCATTGATATTGATGTGGAAAAGGATATGTATTATGAAGATCCTTACGCCGATCTTGTTATTGATATTAAACATGGCTATCAGCATCTGGACGGTAAGCGGGCAGGCGAATATGTGCGTTTCCGCAAAGATGAGCTGGGTGATATTGGCCGCGTGCAAAGGCAGCAGAAGTTTATGAAAGCGGCGGCAGCACAGATTTTCAATATCGATACGGTGACTAAGATCCCGGCGCTGTTTTCGACTGTTGACAGACATGTGGAGACCGATATGAACACTTTGACGATGATCAAGGCTGCAAACAGCTTTAAGCTGTTTGGTGACGAAAAGGTCAAGTCGGGTATGCTGTATGGTAATTTTGACGATACAGAAGGTATCAGCTATTGGGCTACATCACGCGAGGAAGTTCAAAAATCTTTGGACGAAATCGGCATTCCCTATATGAAAGATGATGAAGATGAACAAGAATAAAGGAGGCGAAAAGATGGATTTTACTACTAAAGAAATTGCACACAAGATCGCGGCGGCAGCCTGCGATAAAAAAGCAAAGGATATTTTGCTGCTGAATATGGAGAACATTTCTCCTGTAACTGATTATTTTATTATTGCCAGCGCTGGAAATAATATTCTAGTTAAAGCTATTGCTGACAATATCGAAGATAAATTGGCGGAGGCAGGCATTTTTGTTACTCACAAAGAAGGCTATGCTGAAGGTCGTTGGATTTTGTTGGATTATGGTAATTGTGTTGCGCATATCTTTATTGAAGAAGAACGCGAGTTCTATAATCTGGAACAACTGTGGGCTGATGCTCCGTCGGAAGAATTTGTGGAGAGCAAAAATGACTGATGAAAAAGACATGGCAAAGCAGCTTAAATATCGTGCGGGTGACGTTGTTACTTTAAAAGTGGCACGTCTGGGCGAAATGGGCGCTTTCCTTGACGCTGGTACGGGCGATACTTCTGATGATATCCTGCTGCATAAGCTGCAGCAGACGGAAGCGGTCAATGTTGGCGATGAAGTTAAAGTCTATTTGTATAAAGATCCGCATGGCCGTTTGACGGCGAGCCAGAAATTACCGAAAATGCGCGAAGGGCAGATCGGTTACGTTAAGGTTTTAAGTGTGACCAAGGACGGCGGGTTTGTGGATATTGGCGCTGAACGCGGTGTATTTTTGCCGTACAGCGAAATGCGAGGGCATGTGTCGCCGGGTCAGCTGGTCTGGATAAAGCTGTATCGCGATAAAACAGGACGCCCTGCTGTCAGTATGCGGGTGGAAGAAGAAATGCTGAAGGCTTCCAAACCTGCTGTTGGTGTCAAGGTCGGCGACAGCGTGACAGGTACTATCTATAATATCCTGCCGGAAGGCTTCTTCATTTTTACTAATCAGCGCTTTTTGGCGTTTCTGCATCGCAGTGAAGTTCCCGGCGGGCGTTTGGATTTTGGTCAGGAGATCACGGCTCGCATCACTTATATTCGTGAGGATGGCAGGGTAAATCTGTCCTTACGCCAGCAAAAAGAAAATGCTATGATCGCCGATGCGGAAGATATTTTAAATTTTTTACATAAACGGAATGGTAAAATGCCTTACTGTGATACTACACCGATGGAAATCATTAAGGAAAAATTTGGTATCAGTAAAGCAGCTTTCAAACGTGCTTTGGGGCATTTGATGAAGGAAGGCCTGATCGTGCAGGAAGAAGGCTGGACTATGCTGACTGAAAAAGGACTGCAAAGCGAAAAATAAGTAAAGACTCTCGTTTGGGCGAGAGTCTTTTTTTTTGTGCGTTATTTGTAGATGTTGAAAAACATTTCTTAAAGAACAAATATTGGAAATTGTTTAAGAGTAAGGTATAATGTAGACAATAAGAAGTTTGAAATAGAAAGAGGAACTATTATGGACTCTAGCGGCTTAAAAGAAGATATTTTTTACAGTTCCAGCTGGATGCAGGAAATATTGGAAATCAGTAATATTGGTTTATGGCTTTTGGAAATAAACAAAAATAATACTGACGTGCGTCTGTATGCCGATGATAAAATGTTAGAACTTTTAGGGCTGCAGAAGAGTTTATCGCTGGAAGATAATTATAAACATTTTGCGCAAGGCGTGCTTGCAGAAGATCTGGAAATAGTGCAGAAATATATTGAACAGATGCTGACGACTAAAAGGCTGGTAGAGGTTCAGTATCGCTGGAACCATCCATGGTGGGGCACAATTTTTATTCGCTGCAGCGGCAAGTTATATAAAGAAGACGATAATGCTTATTATATTCGCGGTTATCATCAGAATGCCAGCGATGTTGAGGTCTTAAGACAGGCCAATATCGAAAAGAGCAGGCAGCTGATAGAAGTTGTACGTAAACGTGATTATTATGACGAGCTGTTTCAGTCCGTATTGTGCGGTATCGTTCAATACAGGCCACAGGCTGACGGAAGTATTGTTTTTCAAAATGCCAATATGGAAGCTATCAGGATTTTTGGTTATGAAAAAGAAGAATTCTGGAAGCGTAAATTCTGGCGGATAGAAGATCTGGCTGCGCCGGAAGACTGTGATAGAGTATATCAGAGCATGAACGCGATACTGCTGGGCAAGGGGAAACAGTCTTTTGAATATCGGGCGCTGAGAGCCGATGGTACTTATTGCTGGATCATTGGCAGCGGTGAATATATCAAAAATATTGACGGAGAACGTGTTATTCAAAGTGTTTTTCTGGATATTGATAACAGAAAGCAGATGGAGCTGCTTAATCAGGAATTGCTGGAGCAGGATAAGGGTACTCAGGAACTGCTGCGCCAGGTTCTGGAAGGAACAAAAATTTTCCATTTTTATTATTATCCGCAAAAACGTCTGGAAGTTATGCCGGTAAGAACCAGTAAATATTTTAACTGTAGTATGGAATACAGGAATATTCCGGAAAGCTTTGTGGAAGATTTTGTGAGCGGTGAAAGTAAGGCAGATTGCTATGCGATGTACGAAGCTATTCATAATGGGGCTAAAACTGCATCTTCCACATTCTGTGACAAGAACAAGCAGTGCTGGGTGCGGGTAACAATGACTGTTATGTCATGGGATGATCAGCAGCAGCCGACTTTTGTCATTGGTATCATTGAGGATATCAGCGAGCAAAAAGGAATGGAGCTTGAAAAAATCGAGCTGCAGTCTATTTATAATTTTACGATAGAACATGACTATGATGCTGTTTGCATCTGTGATTTAAACAGTGGTGATTATGTGATGCGTTTTGCCGGTTATTGCGCTCATTACGGCTTGCCGCTGCGTGGCAGCATTAATGAACAGCTGCCGGTATTTATAAAAGAGTTTGTTTGTGAAGAAGATTGTGAGCATTTAAAAAGCTGGAGTATTGATAGTTTGCTGAAGTGCCTGGAGCAGGAAGAGGCTGTTATGCTGTATTTCCGTTCATCCGCTAAAGACGGGTACAGATATAAAGAAGTTAAGCTTTCATATTTTGGTAAATTAAAAGAACGGCTGCTTTTGACGATGCGCGATATCCATGAACGCACGATGCAGGAGGAAGCAAATAAACAAATCATCAGTGACGCATATCAGCTGGCTTTACAGGCCAATCAGGCCAAAAGTGAATTCTTTTCAAAAATGTCGCATGATATCAGAACGCCGATGAATGCTATTATGGGGCTGGCGGCTTTAGCGGCACATTGCGACGACAAAGATCATGTAGATGATTATTTGAAAAAAATTGTCACTTCTGGCAAACATATGCTGGAGCTGTTGAATGAGGTTCTGGATATGTCGAAGATCGAAAGCGGCAAAACAGAATTGAACTCGGAAGCATTTTTATTAAAAGAAAAAGTTGAGGAAGCATTAGATATCATTAAACCTGCTGTTGAGGAGAAACGGCATCAGCTGATTGTGGAAACAGAGGCACTGAAAAATATAACTGTGCTGGGTGACGCGTTGAGACTGCAGCAGATATTACTTAATCTGTTGTCCAATGCCGTTAAATATACGCCTGATGAAGGTGTGGTAAAGCTGACGGTTACTGTTAAGCCGTTACCGCATGATCTGGCTGTTTTTGATTTTATTGTAGAAGATAACGGCATTGGGATGGAACAAAGTTTTATCGAGCGTATTTTTGAGCCGTTTATAAGAGCAGAAGATTCTCGGGTCAGTAAAATACAGGGAACTGGTCTGGGCATGACGATCAGTTTGAACCTGGCAAAACTGATGAACGGGTCGATCGATGTTGAGAGCTGTGTTGGTAAGGGCAGTAAGATCACTGCTTCTGTTTGTCTGAAGGTGCAGCGTCAGAACGGAGTTGCGGTCGAGTATGAACAACCTGCCGGTGATAACGAAAATGCTGCTGATATTGATTATAGCGGTAAACGGGTACTAGTAGTTGAGGATAATGCAATCAATCTGGAAATTGCTTTAGAGTTTTTGAAGCTGTTGGGCTTGACTTGTGAATCCGCTGGTGATGGTGCAGAAGCATTGGAAAAATTCCTGGCGGCGCCTGAAGGATATTATGATTTGATTTTTATGGATATCCAGATGCCAACTATGAATGGCTATGAAGCGGCAAGAGCAATCAGAGCTGCTTCTCGCAGTGATGCGGTCCGGATTCCGATTATTGCCATTACTGCGAATGCTTTTTCGGAAGACGTGAAAATGGCGCTGGCCGCGGGGATGAATGCACACATAGCCAAGCCGTTTGAACTAAAGCTTTTGAAAAAAATAATACGTCAATGGCTGAAATAAGACGACTGGAAGAAGCTCCGTTTTGTAGGGGCTTCTTTTTTGTGTTATAATGCAGATATCTATTTCAGAAAAGAGCGGAGAGAAACCATGGATTATTTTGTCTTGACAGTTGCTTCGTTGATATTATTTGCTGCTACTTTTTTCAGTACTGTAACTGGTTTTGGCTTTGCGCTGATCGCAGCTCCTGTATTAACGATGGTCATGGGGCCGAAAGAGACAGTTGTATTTGTTATTATCGCCGGTGTTATTGTGCGGGTGATCATGATGTGGCGTACCTGGGGAGAATTTGAGTGGCCGACAGTTTTGATAACAGCTGCCGGCAGTCTGTTGGGGATTATTCCCGGAGCGTATCTGCTGAAAGTGGCTGATGCTAATCATTTAAAGATTTTATTAGGGATAGCGCTTTTGCTTGTAACGCTTTTAATGGAATTAAATTTTGTGCCTGAGGTCAAAAATAAAAAGCTGGGACGTGTTTCTGCTGGTTTTTTAAGCGGTTTTTTCAGTGCGACTACCAGTATCAGCGGGCCGCCGATCGCTTTATATTTTTTGAGTGAGAATATGGAGAAAAATTTGCTGCGCGCCAATATGATCTGGATCTTTGCTATCGGCAGTTTTTGTACTTTAGGCAGTTTTTTTGTTGCGGGTACATTTCAGGGTGGAAATTTGATTGCTTTGTCGCTGTATGTGTTGCCGGCAGTACTTTTAGGCTGGTGGCTGGGAGAAAAAATGTTTTTCCGTATCAATCAGCATTTATTTAAGCGCATTGCGCTGCTTGTAGTATTGATAGGCGGGGTAATGACTTTGGGAAGTGGCATCAACGGTGTGCTCCATTGATTTTGTTGTAACATTGTTTACAATAGACAGTGCATAAAAATTAATTTTTTTGAATTTTATGCTTTTGCTTGACACCTTTTTGATACGGGTCTAAAATAACAACAATTAAGTTTTACACAAGAAATTTAAATTAGGTGGGTTGATCGTGGAATCTGTTTTGAGAACTAATTGGGTAAATGAATATGCTTTTGACTTTAGCCGGGGCTATTTTTATTTTAGCGCTGGTTATTTTACTTGCTCAAAACTGCATAATTCTATTACCGTAAACAGATGCCGATACCGTAGCTGAGATATGCTGCTGTAAATAAGAAGATGAATTTTTAATCAGGCTCTCTTACGAGGCCTGATTTTTTTTATTATCTTGTGTAAATAAAAATGAAATTAAGGAGTGGAGATAAATGATTATAGTAATGAAACCGGGGATTCCCGCAGAAGAGGAATTGAGAGTAAAAAGCTTGATGGAAAGTAAGGGGTTTCAGATCCATGAAAGCCGCGGTGCTAATTTTACCCTGTTCGGTGTAGTAGGCGATACGGCTGCCTTCGATATGAATCAACTGAGAGTATATGACTGCATTGACAAGGTTATGCGTGTGCAGGAGCCTTATAAACGTGCTAACAGGATGTTTCACCCGGAAGACAGCATCGTAGATGTATGCGGGGTGAAGGTGGGAGGCAAACAGATCACGGTAATGGCAGGCCCTTGTTCAGTAGAGACGCGGGAACAGATTATCGGCGTGGCGGAGGATGTGAAGCAAATGGGCGCTGCGATCCTGCGTGGCGGCGCTTTTAAGCCGCGTACTTCTCCATACTCTTTCCAGGGACTGCAGGAAACCGGACTGGATTTATTAAAGGAGGCTAAAGCTGTTACCGGGCTGCCGATCATTACAGAAATTATGTCAGCAGATAAGATCGAACGTTTTGTAGAAGATGTGGATGTGATTCAGGTAGGCGCCCGCAATATGCAGAATTTCGAGCTTTTGAAGGAGCTGGGCAAGACAGATAAACCGATTTTGCTGAAACGCGGTTTGTCTGCGACGATAGAGGAGTGGCTGATGTCGGCTGAATACATTATGGCCGGCGGTAATGATAATGTTATTTTGTGTGAACGCGGTATCCGTACCTTTGAAACTTATACCCGTAATACTTTGGATCTGAGCGCGATCCCGGCAGTAAAAAAACTAAGCCATTTACCGATCGTCATTGATCCGAGCCATGCTTCCGGCATGTGGTGGATGGTTGAACCGATGGCCAAAGCTGCTATCGCAGCCGGTGCAGACGGATTGATCATTGAGGTACATAACGATCCCGAGCATGCACTGTGTGACGGGGCACAATCACTGAAGCCGGAACGCTTTGCACACCTGATGGGTGAATTGAAGGGTATTGCGCAAATAATCGGCAGAGAGATGTAGGATATAGTATAATAATGTTAAAAACGGCTGTTTGCTTGATAAAAAACAAGAAGCCGTTCAAATTATCGTAGGATTGTAGAATGGAGAAAGTTTAACGAGGTGAACGTAGTGGAAAGTGGTTTTAGAAGCACGGATTGGCAGCAGCTTACTTTTGCTGTGGTAGGTATGGGACTTATCGGCGGTTCTTATGCCAAAGCGCTGAGGCGCCTGGGCGTAAAGAAGATCATCGGTGTCGATACTGACGGCAAGGTGCTGCGGCAGGCTCAGGAACAGGCTGTTATCGACGAAGCTCTTTGCGGGGCAGGCCCAGGACTGCAGGCGGCAGATGTAGTGATCTGTTCGGTTTATCCGGCAGCTACGCTGGATTTTGTAAAAAGTGCGGTGCCTTTTTTGCAGAGTGATGTTTTGATAACCGATGCTACAGGCATTAAAGGCAGCTTGCCTGAGGACGTGCAGCGACTGCTTACCGGAAGGATGGAATTTATTGCGGGGCATCCGATGGCCGGCCGTCAAGGCAGCGGTTTGGGTATGTCCCCGGCCGAGATTTTTTACGGTGCCAATTATATCGTGGTGCCGGCAGCTTTTAACAGCAGTGGGGCGATCGAATGGCTGAGCAGCTTTGCAGGCGCGATTGGCTGCGGGCAGGTAGTGCAGGTTGATGCCGTTGAGCATGACCGCATTATCGCCTATACCAGTAATTTGCCTCATGCTTTAGCGGTAGCGCTGATCAACAGTGCTTCTTATAATGAAAATACGAAATATTTTATTGCCGGCAGTTTTCGCGATGGAACAAGGGTCGCAGATATCAATCCGTATTTATGGAGCGATTTGTTTTTGGCGAACCGGGAAAACGTTCTGCAGGAATTAGCTGCATTCAGCCAGCAGTTGGAACGCTGGCGCGAAGCGCTGACAGCTGCCGACGCGCAGGCCCTGCAGGAAATGATGCGGGAAGCTGCGATTAAAAGAAAGGATTTGTACTGATGCGTACGATTACAGTAGCGTTAGGTGAGAAAACATATAATATTGAAATCGCAGCCGGGCTGCTGGATCAGATCGGGGCAAAGGCCAGAGTGCTTTCTCAGGCGGTAAAAGCGGCAATCATCAGCGACAGCAACGTAGATCCTTTATATGGCGAAAGGCTGGAACGCAGCCTGGCTGCCAGCGGGTTTGAGGTTACGAGGATAGTTTTTGCCGCCGGTGAGCAAAGTAAAAATTTAACTGTGCTGGGTCAGGTTTATGACGAACTGGCACGGGCAGGCTTGACGCGCAGTGATTTGATCCTGACTTTGGGCGGTGGTGTGCCGGGCGATTTAGGCGGATTTGCGGCAGCTACCTTTTTGCGCGGCATTGATTTTATTCAGGTACCGACCTCGCTTTTAGCGCAGATCGACAGCAGCGTAGGAGGCAAGGTGGCTATTGACCTGCCGTCAGGCAAAAATCTGGCAGGCAGCTTTTATCAGCCAAAAGCAGTATTTATAGATCCGGATTTATTGAAAACTTTACCGCTGCGGTTTTTGCATGATGGTTTGGCTGAAGCGATCAAATACGGCTGTATTCGCGATGCCGGCCTGTTTGCTCAGATCGCTGCTGTTAAAAGTGATCAGGAGCTGCTGGAGCAGGCGGACATTATTATTGAGACCTGCTGTAATATCAAGGCGCGGATCGTTGAAAAAGACGAATTTGACACAGGAGAACGTATGCTGTTGAATTTTGGGCATACTATCGGGCATGCTATTGAAAAATGCTGCGGTTTTACTACTTATACTCACGGTGAAGGCGTTGGCATCGGTATGGTACAAATGACGCGTCAAACGGAGAAGCTGGGCCTTACGGCAGCAGGTACTGCAGAGGAGTTGAGCCGCGTACTGAAAAAGTTTGCTTTGCCGGTAAGTGCAGTATTTGATGCTCAGGAAATTTTACAGGCAATGGCTTTGGATAAAAAAAAGAGCGGTAAAAAAATTAACCTGGTAATTATTGAAAAAATAGGCGTCGGACGCCTGCATAAAATAGACTGGCAGGATATACCTGCCTATATTGGATAGGAGAGCTCATGACGACATTGAAGATTACACCGGCAAAGCTCAACGGCAGTGTTTGCGTGCCGTCATCTAAAAGCATGGGGCACAGGGAAATTATCTGTGCCGGACTGTCGGCGGGAACCAGTATTGTTGATAATATCAGTATGTCTGACGATATGGAAGCTACTCTACGCTGTCTGACTGCATTGGGGATCGGTTTTCAAAAAGTTCCTTCAGAAAGATCAGGACGCACAGCTTTGGCTATTAATGGCAGTGGTAATGTACGAGTTTCGCAAAGTACTGCCGATTGCGGAGAATCAGGTTCGACATTGAGGTTTATGATCCCTCTGGGGGCATTGTGCGGTGAGCCGCTGACATTTACTGGTCACGGAAAGCTGGTAACGCGTCCGCTGCAGGCTTATTATGATATTTTTGACAGGCAGGAGCTGTCTTATACAACTGCCTCTAACGGGTATTTGCCTTTGACGGTGAACGGTGTGCTGAAAAGCGGCGATTACGAGCTTCCCGGTAATGTCAGCTCGCAGTTTATCAGCGGTCTGCTGTTTGCTTTGCCGCTGCTTGCAGGCGATTCTGTTTTGAAAATTACTTCTGCACTGGAGTCGCAGAGCTATGTGGATCTGACCTTGTCGTGTCTGGCAAAATACGGAATCGTTATCGAACACGAAAATTATTATAAATATCATATCGGCGGCGGTCAGAAGTATCGCTGCGGCAGGAACATGGTGGAAGGTGACTGGTCTCAGGCGGCGTTCTGGCTTGTAGCCGGCACGCTGGGCAGGCAGATTACCTGTACTGGACTAAACAGGGACTCGTTGCAGGGGGATATGGTCGTTGCGGATATTATCAACCGGATGGGAGGGAAAATAACCTGTGATGCCGAAGGTAATCATACGGCCTCGAGTGCGTCGACTAATGGTGTAGTTATCGATGCGGCAGACTGTCCTGATATCATTCCTGTCTTAACGGTACTGGCAGCGGTC
>ENA-OROO01001809-OROO01001809.1-human-gut-metagenome-genome-assembly--contig:-NODE-1809-length-10312-cov-2.631179_pt1 | contig 10312 bp, 8 predicted proteins | sample MGYA00242130_ERZ509052 | MGnify/ENA primary metagenome ERZ509052 (study PRJEB26280, sample SAMEA2338730) | human gut metagenome | biome: human gut; feature: human-associated habitat; material: faeces... | reverse complement strand
AGCGTAGCGGACACCGGAGTGTATGCAGCCCGCCGCGGTGCCCGCGTGAATCGTCCCGTACTATAATCTCAATAAAGTAATATTCCCTCTCTAGAGGATTACCGGCTGAATCTGTCGTCCGACCATCACTTCATTTATTGTGTCGACAACCTGTTTTCCATCACACACGAGTGAATTCGGTTTCTTCACACAATCATCCTGCCCAAACGGCACAAAATAAATATTTTTCATATTCATCAGCTTTCCGATATTCTTAAAGTTGATGCCGAGCGCATCATTTGTGGAAATCCCGATAACAAGCGGTCTTCCGTTTCTAAGATGAGCCTTTGCCGCGAGAAGGACCGGTGTATCCACTATGCCGTTTGCAAGCTTTGCCGCTGTGTTGCCGGTGCATGGGTAAATCACCATCACGTCAAACAGCTTTCCCGGGCCGACACGCTCTGCCTCCTGCAGTGTCCTGATGCCCTCATCCCCTGTGATTTCGGAGATAGTATGCATAAAGTCTCCCGCCTTTCCAAAGCGTGTGTTCATCATCTGTGCATTATAGGAATATACAGGTGTCACATGTGTGAAGCTATCCACGAGCCGCTTTGCAACATCCTTAGTCTTTTCAAAACTACAGAAGGAGCCTGTAATTCCCATTCCTACGGTGCAATCCGAAATAACCATAAGCCCTCCGTCATACCTTTTCTTTTCATACAGTCATAAAGTATTTTTGCACCGGTTTTCGGACAGTATATGCCCGGAAGGCCGAGCGCATGCGTACAGTTTATCTGATACCTCTTACAGGCCTCAAAATCGCAGCCGCCGGGCTTAGATGCAATGTCTATAATTATCGCATCTTTTTGCAAAATCATGATTAAACTTTCATCTATAACCCTATCCGGTACTGTGTTTATGAGAAACAGTGTTTCAAAACATGCCTTGGCAGGATCATTAAAATCCACCGTTTCATATCCCAGTTCAGCGGCCTCATGCCTTGCCTGTTTTCTCCTTGCCATCACCATGACATGGGCTCCCATAGCAGAAAAAACGCGGGCAATTGCCTTTCCGCATTTTCCAAACCCGCTCACAAGTACCTTTGAGCCGTATATACCATGTATGCTTTTTTGTATTGCTATGGACGCAGTGGCCTCGGCCGTAACAATGGCATTCTGCTCTATGACAGTCTCATCTCTCATAAAGTCACAGCCCCTGTCAATGCCGGGAAAGCACTCCGGCATCATGCCGCCCCACACTGCAATATTGTTAATTATTATATTATGTTTTAATTTTTCTATATCACTATTTATAAGCTTAAGCTTTGAAAACGGTGTAGGAAACACAATATTCCCAACACGCTCATAATCAATCCCGCTGCTATTTCTGCAATCTGTCTGTTCTCCTCCCAGCATATCAGCGAGGTACTTTTGCCTCTGATCCGTAACATATATTATAGTGTCTTTTTGCATAATAACTTCTTCCTTTCGCTATAATATATGCGCATTTCCAGCTTATGTGAGGGTATTTTGTTTTCTCGCTTAAAGCCTCCTCATAAAGCTTTTTCAAAGCTTTACCTATTCAAAAAAATACAGAGCCTGGCATATATTCCGCCAAGCCCTGTATTTTTTATAAATTCTACATTTTATTTTTAAATTATCCTATTCAATTCCGTTTCCAACGGATAATCTCTCTGTAGCTTATTACAGCTGTGTGACAACAAAAATATCGTAGATGGCTTTTATTGCCTTGTCAAAGTCATCATTGCTTACACCGATGATGATATTGAGTTCTGATGAACCCTGATCAATCATGCGCACATTGATATTGGCATGTGCAAGTGCAGAGAAAATCCTGCCGGCTGTACCACGGTTTGACTTCATGCCACGGCCAACAACAGCGATAAGCGCGAGGTCTGACTCGAGGTCAATGATATCAGGATGAGCAAGTCTTCTGATTGAGCTGATAACCTGCTGCTCCTTGCCCTCAAACTCTGCCTGATGTACGAATACTGTCATAGTATCGATACCTGATGGCATATGCTCTATAGAGATACCGTTCTCCTCAAACGCCTGGAGAGCCTTTCTACAGAAGCCCACCTCTGAGTTCATCTTGTCCTTGTCGATATTTACCGCAACAAAGCCCTTCTTTCCGGCGATACCTGTGATGGTATAATCAGGCTTTTGGCATGTGCTCTCGACGATGAGAGTACCAGGTGCTTCCGGGTCGTTTGTATTTCTGATATTGATTGGGATGCCTGCCTTTCTTACAGGGAAAACAGCATCCTCGTGGAGCACTGATGCTCCCATGTATGAAAGCTCTCTGAGCTCTCTGTATGTAACAACCTTGATTGGCTGTGGATTGTCTATAATTCTAGGATCAGCTACGAGACAGCCTGAAACATCTGTCCAGTTCTCGTACATGCTGGCACGGCATGCCTTTGACACGATTGAACCTGTGATATCTGAACCACCTCTTGAGAAGGTGACTACCTTTCCGTCAGGTCCTGCTCCGTAAAAGCCCGGAATAACAGCCTTTTCTGTCTGATCAAGCTTCTTTGAGAGTACCTTGTCTGTCTTTTCTGCATCAAAATTGCCATTCTCATCAAAGAAGATGACTGTTGCCGAATCTATAAACTCATATCCGAGATAGTTTGCCATGATGATTCCGTTTAAGTACTCACCACGAGAGGCTGCATAATCTACGCCTGCTTTTGCCTTGAAATTCTCAGCGATAATCTTGAACTCCTCATCAAGCGCCAGCTTTAAATGAAGACCATTTATGATTGAATCATATCTGTCCTTGATTTTTCTGAGCATAACCTTGAAATCCTGATCATTCTCAGCCAGATCATAGCATGCATAAAGCATATCTGTTACCTTTGTGTCTTTGGAATTTCTCTTTCCCGGTGCACTCGGCACAACATATTTTCTTGACTCATCGCTTCTTATGATGTCGCCAACCTTTGTGAACTGCTCTGCACTGGCGAGCGAGCTGCCGCCAAACTTTACTACCTTTACCATTTGTCTATTTTTCCTCTGCTTCCTATATAAATAACTGTATTAGCCAATATTATACCGCTTTGATAAATCATTCGTCAATACTCAATATAATCAACATCAAGCTTCATAACATCGTGTTCTTTGTCAAATGTGATGATACCGTATGATGGCATGCAGCCCCACAGCGGTGCACCGATGCTTCCCGGATTCATCATCGCAAGACCATTGTGCTTATCATAAAACAGCTTGTGTGTATGTCCAAAGAGCGCCAGGTCTGCCCCGACTTCCTTCGCATGAAGCTCCAGATGCATATATGACATCTTTACTCCATATGTATGTCCATGGCACATGAGTACCTTATAGCCGTCGATATCAATAAGTCTCTCTGTATCTCCCCGTGAAAAATCACAGTTCCCCGGCACATTGACCATGGTTATATGAGGAAACTCTCTCCTAAGGGCATCCGCATCCACAACGCAGTCTCCCAGATGAAGTATCATATCAGGCTCCTCTCTTTTGACTGCCCGAATCATATTTCCCACATTACCATGTGAATCACTCAGTACCAAAACTCTCTTCATGCGCGTCTCTCCTATATCTTGTTTTACGTATCCATCCAGAGCCACCTTGAGAACAAGAAAATCTGCCGCTTACATGCGAGCATGACGCATCAGCCTTTTTGTTCTCAATGGTTCTGAATAGTTACCTTTTTTATATATTATCATAAGTTTTCCGCGTGTAAAATATTTTTTTCTTTATATACGCAAAAAAGCTCCATGCCGACTTCATTGTCAGCCCGGAGCTTTTAATCTTTAATTTTAACTATGCAAGCCTCTTCCACTGCTTGCTGCACTTATAATAAGAATAGAACATACATCTTTCTGCCTGCTCGCATCTGACCGGTGCACTCTCGATATTGCACTGGCAATTTACAATAGCATCTGCTTTTCCCTTACATGAACCCTTAATCATTACATCGTCTAAAACTTCGTCTGACATTCTCTTTCTCCTCACATTTGTTTGATAGTATATTTACCTGTTACAATATTGATATATTTTATTATTTTTCTCTGTACGGGCTATGCTTTACATACTCTTACCATCGGCTTAAATACTAACATCTTGTCCGCAACAGTTGTGATTATACTATATATTGTATTTTAAATCCATATGTCATTTCTAACAAAACAAATGATTTTTTATGTCACATTTTTCACTTGACGAATTTCATTTTCATGTTCAAGCCCAAAAATCAAGGATATCCGAGTAAAACTTTTCCAAGGTATCGTCATCCGCATTAAATATTTCATGCTTCGAATCAGGATAGACCTTCTTTGTGCCCTGAGGAAGCTTTGCAATAAATTCATCCTCAGCGGCATTTGAAACCAGATAATCCTTTCCCGCCTGGCATAACAGCACCGGTATTTTAATTTCCTGTGCATGCTTCTTTATATATTTGGATGCCTTGCGCCCGGCCCTGCACCATCTGTAGGTGGCGCCATTTGTACGATAGCGTTCCTCCTCCACCTTGCACTTGTATATGTAGTCATAGCGCGCCTTTGACAGACAACAGCTCGATTCAAAATCATACTCATCCGTATACGGTGTCTGGCTCGGCAGATATTTATCGTTCCAGTTAAGCACACTTGCGACAAACAGTATCGCCTCCACGGCAAAATGTGAAAAATTACCATAAAGCATCTCTATCATAGGGCTTGAAAGTACTGCCTTTGTAAATACCTCAGGATGCTTCTCAAGATACAGGGCAGCTATCGCGCCTCCCATAGAGTGACCGTACAGGTAAAGCGGTCTGCGCCCCTCACGCTTCATCACAATCTCGCGGATAAACATATCAAGATCACTCACATAATCGTCAAAGCTGTTTACAGTGACCATGCTTATATCGGATACACTTCTGTCCGAAAAGCCATGTCCTCGATGCTCCACCATATATACTGAGTATCCGGCCTTTGCGAAATAGTAAATCATCTCATAATATTTAGGCATACACTCTGTAAATCCATGTGATATGACTATGGCAGCCTTTGCTACAGGTGTCGTCACATAGCCGTAATGTATGCGTGTGCCATCTGCACTCTTCATATAGCCATCTTCAAAATTAAGCCTGATAAAAGGCAAAACATATCTTGTTAATTCCTCATTATATTTTTCTTCTGTAATAATCATAGCATTCCTCACTTTTTGTATTTGATATTTTGTAAGTAACTACATCTCAATCCGGTCAATCAGATTCAGATCATATTTTCTGACTATATCAAGTGCCTTTTCATAGCTTTCCACATCACATATATTGTCCACTGTATGTGCATCAAGCCCAAGTATCACTTTGTTGCCGATGTCATGCGGTATACACCAGAAGCGCTCTGTCGGATAGTGCTTTCCTGCACTGATACCAAGCATGTTTATCTCAAGCGGTATGTCAAGCTCCTTAAGTGCCTTGCACATCCTCGTCATCTCCCATTCGTAGACGGAATCAAGTCCCTGATAATTTATTAAATCAGGATGTGCTAAATAGCTGTACATGCCTGTTTTCATGCCCTCTATAACAGTATCCACATACTCGCGTATACGACTCTCATCATCTGTCGGTGTGCCTGTATACGGGCCTGTCTGCTCTGATTTCATAAAATGCTGGCCCATTATCATGTAATCACAGCCAAGCCTGTCAAACATAGCCTTCTGCTCCTTGAAAAACTCCGGTATGTACTCCGCCTCAAAGCCAACGTAAAGCTTTATGTCGGATGCATACTCCTTCCCAAGCTCCCTGATGGCATACACATACTCCGGTGCCTGCTCCATCGTCATCCGGATGCCCGAAACATAGCCATCCTTAAAGGGGCACGGCACATGGTCTGAAAAACCAAGCTCTGCAATACCCATTCTGATAGCCGCCTCTATATATTCTCGCTCGCTGCCATATGCATGCTGGCACCTATAGGTGTGCGTATGGTAGTTTGCCTTTAAAAATCCCGTCATTACTTAAAGCTCCAAAAATCTATCTCTTATTGCTGTTCAAACAGCTATTCAAATACTACAATTAAAATTGATTTTATCACTTTTTGTACTTTATTACAATCTCATATTTTTGGGACTTTTTTCTCTATGAAATATATATGCGTTATGTTATAATCCATTGATATATGATAGTCATAATAATTCTATCCACCACACAATCATAAATGAGGGGCAAAATACCTTTTGACCCTCATATCATTATATTTTTATATACGGAGGAAATAATGTTCAAAAAAGAAGTGGTTCCCTCCCAGGGACTGAGAATTATCATCGTCGGATGCGGCAAGGTAGGCCGTACTCTCGTTGAGCAGCTTGGCAAGGAGGGGCACGACATAACAATTGTCGACAAAAACAGGGAGAGGATTTCCCAGGTATCCAATATCTATGATGTAATGGGTATTGCAGGAAACGGTGCCAGCTACAAGATACTGCAGGAAGCGGGTATTGATGATGCCGACTTAATCATCGCAGTCACGGGCTCTGATGAGCTGAATCTGCTATGCTGTACCATTGCCACACAGGTCGGCAACTGTGCTGCTATAGCCAGAGTCAGAACTCCTGAATACAGCCAGGAGGCCAAATATCTGCGCGACAAGCTTGGTCTTGCACTCATTATCAACCCTGAGCTTGAGGCAGCTATTGAGATGGCTCATATTCTTCATCTGCCGTCCAGCCTTGAGGTAACAAACTTTGCTCACGGTCAGGCACAGCTCATCAAGTATGAGATTCCCGAGGGCAGCATCCTCGACGGAACAAAGCTCATGGATCTGGGCACCAGACACCATGCCAACATACTTATCGGTGCAGTCGAGAGAGATGATGAGGTCACTATCCCATCAGGTGATTTTGTGCTCCGCAAGGGCGACAAGCTGTCATTTGTCGGCGAACGCAGACATACAAAGGAGTTTTTCAGCCACATCGGAGTCAATACACACAGCGTAAAAAATACACTGATTATCGGAGGCGGCAAAGCCGCATATTACCTGGCAAAGCAGCTCATATCACGTGGCATAAAGGTCAAAATAATCGAAAATAGCTTCGAGCGCTGTGAAGAACTTTCCATACTGCTTCCGGATGCTGTCATCATTAACGGTGACGGAACAGAACAGGCACTCTTAAAGGAAGAGGGCATAGAGACCTGCCAGTCATTTGTACCTCTTACCGGTATAGACGAGGAAAACATCATGCTTACGCTCTATGCGAAGCAGGTTTCCAATGCAAAGGTCATAACAAAGCTTAATCGTATAACTTTTACCAATGTCATAAACAGCCTGGACCTTGGCAGTGTAATCTCACCAAAATACATCACCTCAGAAGCCATAATTGCCTATGTCCGTGCAAAGAAAAACTCTATGAACTGCAATATAGAGACTCTCTACCACATGTACGACTCAAGAGTTGAAGCAATTGAGTTCTTTGTATCAGAAAACTCAAATGTGACAGACATACCGCTTCGAGACCTAAAGCTCAAAAAGCATCTGCTCATCTGCTTCATCAACCGAAACGGCAAAATTATTATACCTACAGGTAATGACTGCATACAAAAAAATGATACTGTCATGATTATAACAACCAATACCGGCTTTACGAATCTTCAGGATATTATGGAATAGTGGGGGAATGATATGAACACTTCAGTAATTCGATATCTTTTGGGATATATTTTAAAGCTTGAAGGCTTTTTGCTGCTTCTGCCATGTATTGTTGCCGGTATTTATTATGAAAAAAGCGGCATCTACTTTTTGATTGTTGCACTCATAAGCATAGCTATCGGTTTTATTTTTTCAGCTAAAAAACCGAGGGATTTTACCTTTTACCTGAAGGAGGGCTGTGCAACAACCGCACTGGGCTGGATTGTACTGAGTATATTCGGCTGTCTGCCGTTTTACATATCAGGAGAGATTCCAAGCTTCACAGATGCTCTTTTTGAGACCATCTCCGGCTTCACCACGACAGGAGCGAGCATCCTGCCTGAGGTAGAATCACTCTCCTATTGCATGAATTTCTGGCGCTGCTTTACACACTGGATTGGTGGTATGGGTGTGCTCGTATTTCTGCTTGCAATCATACCACTTTCGGGTGGCAGCAACATAAATCTGATGCGCGCAGAAAGCCCGGGTCCTTCCGTTGGAAAGCTCGTTCCGAAGATGCGGCACACTGCCAGGCTTTTATACATAATATACTTTGGTCTTACGACTATGGAGATTATTTTCCTGCTTTTCGGGAAAATGCCTCTGTACGATGCCATCTGTACCTCTCTCGGCACAGCCGGAACAGGAGGCTTTGGTATCAAAAACGACAGCTTTTGCAGCTACAATGTTTATCTGCAGTGGGTTGTTACCATATTTATGATACTTTTCGGTGTCAATTTCAATGCTTACTACCTGCTTTTCTTCGGCCACATCCGTGACGCACTTAAGGTGGAGGAGGTCAGATACTATTTCGGTATCATAATAGCCTCCGTTGTAGTAATAAGCGTAAATATCGCACATATGTGTACCGGCGTGTTTGACGCAGTCACAAAGGCAGCGTTTCAGGTTGGCTCAATCATCACGACAACCGGATTTTCCAGCACCGATTTCGACAGATGGCCTGAGCTTTCAAAGACACTGCTTGTGCTTTTGATGTTCATCGGCGCATGTGCCGGAAGCACCGGCGGCGGCATCAAGGTATCTCGTATTGTCATCGCTGTAAAGACAATACTTAAGGAGTTAAATGGCTACATTCACCCAAAGAGTGTGAAAAAGCTCACCTTTGAGCACAAGCCTGTAGACCATGATGTTATCAGGTCAATAAATGTTTATTTCATGACGTATGCCGTCATTTTTGTTGTTTCAATGCTGCTTGTTTCCGTTGAAAACTATGATTTCACTACCAATTTCACGGCTGTCGCAGCTACATTTAACAATATCGGACCGGGTCTTTCTCTGGTCGGTCCGACATGCAATTTCGGCTTTTTTAATAATTTCTCCAAATATATACTGATGTTTGACATGCTTGCCGGAAGACTCGAGCTGTTTCCACTGCTCATCCTCTTCCATCCGTCAATCTGGAAGGAATTATTTATTCAAGCAGATAAAAAAGTAAAAGGGAATCGAAAGGAGAAACAAAATGTTCGCATGTAAAAATTGCGGTGGAAATGTGAAGTTCGACATCAAATCAGGCCAGTTAGCCTGCGATTACTGTCATTCACTTTTCGACCCTTACGCGTACGAGGACAAAACCTCTGACGCAGAGGTCCAGAAGGACTTCGAAGCAACCATTTTCACATGCCCTCAGTGCGGAGGAGAAATCCTGAGCACAGACGATACCGCAGCAGGCTTCTGCAGCTTCAACTGTGCTCTACAGCCGCATGCAGAAGGAGCACAAGCCAGCTTATATCATACCATTTGCAAAGACCAAGGATGACTGTAAGCAGGCCTACATGAGCCTCATGAAAAAGGCTATTTTCGCGCCAAAGGAGCTTAAGGATCCTAAGTTTATCGATGGATTCAGAGGTATATACATGCCTTACTGGACATACTATGTCACCCAGAAGGCTCCTATTTCACTTCCGGCGAAAAAATCCCACCGTTCAGGAGATTACATCATTACAGACCATTACAGGCTCGAGGGAGATCTCGACGCCTACTACAAGGGACTGTCCTACGATGCATCTTCATCATTTGATGACAGCATCAGCGAAAAACTCGCGCCATATGATGTGAAGAATATGAAGCACTTTACACCGGCATTCTTAAGTGGTTTTTACGCTGATACAGCTGATTTACCATCAACGGTTTACTCAAGCGACGCAATGGATGCAGCCTGCACAAACACAGTAAGCGAAATAAGTAAAGAGCCTGCCTTTACCGGCTTGTCAGTCGACAGTGACTCCGCTGCTCTTTCGCCTTTAAGTCTTGGCACCACTGTAAAAGAGACAGATTACTCGATGTTTCCGGTATGGTTTTTGTCATACCGCAATAAGGATCGTGTAGCATATGCCACAGTAAACGGCCAGACCGGCAAGGTTGTTGCAGATCTGCCTATATCTGTCGGTAAATTCCTGCTAGGCTCACTCATTGCGGCAATTCCGGTATACATTTTATTATGTCTGCTGACGGTTCTCACTCCCGGAATAACTCTCACCATAGTCGGTGTGCTTGCGATTATCGCAAATATCTGTTACTCACAGGAGCTGACCATGATTGCTGTAAAGGAAGCCGGTACCGAGGATAAGGGCCGTATCGCAAAGGAACAGCCGGAGGCACTTGGTGCAATCAACAACCGCAGACGCCTTAAGGCTGCAAAAAAGG
>ENA-OROO01001806-OROO01001806.1-human-gut-metagenome-genome-assembly--contig:-NODE-1806-length-10316-cov-6.939674_pt1 | contig 10316 bp, 14 predicted proteins | sample MGYA00242130_ERZ509052 | MGnify/ENA primary metagenome ERZ509052 (study PRJEB26280, sample SAMEA2338730) | human gut metagenome | biome: human gut; feature: human-associated habitat; material: faeces... | reverse complement strand
CAACGAGTTCTAATTTTCGACTTTTTTCTGGCGTAAATCTGGAATGCCTTGCAGCGCAAGGCGTTCCGCGCTTTTTCGCAAAGTATGTTACTTTGCGAAAACTTTTTGCGTTGACAATATGTTTTTTATCACATATAATATGCATAGGAAAAGAGGCGGTGGTTATATGGATTTCATGGTGGAATACTATGAAAAAGCGGATGGTTCACGGCCTGCCGAGGAGTTCATTCTGTCACAGGACAACAAAATGCAGGCAAAGATATTCGCCGCCCTTGAATTGTTGGAATTGAAAGGCCCAGCACTGCGAGAACCATATTCCAAGCCGCTGGGTGACGGCATTTTCGAAGTCAGGGCAAAGCAGGGGTCTGACATCAGCAGGGTGCTGTATTTCTTTGTAGTGGGAAAACGGGTCATCCTGACCAACGGATTTGTAAAGAAAACCGCCAAAACCCCGTCCCGCGAGATCGAACGGGCGAAGCGGTATCGGGCTGATTACGAAAGCAAGGAGGTATGACGCTATGGGAAAGAATTTTCGTGATACGCTGAACGAGCGAATGAAAGATCCCGCATTTCTGGCAGAGTGGAACGCGCAAGAGCCGGAGCGTCAGATTATGCGTGCGATTGCCGAAGGCCGCGAGGAAAAGGACATGACTCAAAAGCAGCTGGCAGAGATCACCGGCATCACGCAAGCTGACATCAGCCGTCTGGAAAGCGGCACAGCCAACCCCTCGCTGCGGACGCTCAAGCGTCTGGCCGCCGGTATGGGCATGGCTCTCAAGGTAGAGTTCGTCCCCATTCAACCATAAGCAAAAGAGGCAGGCATTTGCCTGTCTCTTTCATGTTATTCCTTTCAAAAATCCTATCCCCTCCACGGCTCTGCGCTTGTAGTCCATGGACGAGTGGACGTACAACTTCAGCGTGGTGCGGACATCGGCGTGGCCCAGCAGCTCGCTGACGCTTTTTACGTCCACGCCGCGCTCCACGCAGCGTGTAGCGTAGCTGTGCCTCAGACAATGAAAATTCCGATACCGCACACCGCAGCGCTCCAACAACACCTTATAAACAGACGCAGAAGCGGCAGCAGTTACCGAAATGGTAGCTGCTGCTTTTTCATGCGGGAAAGGAGATTTTATGAGCAGAGAACCGTTTGAAGCCATGCCTGATGTGATGGACGCAAAACAGCTTGCGGAAGCGTTGCAGATTTCCAAAGCGGGGGCATACAACCTTTTGAGCAGCCCGGATTTTCCAACCTTGCGGATCGGCGGGCGCAAATTGGTGATGAAAAATGAGCTGGTGGAGTGGCTGAAAAGCCACACAAACAGAGCACCATGAAAATGCAGTCAAGAGCTGGAAAAGTGGCAAATCAGCCGATAGAACGAGGCAAAATGTACTCCGCATCGTTTGGGGCGTTTCCATCAAAAAATCGCAGCACTTTTCCAATTCAAGAGCTGAGAAAAAATCGTGAAGATCAGGAGGTTTTATGAGAACAGGGCTTACCAAAAAGCAAAAGACAACCGTGATCTATTTTGACGAGCATAGCCGCATCATTGAGGTGCAGACCCACAACACCGATCTCAAAAAGCGGCTGACAGCATTTGCGGCAAAGCACCCGCAATGCTGCCGCCAGACCGACGATGACGAGCAAGGCGGTCTGACCTTTGAAATTGAGAAAGGACGGCTGAGCTTCCGACTGACAGCACCGTACAGTGAGGAACGGCGGAAGGCGGCGAGTGAGCGAGCACGAGTAGGTGGGATAAATAGCAGAGTAAAGAAGTCAGTGCAATCATCACATTGATTTATTCACGCTTTCGTGATATATTATCAGTGGTATTTTATATGGTGGAGGTAAGTTGATGGCGGTATGCTATGACAAATTATTTCACAGAATGATCGATGAACGCATGACAAACGCTCAGCTCATGTCGATGGCTGGATTCAGTGCGAATATAATTACTCGTCTAAAGAAGAATGAGTACATTTCTTTGGAAAGTATTGAAAAAATTTGTAAGGCTATAAATTGCAGCGTTGATGACATTTTAGAATTTGACCCAGCAGTATCAAAATCTATGGAGGCGCATAAATGATGAGAAGTTTTAGAGAGTACCAACCCAATGAACGCCGAAATTATATTACATTATCAACAGGTGAATACTATCCAGATATATTGGTTGATGCGTGCAAACTGTATTCTCCCGTTTTAACAATTTTTTCAGATATTCTCCATCATTCAGGCAGCTCAGTTTCTTTATTCCTGAGCATTTCAGAAGTATCAAACCAATGGATGAGAACCCAACTGTGTAGAGTATTCAGAAAATATGTTTCGCCTGAAACACCTGTAGAGATGTTGAAAAAGAATACAAAAGCTCGGCAAATATGCGACGAATTTGGTGAGGGATTCCGAGCGATTCATACTGTCCAAGAAATGTTTGATTCTAGGCCATTTCCCGATGAAGCTCTGTGTGCTATCTTGTGGGAATACAAAGATCGAGGGAAAAAGGGCTATGATCTTACTGAAAAATTCTTCGACTTAATGCAGACGAAATTTCCGGACATGTGCATTTGGGGTCCCAAAAGATCTGGAGCTGATGTACAAGCCATAGAGGTTTGGGCTGATTATCCCAACAATAGCAGACCACTCGATTTTATAATTTCTTCTCCGGATAAGAAAACGATATATGCTGTAGGGCTGGCGAGATATGATGGCGATCGTGGTGGCGCTCAAGAAGATGACCGAACGGGCGGGTATAAAAACTGTTCTGATGAAATCTTGGACTATGTACATAGCCATGAATTAAAGACTAAAATTATCTTTCTTAACGACGGTCCTGGTTTGTTATTGGGGTCTATGTGGGAAGATTATTCAAAAATCGAAGAACGACATCCAAACGAGGTAAAAGTTCTCACTTTACGGATGATTGATGAACGACTTGATCGAACTTGGCTTATGGGAGAATAATAATGTCAACAGGAATACCGCCTCGCAAAGGCGTAAAACAATTATCATCATCTATTTCGCTGGAATACAACGGAAAGCACCCCGAGAATTGGTTCTTTGAACAGCCGTGCAAAGAATTTTTTCACGTTTTGGATCAAAACGGTGGCGGAAAAAACAAATTCTTTTTTGGTGATAATGCTGATATTTTACGTTATCTTCTCAAATCGGGTTTTTCCAACAAAGTGCGCCTGGTGTATATAGACCCCCCGTTTGCAACGGCATCTGATTTTGTAAGTAGAAACCAAATTCACGCATATAGCGATTCAATTTGCGGAAGTGAGTTTGTTGAATTTTTGCGTGAACGTTTGGTATTGTTGCGCGAACTATTGGCAAGTGATGGTTCGATTTATCTTCATTTAGACGGGAAAATGGCTTTCCAAATGAAGATAATTATGGATGAAATTTTTGGAGAAAATAACTGCCGTGCATTTATTACAAGAAAGAAATGTAGTACTAAGAATTATACCAAAAATACATTTGGCAATGTAGCGGACTATATCATGTTTTACTCGAAAACAAATGCATTTGTATGGAATAGGCCCTACGAGCCATGGGAAATGGATCGCATAATAGAGCAATATCCATGCATAGATCCCAAAACGGGAAAGAGATATAAAAAAGTGCCTATTCATGCCCCCGGAACTCGAAATGGTGAGACAGGAAAAGCATGGCGTGGGAAAATGCCGCCGCCCGGGAAGCATTGGCAGTATACTCCTCAAAAACTCGATGAGTTGGATGCTGCTGGCGAGATTTATTGGAGTCCAACGGGAAATCCGAGGCGAATGGTTTTTTTTGATTCTGATAAAGGTATTCCAATTCAAGATATTTGGCTAAATTACAGGGACTCAGTGAATCAATCGCAGAAAACTACAGGGTATCCTACAGAAAAGAATTTGGATATGCTCAAAATGATCGTTGCTGCCTCGTCAAATCCTGGAGACATCGTTCTGGACTGTTTCGCAGGTAGCGGAACAACTCTCGACGCAGCATTTGAGTTAGGTCGCCTATGGATTGGAGCAGACAATAGCATTGAGAGTTACAAGGCAATCAAAAAAAGGTTTACAGATGGGCTTGAACGGTATGGTGATTATGTGTCAGATCAAACCTGCAAGCAAGTAACGTTGAGTCTATCTCCACGATGCCCGTTTGACGTATTGTCTTGTGATGAATATGCTACTTTGCTCATGAAGTCAAAGATGAAGACAGGGACAGATAAATAATGCACAATGAAAAAAACACGCAGTAGTCCACAAGTGTAGCAATCTATTAATCATACAGGAGGTGATAACATTGGCAGAAACGCTATCAGGAGTTAATGGGGAAATATTGCGTTGGGCTCGTGAGTTCTATAACATGAATGCAGAAGATGCCGCAAAAGCGATTGGCGTTGACGTTGAACGCTACTGTAACTGGGAAGCAGGGACAGACCACCCAACCTATGCTAAACTGCGAAAAATTAGTGAGGTCTTTCGCAAACCTAGCGCGTTGTTTTTCTTCCCTACCCCACCGCAATTACCGCCGATAAAGGGTGATCTGCGTACATTGCCAGATGATGTTGTCAACCGCTTTAGCAAAAATATTATTATTCAATTTGAAAAGGCTAAAGTCTATCAAATGAGCCTTAAAGAATTATATAGTGACAGGGAAAGCATCTTCATGCATAAAGACGCATTTCCTGCGGACGCCACCGCGCTATGTGATTATTTCAGAACCGCGTTAGCTTTTCCCATTGCTGCACAAAAGGCACGGAAAAGCACGAAGGTCGTGTTTGAGATTTACCGAGAAAAATTCTATGATCTTGGAATATATGTGTTTAAGGAATCGTTTAGGGATAACAGTATTTCGGGATTATGCGTTGCTGATTCTCAGTTCCCTGTTATCATGATTAATAACTCCATGTCTTTTGCACGGCAGATTTTTACGCTTTTTCATGAGCTTTATCATCTGATTAAAGATACCAGTGGAGCAGAGATTATTCGTGATGATTATTATGTAATGTTGAACCAAGCGCAAAGTGACATCGAGCATTCCTGCGACACCTTTGCCAATATGTTTTTAGTGCCGCCTGATGATTTCCAAGTTGAGTTGCAGAAAACGAGGCTTGATGAGCATGGAATTGAGGAATTAGCCAAGCTATACTCTGTTAGCAGAGAAGCTATCATGTATAAGCTCTGGAAACTCGGAAAGATCACATCAGATGATTATACAGCGTTGAAAGAAGCGTTCTACGGGGAAGCAATCAGAGAAAAAAAGCCCAAAAAGGATGGTACATCAGGCGGAGGAAATTATTACTCGACAAAGCTATCTTATTTGGGGCAGAGATATACCGGTGAAGTCTTCAAACAGTATTTTTCCGGAAAGATTGATAGTATTCGTGCGAGCGAAATGCTGCAAAGCAAAGTAGATCACCTTCCAAGATTAGAATCAGCTTATTTTAGGGGGGTGGGCTGATGGTATATATTTTAGACACAAATATCATCCGCAAGATATTCTTCCACCTCCCCAAAAAAGGAAAATACTTTGAAAGTGTCTGGAAAGCATTGGAGACAGGCGTTGACTCCGGAGCATATGTTTCTGTGGATGAATGCTTTAACGAACTGGAACGGCAGTTCTCCAAAGATGCAGAGGCGTTCAAGTGGATTAATGAACGAAAGAAAATGTTTTTGAATCCAGGAAACGAAGAATCAACTATAATGTGTCAGATATTTTCGAACCCCAAATTTAGAGAAAGCATACACACAAAGAATATCCTTGAAAATCGTCCATCCGCTGATGCATACATTGTTGCAAAAGGAAAATTTTTGGGTGCGACGGTTGTAACGGCGGAGGAATATAAGCCAAACTCTGCCCAACTCCCTAATCTATGTCAGGCCATGGGTGTACACTACATAGGATATGACGACTTTATGGAGGCCGTCTCGAATATTATTGACCAGGAGTAAGAATCCCTTTGGAACAAAGGGCGCACTTCTATACAGGGGGCAAGCCCTGTATGTGCGCTCTGTGAGGCAAACAGCCCGGACGATTGATGTTCGGGCTGTTTTGCGTCACTCCGTTCCGAACAAGGGGCTGCACCCCTTGCGGCTTCGCCTATCCCTGCGTACTTATCATATGGAAACGGTTTTGACAAACCATTCCCAAACGACAAGTCTGAAAATCGAACACATTACATAGACCGTTTACCGATTATCGGTAGGCGGTCTTTTTATATCCCCACACTTAAAATCAAGGAGGTCATGCACTATGGCAAAACAGAAAACAATCCCCGAACTGGAAGCTGAGAAAGCGGAAAATGAACGCAGGATCACTCAGCTCCAACACAAAAAACAGCAGCTTGAAAACCGTATCACCTACTACGAAAAGGGAGATCGGCGCAAGCGGGCGCACCACCTTATCACCCGTGGCGCAGCCATTGAAAGTGTCGCACCGCTGACAAAGGTTTTGACCGAAACCGAGTTTTACGCCTTTGCTGAAAAAGCTCTTGCCGTCCCGGAGATCAAAGGCTTGCTTATGGAAGCGGTCAACGAACACAACCGGGCTGAACAGAAAGAGAGGTGTTGAGTATCGCTCTATATCATTTCCATGTGACGCAAATCAAGCGCAGCGCAGGACAATCCGCTATTGCGTCTGCCGCCTATCGCTCCGGCGAAAAGCTGCACAGTGAATACTACGGCGAGGACAGCGACTACACCAAAAAGGGCGGCGTAATCTGTTCGGAAATCCTGCTGCCGCCTAATGCCCCACCCTCTTTCTCTAATCGGGAAACGCTATGGAATGAGGTGGAGAAAGCGGAACGAGGAAAGAAAGCGCAGCTTGCATACAGCTTTGACATTGCTTTGCAGAACGAGTTTTCCATGCAGGAGAACATCGAGCTTGCAAGGCAATTTTTATTGGAGCAATTTGTGAGCCGTGGCATGGTGGTGGACTTCGCCGTTCACGCTCCCGACAAGGAGGACGGCGGGATTTCCAATCCCCACTTCCATGTCATGTGTCCCATCCGTCCTCTGGATGAACACGGCAGATGGGGCAACAAGCAGCGGAGGGAATATCTGTTGGACGAGCATGGTGAGCGCATCCGGGATGAAGCAGGAAACTATGTTTTCAATGCTGTGCCGACCACCGACTGGGGCAGTCCCGACACCTTGGAGCATTGGAGGCAGGCATGGGCTGATCTGTGCAATCAGAAGTTTGCAGAAAAGGAATTGGACTGCCGGATTGACCACCGCAGCTATGAGCGACAGGGCATCGACCAACTCCCCACCGTCCATGAAGGTGTGACCGTCCGGGCAATGGAAGCAAAAGGCATCCGTACTAACAAGGGCGACCTCAACCGATGGATCAAGGCGACCAACGATTTGATCCGTAATCTGAAAAAGAAAATCTCTGCGCTGCTTGACTGGCTGAAAGAAGCCCATGAGGAATTAAGCAAGCCACAAGCCCCCAATCTGACGCATCTACTCAGCGATTATTATTCTGGACGCAATGCCGGAGCTTGGAGCCAGAAAGCGAAGATCGGCAATCTTAAAGAGTTCAATGAAATCGTCAATTATCTCATGCAGAACAAGCTGACAACGCTGGAGGAATTACAGGAGCGTGTGTCTGCGCTGAGTGAGTGCATCGACACTCTGAAAAGCTCTATGCGTGGCAAATCCGAGCGTATGAAAGAGTTGGATGAGCTTCTCCGCATGGTGCAGTTTTACACCAAAGGCAAGCCCGTTGCCGACAAGTTAGCAGCGATCAAATGGAAAGGCAAGCGGGAGCAGTTCATGTCCGAAAATGAAAACGCACTCCGCCTGTATCACATGGCAGAGCGCAAGTTGAAGCCGTATTTCAAGGACGGCAAACTGCCCATCACTGTCTGGCGCAAAGAGCGTGACCGTCTGGAACAGGAGTACAAGACCGAACAAGCAGAGCTTTCTCCCATCCATGCAGAAGTGAAAAAGCTATGGCAGATCAAATACAAGGTGGAGCAGGTCATTCATGCACAGGAAAAAACGGCGCAGAGCCGCACAAAGAAACATTAAATCGAGCATTAAGGAGGATTTCAAAAATGGAACTCAACTGGAAAGAGGACAATAACCTCGTAAGAAAAATTGCAAAAATACTTCTCGGAGATACACTGCCGAATGGTGAGCCTGTAAGTTCGTTGGTTTTGATTGACGCTGCTTCACGGGCTGAATTACAGCGATGGGCAGATATGAGTGATGCAGAATTTGAAGCTGCACGACAAAGCGGCGATACCATCCACATTGATGTGGATGATGAAATCAAGCGCATCACGGAGGAATATGGGCTTGATCCGAATTCCTTGGATGATCTGCTTGCCGAATTTGATGAAGACGCAGACGATGACATGGAAATATTTTCAGATGCAGAGAGTGAAATCGACCAAGACCTTTTGGCAGAGATCGAGGAATGGAAGCAGCAGGAGCATGACAAGCCGGAGGAATATTACTTCTCCAATCCAGACCCGTATCTCAAACCGCAGCCCTTATCGCCCGACCATCCCCGGCACAACTGCTGCTTTAACGAGGACGGCCATCTCTGCGTGAAAAATCTGTCCGCGTTCTGGCTGCCGGAGTTCACCTTGCAAAAGGAAATCGGCGGCACGGTCTACACCGTCACAGGCAGCTATGACGGCGTGGAAACGCTGGATAAAAAGATGGAACGCATCATGGGCGAAAAGTTTACAGAAAAGATGGAGGATTCTGAATGACAAATACGCAGTCTCTTGGTACAATAGAAGCAACCAATCCTGTACTGGCAGTTGCCCCTTTGAAGGAGGAAACAGAAATGTTACGGGCAACTGATAAAATCACCGCGCTTTACTGCCGCTTATCCGTGGAAGATTTGAAAGAGGATAAGAAAGGCGGCAAAGAGGACGAATCCAACAGCATCCAGAATCAGAAAATGATCCTGCTCCAATACGCAAAGGAGCACCGTTTCCCGAATCCGACCTTTTTCGTGGACGATGGATATAGCGGTACGAACTTTGACCGTCCCGGCTTTCAAGCTATGCTTGCGGAAATCGAAGCGGGCAGAGTGACAGTCTGCTGTACGAAAGACCTATCACGACTGGGGCGTAATTCCTCGCTGACAGGGCTGTATATCAACTTCACATTCCCAAAGTACAATGTGCGCTATATTGCCATCAACGACCATTTTGACACCATCGACCCCAACAGTACCGACAGCGACATTGCGGGCATCAAGAACTGGTTCAACGAGTTTTTCGCCAAAGACACCAGCCGCAAGATCCGTGCTGTCAATAAGGCAAAGGGTGAACGCGGCGTTCCTCTGACCGTCAATGTTCCATTCGGCTACCGTAAAGACCCGGAGGAAAAGACAAAGTGGGTCGTGGATGAAGCGGCGGCGTTGGTAGTCAAGTGCATTTTCAAGCTGTGCATGGAAGGGCGAGGCCCGATGCAGATTGCAAAGCTCTTGCAGGAGGAAAAGGTACTTAACCCCACCGCCTACAAGAAGCGTGAGGGCATCAAGACACCCAGCCCGGAAACCGCTGATCCGTACCATTGGAATACCAACACGGTCGTTCACATTCTGGAACGGCGGGAATACACAGGATGCACCGTCAATTTCAAGACCTATACCAATTCCATTTGGGATAAGAAACAGAGGGAAACGCCCGTTGAAAAGCAGGCAGTTTTCTACAATACCCACCCGGCGATCATTGAGCAGGAGGTCTTTGACAAGGTGCAGGAAATTCGCCAGCAGCGTCACCGCAGGACAAAGACGGGCAAGAGCAGTCTGTTTTCCGGTATGGTCTACTGCGCTGATTGTGGAGCAAAAATGCGCTACTGCACCACCAACTACTTTGAAAAGCGGCAGGATCATTTTGTATGCGCCAACTACCGCAGCAATACGGGAAGTTGTTCGGCACACTTTATCCGTGCTGTTGTTCTGGAAGAATTGGTCTGGATGCACATGAGAACTGTGATTTCCTATGTCAGTCGGTATGAGGATCATTTCCGTGCCGTCATGGAGCAGAAGCTCCGGCTGTCCAGCGAAGCCGCGATCCGTGGACACAAGAAGCGGCTGGCACAGGCCGAAAAGCGGCTGGGAGAGCTTGACCGTTTGTTTATCCGCATTTACGAGGACAATGTGGCGGGGCGCATCACAGATGAAAAGTTTTCTATTGAAGATCACCTCGCCCAGATAGCCCCACACCTGCGTGACTACCGAGCCGCCGCCCAGCACTAGAGCCGCCCATCCTTGCATTCATCCAACGCTTTTCGAATCGTTGCTGCATCCCAAATCTCACGAGGCTTGCGTTTGACTTTTGGCAGCGTTGTGTTATCGAAGG
>ENA-OROO01001803-OROO01001803.1-human-gut-metagenome-genome-assembly--contig:-NODE-1803-length-10349-cov-3.231883_pt1 | contig 10349 bp, 8 predicted proteins | sample MGYA00242130_ERZ509052 | MGnify/ENA primary metagenome ERZ509052 (study PRJEB26280, sample SAMEA2338730) | human gut metagenome | biome: human gut; feature: human-associated habitat; material: faeces... | reverse complement strand
TTTTTCCTATGGACCAGAGGGGAGTCGAACCCCTGTCCGAAAACCCATTCCCTGTTCTTCTACTATCATAGTTGATTGTTTAACATTCCCTCCGGTACACGAGAATCAACACCCTTGCACCTTTAGTAGCTTCATGATACGACCAGCATCTCAAAGCTTTGATACTGTCGTTTCCTACATGTTCGAAGCCTGGGTCTTAAAGTGTAGGTGCTTTAAGTCAGACTGCTGCAATTAGGCAGCGTATGCTAAATTATCGTTAGCGTTTATATTTAAGTTTGGATTTTGACGCTTTCCTGCGGATAGCTTCACCAGCTTCAAGATCCCCGTCGAAACCTTTACTAGCCCGTGTGTAAGCAGTTTTATCTGCTTATTTATATTAACATTGGCATAATGCCAAGTCAATGAACTTGTTATTCAAAACTGATAAAATATTTCTAAAATCTGAGATTCTTATTCTTGAATTCCTTCTGTGCATCTCTTATCTGGTCTTTCTTTGCAATAGAATCTCTCTTGTCAAAGTTCTTCTTACCTTTTCCAAGACCAATTTCCATCTTCACCTTTCCCTCTTTCAGATATACCTGAAGAGGAACAAGTGTGTAACCTTTAATTGTAAGTTCACCAGTAAGCTTATTAATCTGATTCTTGTGAAGAAGCAGCTTCTTAGGTCTTAAAGGATCTTTATTGAATATGTTTCCCTTCTCATATGGTGTAATATTCATACCTAATACATACACTTCGCCATTCTCAATCTTGATATAAGATTCCTTAATTGAGCACTTACCTGCTCTGATTGATTTAACCTCAGTGCCGTGAAGTACCATGCCCGCCTCGTATTTCTCTTCTATAAAATAATCAAAATAAGCTTTCTTATTGTTCGCTATAAGTCTGTTTCCAGATGCGCTTGTTTTTGATGCCATGTCAGTCTCCATTCTATTCTATGCAAATGCAAAATCAATTGTTCTTAGTATCTTATCGGTGCCTATAACCACAACCTTAACCTTCTGTCCGAGCTTATAACTTCTGTTCCCAAGTTCTCCTACCATCTCATAGTGTTCCTCGTCAAATGTATAGAATCCCTTCATATTATTGATAGAAACCATGCCCTCGATAGTGTTTGGAAGTTCAACATATACGCCCCACGCGGTAACACCCGAAACAACTCCATCAAATGTTTCTCCAACAAACTGTTCCATATACTCAGCCATTTTAAGCTTGTCTGTATCTCTTTCAGCATCTGCCGCACGCCGCTCCATCGCACTTGTCTGGACAGCAACATCCGGTAATATTGCATCATAATGGGCAGCTCTCTTAGGACTTAAACCTCCGTGAAGATTCTCCTTGATAATTCTGTGAATCTGGAGATCAGGATATCTTCTGATAGGCGATGTGAAATGACAGTAATACTTGGCAGCGAGTCCAAAATGTCCTACACATTCAGTAGTATACTTAGCTTTCTTCATAGAGCGGAGTGTCAGTCTGCTTATAAGATTCTCAGCATCAGAACCCTCTATCTCAGAAAGAAGCTTCTGAATCTCCTTAGGTCTTAAATCATCAGTAAGTCTTAATGTATAACCAAAGTTATTAATAAATGTGGCTAACTTACGCATTTTTTCAGGATCAGGATTCTCATGAGTTCTATATAGAAATGGCATATCCTGCCAGAAATAATCCTCTGCAACAGTTTCATTAGCAGCAAGCATAAAATCTTCAATAATCTTAGTTGCTACATTTCTGTCATACGGCTTAATATCAGTCGGGTGGCCATTCTCATCAAGTATAATCTTACTTTCAGGGAAATCAAAATCAACCGAACCTCTTGCAAATCTCTTCTTTCTAAGAAGCTCCGCAGCCTCTTCCATCATATGAAACATTGGAACAAGCTCTTTATACTTCATAATTTCATTAGTATCATTATCTACAAGAATCTTTTTTACGCTTGTATAGCTCATTCTTCTGTCTACATTAATAACAGTTTCACATATTCTATGTCCAACAATATTTCCCTTTTCATCAATATCCATAAGGCAGCTGAGTGCCAGTCTGTCTTCTCCCTGATTAAGTGAACATATCCCATTAGATAACTTATGCGGTATCATTGGAATAACACGGTCTACAAGGTAAACACTCGTACCTCGTTTAAGTGCCTCTTTATCCAGCGCACTTCCCTCTGTAACATAATGACTTACATCCGCAATGTGGACACCTAGATGATATACAGGTCCTTCTTTCGAGATAGATACTGCATCATCTAAATCCTTCGCATCCTCACCATCTATAGTAACCATCTGAACATTTCTTAAATCAACTCGTCCAGCCTTATCCTTTTCACTGACAACATCAGGAATATCATTAATTGCCTTCTTAACTGATTCAGGAAACTCCACTAGTAAATCATATGCCTTGATAATAGACATTATGTCCACACCCGGGTCATCTATATGTCCAAGTACTTCTGTGACCTTCCCCTGTGGATTCTTACTCTGGCTGCCGTAATCACTTATAGAAGCAACTACCTTAGAACCTTCAACCGCTCCATTCATGAATTCCTGCGGTATAAATATATCACAGTTAATCTTTGCATTATCAGGAATAACAAAACCATACGTTCTGTTCTTCTGGAATGTTCCGACAACTTCCTTAACCTCATGCTCAACAATAGCAACAATCTTACCTTCAGCCCTCTTACCGCCATTCTTCTCAGTAGTTATCACAACCTTGACTTTATCATGATAGAAAGCATTCATCGTGTCATTAGCCTTAACAAATATATCATCTTCCCTGTCAGGTATTACTACAAAACCAAAGCCCCTGCTTGTGCTTTCAAATGTTCCGACAAGTGCTACATTTTCAGGCTTCATATACTTACCCTTCTTTGATACACCTATTGTTCCATCTGCAACAAGACTGTCAAGCACTTCCATAAGTTCTGAACGCTTAGCTTTCGGAATATCGAGAAGCATAGCGATTTCTTTAGCTTTCATTGGAACATACAGTTCATTATTAAGAATCATATCAGTAAGCATCTGTCTTCGCTGTTTAAATATATCCTTCTCCATATCCCTTATATCCCTTTCTTACCATTAAAATATCCGAATTTCACCAGATTGCTCGTAAAAGTAAAAAACACTCTTAAGAAATTATCCGTTTCTTAAGAGTGTCCGTAATTTAGAAATTAAAATTAAGTATAACTGCTATAACAATAAAAAGAATTACAAGAATCTTGGTTATCTTAACAAGCTTGCCCTCCATTGAACGGCCCTTGTTCTTACCCCAGTATGAATCAGCAGCACCACTAATTGTTCCTGACAATCCGTTCTGCTTACTTTCCTGCATAAGAATTATTATTGCTAAAGCTATACAAATTACCACAAATACTCCCATTAAACCAATTCTTAATACATCTCCGACAGACATATGAAACAATGGAATTATCTTATTCATACTATCCTCATTCCTGCGCATCATGCGCTTTTTATTACATAATTATGCCAATACGGCAACATAGGTCATTCTATCACAAATAAACATTTTGTGCAAGAAAAATCAATAAATTAATTTCAACCATTCAATTAGTTCTTCTTCACAAGAAGAGACTCACCTGTCATCTCAACTGGTTTCTCAAGTCCCATAATTTCTATAAGTGTAGGAGCGATATCACATAATCTTCCACCCTCACGAAGTGTATAATTCTCATCATAATTAACAAGAATAAATGGAACAGGGTTAGTTGTATGTGCTGTATGTGGAGCTCCTGTTTCGTAATCAATCATCTTCTCAGCATTACCGTGGTCTGCACAGATGAAGAGAACTCCGTCAACATCCTTTACTGCATCTACAGCCTTGCCAACAAGCTCATCAACCTTCTCTACAGCCTTGATTGCTGCTGGGATAACACCTGTATGCCCAACCATATCAGGATTAGCGAAGTTGATAATAATAACATCATATTTGTCAGACTTTATAGCCTCAACTAAGTCCATACCTACTTCCGGAGCACTCATCTCTGGCTTTAAGTCATATGTTGCAACATCCTTAGGACTGTTTACAAGAAGACGTGCCTCATCGATATTCGGCTCCTCTACACCACCATTAAAGAAGAAGGTTACGTGTGCATACTTCTCTGTCTCTGCGAGACGAAGCTGTTTCTTGCCATTTGCTGCAAGATACTCACCAAATGTATTCTTGATCTCTTCCTTCTCAAAAGCGATAAGCTTGTTAGGAATTGACTCGTCATAATCCTTGAAGCATACAAATGTTGTCTTAAGGAATGGACGCTCAAAGCCAGTAAACTTATCATCGCAAAATGCTCTTGTCATCTCACGAGCACGGTCCGGACGGAAATTGAAGAAGATAACAGAATCATTGTCCTTTACAACAGATACCGGTGTGCCATCCTCGTTTGTGATAACTGTAGGAAGCACGAACTCATCTGTAACGTCATTTGCGTATGACTCCTCCATAGCCTTTACAGGGCATGTAGCTTTTACGCCTTCACCCTTAGTGAGTGAATCATAAGCCTTCTGCACACGGTCCCAGTTGTTATCTCTGTCCATTGCATAGTAACGTCCTGAAAGAGATGCAATCTTTCCTACACCAATTTCCTTCATCTTGGCGAGAAGCTGCTCGATATAGTCCTTGCCTGATGCAGGAGGTGTATCACGACCATCAAGGAATGCGTGTACATATACTCTGTCAAAATTCTCTTTCTTGCAAAGCTCAAGAAGTCCGTAAAGATGCTCGATATGGCTGTGAACTCCACCATCTGAAAGAAGTCCCCAAAGATGCAGATCAGAGTCATTCTTCTTGCAGTTTTCGATTGCAGAAATTAATACCTTGTTCTTGAAGAAATCACCATCAGCAATTGCCTTTGTGATTCTTGTAAGATCCTGATATATGATACGGCCTGCGCCGATATTCATATGTCCTACCTCAGAGTTTCCCATCTGTCCGTCAGGAAGTCCAACTGCAAGACCTGAAGCTGCGCCCTTTACAAAAGGACACTCTACCATCAATTTATCCATAACAGGGGTATTTGCCATAGCTATGGCATTTCCCTCTTTGTGGTCACTTAAGCCGTAACCATCAAGTACCATTAATACTACCGGTTTCTTACTCATTTATATTTCCTCTATTCTTCATATGAGGCTTACAAAATGCTCTATTACAGTGACATATGCAAGCTCACAAAAAATTTCATTACATAATAAATGCCACTAAATGCAGCTAAGCTGGTGAATTTAGTGACATTTAGTTATTGTGATTGTCAAATCAAATATTAAATTATGATTTAATAATTACTTGTAGTTTACGATCTTTCCAAAATCAGCCTTGAGTGAAGCGCCACCAACTAATCCACCGTCGATGTCAGGCTTTGCAAAAAGCTCTGCTGCATTTCCTGCATTTACAGATCCGCCGTACTGGATACGAACTGAATCTGCTGTAGCCTGATCATAAATCTCTGCTACACACTCACGGATTGCACCGCAAACCTCCTGAGCCTGGTCAGAAGTAGCTGTCTTTCCTGTTCCGATTGCCCAGATTGGCTCGTAAGCGATAACCATGTTTGCAACATCTGATGCAGCAACACCTGCAAGATCTGACTTAATCTGAAGTCTGATCCAGTCAAGTGTAACACCGCTCTCTCTCTGCTCAAGTGTCTCACCACAGCAAAGGATTGGTGTAAGTCCAGCCTTGATAGCCTTCTTTACCTTCTTGTTGAGAAGTGCGTCATCCTCTTTGAAGTAATCTCTTCTCTCTGAATGTCCGATGATAACATACTTAACACCTGCATCAAGAAGCATCTCTGCTGAGATTTCTCCTGTGTAAGCACCCTTCTCCTCGAAGTACATATTCTCTGCTCCAACAGCAACATTTGTACCCTTTAATGCTTCTACAACAGGTACGATGTCGATTGCAGGTACACAGTAAACAACTTCAACATCATCTGAAACTACGAGTGGTTTTAACTCTTCTACTAATTTAACAGCCTGGCTTGGAGTCATGTTCATCTTCCAGTTGCCGGCTACAATTTTCTTTCTTGCCATTTTATATCTCCTTGTATTTATATACAAATATTTTTTGCCTGCGGCTTGATTTCATTAAGCTGCTTTCGGCTTATTTATCATCAGCACAAGCTACGCCAGGAAGCTCCTTGCCCTCAAGGAACTCAAGGGAAGCACCGCCACCTGTTGAGATGTGGCTCATCTTGTCGCCAAGTCCCATCTGGTTAACTGCTGCAGCTGAATCTCCACCACCGATGATTGTGATAGCATCTGATTTAGCAAGTGCCTCTGCTACTGCAAGTGTACCTGCTGCAAGTGTTGGGTTCTCAAATACACCCATTGGTCCGTTCCATACAACAGTTTTAGCTGATGCAACAGCGTCAGCGAAAAGCTCACGTGTCTTAGGTCCGATATCACAGCCCTCACGGTCTGCAGGCATCTTGTCATAATCATATGTCTCTGTCTCTACAGGAGCATCGATTGGATTTGGGAAATCCTTGATTGTAACTGCATCAACAGGAAGAAGAATCTTCTTTCCAAGTTTCTCTGCTTTTGCAAGCATCTCTTTACAGTAATCAATCTTTGTCTCATCAAGCATTGAGATACCAATCTCATAGCCCTGTGCTTTAAGGAATGTGTATGCCATTCCACCACCGATGATAAGTGTATCAGCCTTCTCAAGGAGGTTGTCGATAACATTGAGCTTGTCAGCTACTTTAGCTCCACCAAGAATAGCTACGAAAGGACGTACAGGATTCTCTACTGCCTTGCCAAGGAAGTCAATTTCCTTCTGCATAAGGTATCCAACAACATTCTCTCCACCCTTAGCTGTGATGAACTTTGTAACACCTGCTACAGAAGCATGTGCTCTATGAGCAGAACCGAAAGCGTCACATACATATACATCAGCAAGGTCAGCAAGCTCTTTTGCGAATGCATCTCCGGCTTCCTGTGGCTTTGTCTCCTCTTTGCCTCTGAAACGTGTATTCTGAAGAAGAACTACATCTCCCTCTTTCATCTCTGAAACAGCCTTTGTTGCAGCCTCACCTGTTACGTTGTAGTCAGCTACAAATGTAACCTTCTGTCCAAGCTTAGCCTCAAGAGCTGCAGCTACAGGAGCAAGTGACTCACCCTCGTTTGGTCCGTTTTTAACTTTTCCAAGGTGTGAGCAAAGGATAACCTTTCCACCGTCCTTGATTAATTTCTGGATTGTTGGAAGAGCTCCGTTGATACGGTTCTCATCTGTGATTTTTCCGTCCTTAAGTGGCACGTTGAAGTCACATCTAACGAGAACTCTCTTGCCTTTTACGTTGATATCATCAATTGATTTCTTGTTTAATGACATAATATGTCCTCCCTTATTTCAAGGCATAAGCCATGTGGCCACGCCATATTGTGCATATTAAAAAATATAATTAATTCTACAATTCACAGATATTCAAAAGAAATAGCCATGTTTTAAAAAAGAGGCGCGGTTCAATTAAGACCGCGCCCCTTGAGTAGTCTTGAGATATACTGTTCTTGTGGGTACAAGAATTAAGCTAACTCTGAGAAGTACTTGATTGTACGAACCATCTGAGATGTGTAGCTGTTCTCGTTATCATACCAAGAAACAACCTGTACCTCGTACAGATCGTCAGAAACCTGGTTAACCATTGTCTGTGTTGCATCGAATAATGAACCAAATCTCATTCCAACGATATCTGAAGATACGATCTCATCCTCGTTGTAACCGAATGACTCGTTAGCTGCTGCCTTCATAGCTGCGTTGATATCCTCTTTTGTAACGCCTGCTTTCTTAACAACTGCTGTAAGGATTGTTGTAGATCCTGTTGGTGTAGGAACACGCTGTGCAGATCCGATTAACTTTCCGTTTAACTCTGGGATAACAAGGCCGATTGCCTTAGCTGCTCCTGTTGAGTTAGGAACGATATTAACTGCTGCTGCACGTGAACGACGAAGGTCTCCCTTTCTCTGTGGTCCGTCAAGAGTCATCTGATCTCCTGTGTAAGCATGGATTGTTACCATGATACCAGACTGGATTGGAGCGTACTTGTTAAGTGCATCTGCCATTGGAGCTAAGCAGTTTGTTGTACAAGAAGCTGCTGAGATGATTGTATCAGAAGCCTTAAGTGTCTCATGGTTTGTATTGTAAACGATTGTAGGAAGGTCATTTCCTGCTGGTGCAGAGATAACTACCTTACGAGCTCCAGCATTGATATGAGCCTGAGCCTTCTCTTTTGATGTATAGAATCCAGAGCACTCAAGTACAACGTCAACCTTTAACTCTCCCCATGGGCAATTGTTTGCATCTGGGAATGCGTAAATTTTGATTTCCTTACCACAAACTGTGATAGAATCATCGCTTGCAGAAACCTCATCTGCATGCTCGTATTTACCCTGTGATGAATCATACTTTAATAAGTGTGCTAACATTTTTGGGCTTGTTAAGTCGTTGATAGCTACTACCTCGTATCCCTCTGCTCCAAACATCTGTCTGAAAGCAAGACGTCCGATACGACCAAATCCGTTGATTGCTACTCTTACTGCCATTTTAATTCCTCCTAGAATTGTAAAAAGTATTTTTAGGGACATGCCCTAAGATGCTTTTATTATAGCGAATAATTCTCAAAGGTTCAAGTACTTTATTTGCGTTTGTTAAAATTTTCACTAAATATTTTCATTTACACACATTTTTTATCATTCTTCACAATTTTTCTTTTTAGATATTGCACTTTATTATAATCTCAGCTACACTTAACTAATTGCTGTAATTCGCACTTTCCGGCAGCCAGCATCAGACAATTATAAATCATGTAACTTATAAAGTTTTTTAACAACAATACATCAGTTTTACGGAGGTATTTATATGTGGGATCAGCACATGCACTGCATGTTTTCGGGTGACAGCGATGCCGACCCGGTATTGATGATAAAATCAGCAATCAACAAAGGGCTGGACGGCATCTGCTTTACAGACCATCTGGACTATGACTATAAAGAGGAGCCCGGGCTTTTCGACCTTGATATAGCAGCATATGAAAAGCGCATCAAAAGACTTGCAATTGTTCTTAAAGAAAAGGGCTGCCCGGTAAATATCCACTGGGGCATTGAAATCGGTTTACAGCCTCATATTACAGACAAAAATAATGAGGTCACCAAAAAATATCCGTTTGACCTCGTGATCGGCTCAAGCCATGTAGTAAACGGCATTGACCCATACTACCCTGCATTTTACAAAGGTAAGACAGAGCACGAAGCCTACACCGAATACTTTGAATCCATACTCGACAATCTGCACAGCGGAGCGGATTTTGATGTGTACGGTCACATCGACTACGTGGTCAGATACGGTCCTGACAAAAATAAATACTATTCATATGAAAAGTATGCCGACATAATTGATGCTATATTAAGGGAAATTATCTCCAGGGGAAAAGGCATCGAGCTCAATACCGCCGGCTTTAAATACGGGCTTGGCCACCCAAATCCGACCGAAGATGTGCTAAAGCGCTATCACGAGCTTGGCGGTGAAATAATCACAGTCGGAGCCGATGCCCACAAGCCGGAGCATGTGGCATATGATTTTGACAAGGTTTCAAATATCCTCAAGGATGCCGGGTTTATGTACTATACAGTATTTGAAAACCGCGTTCCTGCTTTCATCAAATTATAGCCCTGCCTTAAAGTCCTTACAGTTATCATTCTATCTAACTATTAAACCTCACATGCATTCGCAAATGTCAAAAATAGGAGCCACCTGATCTACATTTTACATCAAGTGGCTCCTAAAGCATTGGTTCCGTAAGCTTCACTGTATAACCTCCAAGTTCCGCTTTCGCTATATGAATTTATTTTGGCATTTCCATATTGCTTTGCTATAAATCTGATTCTGTTTATAACAGGATTCTTATTCTTTTAGCTTAGCTATGGACCTCTACCCTTCTTCATAAAATCACTCCTTTTGGTTACATTATCTATGTAAACTCTTATGAGAGATTCTATCTTTCACTTTTAATCTACAAGAACTTTTTCAACGATATTATTTATTTGCTAATATATCTGTGCGATTACTGCTCTTCGGCTCGCCCTACAGATTTAAATATTCCGTTCAATCATCCTTATAGTACTTTGACTTAAATTATGTAATCCCCATTGGACTGTACCTCCTGTGTTTTATTTTTGTTCCTTTCGTATCTCTTTTTGTTGATTTAAGATTACACCAATTTCACCTATTTGTCAATATATTTTTTGATAATTTTTATTTTTATTTTAAATCGTCTGATATTTTATTAAATGAATCCTTTTGAGTTTTTAATTCACTTTTTATTCTTATTCGTCCAATGT
>ENA-OROO01001800-OROO01001800.1-human-gut-metagenome-genome-assembly--contig:-NODE-1800-length-10361-cov-4.330487_pt1 | contig 10361 bp, 7 predicted proteins | sample MGYA00242130_ERZ509052 | MGnify/ENA primary metagenome ERZ509052 (study PRJEB26280, sample SAMEA2338730) | human gut metagenome | biome: human gut; feature: human-associated habitat; material: faeces... | reverse complement strand
ATCTGGAAGAAGAGATGGCCGACGTACTTTGGGTACTGATCTGCCTGGCCAACCAGACGGGCGTGAACCTGACAGAGGCACTCCAGAAAAGTATCGAGAAGAAAACCCGAAGAGACAAAGAACGACATATTAACAATCCTAAATTACATTGAATCATGAGCGAGCACACACATCATCACGAGCCTGAAACCAGCAAGTACGAACAGGCATTGAAGAAGTACGACCTCAATCTCAGCGACGAGGCCGTGAAAGAAGCCGTGGCGAAAATCATCGCCGAAAAAGTGCCGGAAAACGACACGACGGAAGTCAAAAGATTCCTGATGGGCAGTGTGGAACTGACCTCATTGAGCACCACGGACAGCGAAGAAAGCATCCTCCGTTTCACGGAACGCGTGAACGCATTCGAGGACACCTACCCCGACCTGCCGCACGTGGCCACCATCTGCGTCTATCCCTGCTTCGCACAAATCGTCAGCCAATCGCTCGAAGTGGAGGGCGTGGAAGTAGCCTGCGTGTCGGGCAGTTTCCCCTCCTCGCAAGCCCTGATTGAAGTCAAAGTGGCCGAAACAGCCCTGGCTATCAAGGACGGCGCCACGGAGATAGACATCGTCATGTCCGTCGGCAAGTTCCTGAGCGGCGACTATGAGACGCTCTGCGACGAAATCAGCGAACTGAAAGCGGCCTGCGGCGACCATAAAATGAAAGTCATCCTCGAAACGGGCTGCCTGAAGACTGCCGCGAACATCAAGAAAGCCTCCCTGTTAGCCATGTATGCCGGAGCCGACTATATCAAAACGTCCACCGGGAAACTCGAACCGGCCGCTACGCCGGAAGCCGCCTATGTCATGTGCCAAGCCATCAAGGAATACTATGATGAAACAGGCATACAGATAGGTTTTAAGCCCGCAGGAGGCATGCATACGGTACATGACGCCCTTGTGTACTACACCATCGTCAAAGAGGTCTTAGGCGAAAAATGGCTTACCAACCAGTGGTTGCGTCTTGGCACAAGCCGGTTGGCCAACCTGCTGCTGAGCGAAGTGACGGGAGAAGAGGTGAAATTCTTCTAATCCCCCTTCTGACAGTTTGACAAAACGACAGACACGTCCCCACGAGAACGGCGTATTTGCATACCGGTGAAACACACGTCGCTTCTACGCGATTCTCGCGTATCGTGAAAATGACATTCTGACATCCATGCGGATGGTTTGCTGACACCAGAAAGGCAGCACAATGCTAATGTCCGTATGAAAACCAATGCCTGCCACGGAAAAGCCGGAAACGGTGACAAATGTGGCAGGTATTTTTGTATGCCTTTTCGTCCCAAATAGAAGAAAAATCTTTCATATCCGGAGTCTTCATCCCCCACTCCATCCCGTTCTCACGCCCATTTTCGGAGATTCCCGTCCCAATCTGCTGAGAAACATTTTCCACTTTCAGCCAAACGATTTTTCGTTCGGCTGAAAGAAATCCGGATTTGGGCAGAGAAATGCGCGATAAGAGCAATAATCTTATCTTAAATATTAAAACAAGAACATCTTTTTCCTCTATTTTATCTATCCTCTACCATAGCCCAACATGGAAAAAATAGCAAAATGTCATTGTTATCAATAAATGGATGTATTTCATAATTCTATTTGATATTATGACTACAAACAAAGTCAAAAAAGTATAATTAATAAAGAACAGAGAAAAATCCATTTTTTTATTTTATTTGAACTAAGAAAGTAATTATATTTGTGTGTATTTAATCTTAAAACATTATATATATGAAAAAAATTATCATTCCATTATCTCTTATTCTATGTGCTGTGAGTGGAATATGGACCTACTTTTGTAATAGTTGTAGCGTAAGTCTTAATGCCTTAGGAGATGAAGTGGAAGTAGAACATAAATGCTCATCCACTAAATGAAAAGGATTGCCGTTTTAGGGGGATATTTAGTGGCGTTGCTGATTCTATTTATTAGATGTACCCCGAAAGACAACAAGCCGATAACGTATAACGATGAAGTGTTTACGAGGTGTGACACCACTCCTGCGACGGTATTAGCCCAAGGCTTGCCCATCCATTATCCGGCTTCGATGTTCACCATGGACAGCATCATCGGCATCGTGGATTTCCAAGCGTCGGACTTCTTTATCCACCTCTATAACGAAAAAGGACAAGCTATCGACAATATGGTCCGGAAAGGCCGTGGTTTCGGAGAAATCACCGACTACAACGATTTTATCATCAAAAAAGAGGAAGGTATCGTGTCTTTCTACTCTCCGGGGAAAATCATAGAATATGACGTACTTGCCTATCTTTCGGATTCAACATCCTACATCAAAGAATATCCGCTCCCCGCAGAAGTTTATCAAAAAAGCAGTTTTTACCATAATGCCGTAAGGACAAAATCAGGAAAATACCTTCTCATTGAATCATTCGATGAGAACCGTCTTGTGACTGTGAACGGCAAAACGTGCAACGTTTACAAAACATATCCTAACATATCGGGTGAAGGAACAGAAAAGGATGCGGCCATCTTCCGCTATGCCTCTAAGATGGCGATAAAAGGAGACTACAGCCGTATTGCTTTCGGAACTTACATCGGCGGTGTATTGGACATTCTGCAAATAGATGATACGCTCGGCATTTCCCCTGTAAAGACACTCGGTATCTACAAACCGGTATACACCAAAGTAAAAAACAGTCCGGATGCCATTACGTGGGGGGATGAAACGCCTATCGGCTTTGAAGCCATGGATGCCTCGGACCGGTACCTGTATACCCTACTCAACGGAACATTGGGTAAAAACCTGAAAGCCAAAGATGCTATCAATAACCCGCCTTTTACGGAAAAGATATCCATATTCGATTGGAACGGGCATGCTGTCAAACAAACCTACACAGGCAAGAAACTAATGGGCCTGACGAACAAAGGGGACAGTATTTGCTATGCAGTGGCTTATGACGACAACTATTCGCTTCTGAAGATAGAACCGTTCAAATGATTCCACGTATATCAAGAAGGAGGTTTAAAGCCTCCTTTTTCTTTTAAAATGATTGCACGAAACCGAAGAAAACACTACCTTTGCTTCATCACCAAACAAGGAAAAACATGGAAAGAGACGAATATACAGACCGTTACGTAAACCCCTATACCGACTTTGGATTCAAAAAGCTTTTCGGCACAGAGATGAACAAGGAGCTGCTTATCAGCTTTATCAACAGTTTGCTGAGCGATAAGGAGCAAATACGCGACCTCACTTACCTCAACACCGAAAACCTCGGCATCAGCGAGGCAGACCGCAAGGCTGTGTTCGACGTCTACTGCGAGACCGACAGCGGGGAAAAGATATTAGTGGAAATGCAGCTCGGACAGCAACTGTTCTTCAAAGAAAGGAGCTTGTACTACGCTTCCTTCCCCATACAGCAGCAGGGAAAGCACGGCGATTGGAATTACCAACTCAAGGCCGTGTACGTCATCGCCATACTGAATTTCGTGTTCGACCACATCCACGACGGGTACTTCCACCACGAAGTGCAGTTGACCGACAGCAAGACCCGGGAGGTATTCTACGACAAACTGACGTTCATCTATCTGGAAATGCCCAAGTTCAACAAGAAAGAAGAAGAGCTTGACAGTATGTTCGACAAATGGCTCTTCGTGCTACGCAACCTCACGCGGCTGATGGAAAAGCCCGCTACGCTACAGGAACGCGTCTTTACCCGGTTCTTCGAGGCAGCAGAAATAGCGAAGTTCACCGTAGAGGAATACCACCACTACGAAACGAGCCTGAAAGTATACCGCGACTGGAGAAACACCATTGACTTCGCCGTTCAAAAAGCCACAAAGGAAGGAGAACAAAAAGGGATACAAATAGGGATGCAGGAAGGAATACAAAAAGGAATGCAAGAAGGAATAGAAAAGGGTATAGAAAAAGGGAAAGAAGAAGAAAAGCTAAACATAGCCAGACAGATGAAAGCCAATGGCATACCAACCCATACGATAGCAGCCTGTACAGGATTGGATACGGAAGAAATCAATCGTCTATAATCGGATTGGAGGAACAAATCATCCTCCCAACCCTATTAAGACACCCGTTTCAATACGAAATCCAAGTACAAACGTAAGGCTTCACCTACGGCTTCGTTTCCATCAGAACCTATCAAACCGACTGCTTGTTCATGAAATTCATCCATTTTACGACGGGCATACTCTATACCGCCCGACTGTTTGGTAAAGTTCACTAAAGCCGAGATTTCTTCTTCTGTGGCCCTACCCGCACGTACTTTCAACGCTGTCTCATGCCACGTCTCTGCGCCGGGCTGAAGTACGGCATGCACCACCGGAAGAGTAAGCTTACCTTCTTTCATGTCATTTCCCGTAGGTTTACCTACTTCAGCATCATAATAGTCGAATACATCGTCACGAATCTGAAAACAGATACCTACGTAAGTGCCGAACTCACCTAAACGACGGATTTCATCTTCCGACGCCCCTGATAACAAAGCACCGACTTCGGCACATACGGCAAACAAAGAAGCTGTTTTACGCCGAATCACGTTGAAATACTGATTTTCGCTGATTTCATCGGACTTCACGTTGGACAACTGCTGCAATTCCCCGTCGGAAAGCGTCTGCCCCAAACGAGCGACCAAACCTACGACCCTCAGGTCACCGGCCATGGCCGCATGCTTCAAAGCCGTAGACAAGAGATAATCGCCCACCAAGACGGCAGCCTTATTATCCAAAAGGGCATTCACAGAGGATTGTCCCCTACGTACGCCACTCTCGTCTACCACATCATCATGCACCAGACTTGCCGTATGCAACATCTCCAAACTCACGGCAGCATGCAATACGGAATCATTGATTTCACCGTACTTTTTTGCAGCCAACAAAGTCAAAATCGGACGCATCAACTTCCCCTTACGGCTCAACACATGCCGCAAGGCTATCATGAGAAGAGGATTCTGGTGCTGCAGAGTAATACCGAAAAGCGACTCGAAATCTTTCATTTCACGCTCCACCGGTTTCCGGATTTGAGTTAATACGTCCATATAATCAGATGATTTCGGAGTACAAAATTACATAAAAATCAAAAGCCACTCATATTTTTTACGTAAATTTACGGAGAAAATCATAATAATGTATGGACAGACTTTTTTTACTCGATGCCTACGCGCTCATTTACAGAGCTTACTACGCATTCATCAAAAGCCCCCGCATCAATTCGAAAGGGCTTAATACATCAGCCATCTTGGGCTTTGTCAACACATTGGAGGAGGTGCTCAACAAAGAGCATCCTTCGCATATCGGTGTAGCTTTTGACCCTGCAGGTCCCACTTTCCGCCACGAAGCCTATCCCGAATACAAAGCACAACGGGAAGAAACACCGGAAGCCATCCGCACCGCCGTACCTATTATAAAAGATATTATACGGGCTTACCGTATCCCCATCCTCGAAGTCGCCGGATTTGAAGCTGACGACGTAATCGGCACTTTGTCCACACAAGCTGCCGCACACGAGAACTTGGAAACTTACATGATGACACCCGACAAAGACTACGGCCAATTAGTCAATGAGAGGGTTAAGATGTACCGTCCGAAATTCGGAGACAAGGATTTTGAAATCATGGGGGTAAAAGAGGTCACCGAGAAATTCGACATCTCTTCTCCGATGCAGGTCATTGATATTCTCGGACTGATGGGAGACTCGTCCGACAATATTCCGGGTTGTCCCGGTGTGGGCGGAAAAACCGCATCCAAACTCGTCAACCAATTCGGTAGCATCGAAAATCTGTTGGAACATACGGACGAACTGAAAGGCAGTTTAAAAACCAAAGTGGAAACCCACCGCGATACGATTGCTTTTTCTAAGTTCCTGGCCACCATCAAAACGGACGTGCCCATTACGCTCGACCTGGAGGCACTCACCACAAAAGAGCCGGACGCAGAAGCCTTGCAACGTTTATTCGAAGATTTAGAGTTCCGGACTTTACTGGAACGAAAGTTCTCCAAAAAGCAACCCACCGCAGAACCGGGCTTTTTCCAAGGCTCTCTCTTTGCAGAATTTGCGGACGAATCCCCGGAAGCAAGCAAATATTCAAATCTCAGCAAGTACAAAAAGGAGGGTTTCGACTACCAACTCATTGAAACCAAAGAAGATAGACAGAGGATTATTGACTTATTCGTTACAAAAGATTTTCTCAGTCTAGACACGGAGACCACCGGAACCGACCCCATCAGTGCCAAATTGGTGGGATTGAGCTTTAGTGTCGAGGAAAATCAGGCCTTTTACGTACCGATTCCACAAGACTTTGAAGAAGCGCAAAAGATAGTTAATGAATTCAAATCACTCTATGAAGACGAGCGGATACTCAAAATCGGGCAGAACATCAAATATGATTTGATGGTACTGCAAAACTACGGTATTACATTGAAAGGCGAAATCTTCGACACCATGATTGCACATTACCTTTTGCAACCGGAATTACGTCATGGCATGGACTATTTGGCCGAAGTCTACCTGAACTACCAGACCATCCATATCGAAGAACTTATCGGACCGAAAGGAAAGAACCAGAAGAACATGGCAGACCTTCCTCCGTCGCAAGTATATGAATACGCATGCGAAGATGCCGACATTACCTTGAAACTGAAAAACGTGTTTGAACCGAAGTTAAAGGAGGAAGGATGTTATGACCTGTTCCGCGAAGTAGAAATGCCGCTCATGCCGGTATTGGCTTGGATGGAACGCAACGGAGTGTGCATCGACACCGAAGCGTTGAAGGAAACTTCTGCGCTCTACACCAAAGAAATGAACCGCTTGGAAGAAGAGATACACGCTCTGGCCGGTGAACCGTTCAACATAGCCTCTCCCAAACAAGTAGGCGAAGTCTTGTTTGAAAAACTAAAAATAAGCGAAAAGCCCAAGAAAACCAAAACAGGACAATATGTCACCTCGGAAGAAGTATTGGAAACATTACGCACGCGTCATCCCATCGTGGAAAAAATCCTGGAACACCGAGGACTGAAAAAACTGTTGGGCACATACATCGATGCCTTGCCCAAGCTTATCAATCCCGAAACCGGACATATCCACACCTCCTTCAATCAAACCATTACCACGACCGGACGGTTGAGCAGCAGTAACCCGAACCTGCAAAACATCCCTGTACGCAACGAGGAAGGCAAAGAAATCCGTAAGGCTTTTATCCCGGAAGCGGGGTGTGAATTCTTCTCGGCCGACTATTCCCAAATCGAACTGCGTATCATGGCCCATTTGAGCGGCGACCCGCACATGATAGAGGCTTTCCGCGAAGGGCACGACATCCATGCCGCCACTGCCGCAAAGATTTACAAAAAGCCATTGGAAGAAGTTACCCGCGAAGAACGAAGCAAGGCCAAAACAGCCAATTTCGGCATCATATACGGTATCACCGTATTCGGATTGGCCGAACGGATGAACGTCAGCCGTGCGGAAGCCAAAGAGTTGATTGACGGCTATTTCATCACGTATCCCAAAGTGAAGGAATACATGCAGAAGAGCATTGAAACAGCGCGTGAAAAGGGATATACCGAAACCATTTACCATCGTAAATGCTATCTGCGCGACATCAACAGCCACAACGCGGTGGTGCGCGGTTATGCCGAACGCAACGCCATCAATGCCCCGATACAGGGCAGCGCGGCGGACATCATCAAAATTGCCATGATAGCCATTTACCGCCGCTTCCGGGAGGAGCATTTGCGTTCCAAAATGATTTTACAAGTACACGACGAATTGAACTTCAGCGTCTATCCGGAAGAAAAAGAACGCGTGCAGCAAATCGTCATCGAAGAAATGGAACGCGCCTACGCCATGCAAGTCCCGCTCGAAGCCGATTACGGTTGGGGAAGGAACTGGTTGGAAGCACATTGAGGCACTGGAAAACGTTGCCGGCAAGTTCCAAAACCGTCCGCTGCAAAACGGGAAACCGCCGCACAGAGAACGGAAAATCACTTGCCGCAGAACGGAAAATCGTTCGCCTGAGATTGAAAAATCGTTTGGCGCAGAACGAAAAAGATTTCCCACATAGCGGATTTATTCTTAATTTTGCACCTAATTAAATAAGGTAATTGATAAAAACAAAATAAACTATGGCTTTAAAAGCAGGTATAGTAGGTTTGCCCAACGTGGGCAAGTCTACCCTTTTCAACTGTCTGTCGAGTGCCAAGGCACAGGCTGCAAACTTTCCGTTCTGTACCATTGATGCACAAATGGGACAAATCACCGTGCCGGACGAACGTCTGAACAAACTGGCGGAATTGGTCCACCCCGGGCGTATCGTTCCGGCCACATGCGACATCGTGGATATAGCCGGACTGGTGAAGGGAGCCAGCAAAGGAGAAGGTCTGGGCAACCAGTTCCTCGGCAATATCCGTGAGACCGACGCCATCATCCACGTATTACGCTGCTTCGACAACGACAACATCGTGCACGTGGACGGGTCGGTAGACCCCGTGCGCGACAAGGAAATCATCGACACGGAACTACAGCTCAAGGACTTGGAAACTATTGAAAACCGCATCAAACGCGTGGAAAAAGTGGCCAAAGTGGGCGGCGACAAACAAGCCAAATTAGAATACGACGTGTTGTTGCAATACAAAGCGGCTTTGGAACAAGGCAAATCGGCACGCACCGTCGCCTTTGAAAGCGAAGACGAACAGCAGGCGGCCAAAAACCTCTTCCTGCTCACGGCCAAACCGGTGCTCTACGTCTGCAATGTGGACGACACCTCTGCCGCCCACGGTAACGCACACGTGGATGCCGTACGCGAAGCCATCAAGGACGAAAATGCCGAACTGCTCATCATCTCCGCCCAGACGGAGGCCGACATTGCCGAACTGGAAAGCTACGAGGAAAAACAGATGTTCCTGGAAGACATGGGGTTGAAGGAATCAGGATGCGACCGGCTCATCAAAGCCATCTACCATCTGTTGGACTTGCAGACGTTCATCACGGCCGGAGAGATGGAAGTGAAAGCCTGGACCTTCCGCAAGGGATGGAAAGCCCCGCAGTGTGCCGGCGTCATCCACACGGACTTTGAAAAAGGCTTTATCCGCGCGGAAGTCATCAAATACGATGATTACATCCGTTACGGCTCCGCCGTACGCGAAGCCGGCAAGATGGGAGTGGAAGGAAAAGACTATGTGGTGCAGGACGGCGACATCATGCACTTCCGTTTCAACGTATGACCGCTATGGACAACCTGTTATTTATCACGTGGAATCCCGACCTGTTCGCTTTCCACCTCGGCGGATTCGGCGTGCGCTGGTATTCGCTATGTTGGTGCTTCGCCCTGTTGGCAGCCTACGTATTGGTGCAACGCCTGTATCGGCAACAGCACATCGCCGACAAACTGTTCGACCCGTTGTTCTTCTATTGTTTCGTGGGCATCCTCGTAGGCGCCCGTCTGGGGCACTGCCTGTTCTATGAATGGGATTATTATGGAGCGCATCCGGCAGAAATCCTGAAAATCTGGAAAGGCGGACTGGCCAGTCACGGAGGTGTATTTGCCTTGATACTGGCTTTAATCTGGTATTCCAAGACAGTGACGAAAAAAAGCGTGTGGTGGTTGTTCGACCGTATGATACCTGCCGTAGCGGTGGTTTGTATGTGTATCCGTTTCGGTAACCTGATGAACTCCGAGATTTTCGGTTATCCTACAACTTTACCCTGGGGATTTGAGTTTGTCCGTTCGCGTGAATGGCAGGAATTATACAATCAGAATGGAGTGGCACAGGCTTGTCATCCTACCCAGATTTATGAAATGCTTTATTGTCTGGTGGCACTGGTCGTATCGTGGTTCATGTATCACAAGCTTCATTTAGGTAAACGAATCGGATTGACTACGGGCGTTTCTTTGCTAATCTTTTTCGGTGCCCGGTTCGGGTTGGAGTTCATGAAGAATCCGCAGGTAGCTGAAGAAGTAGGCATGACGTTGAACATCGGACAATGGTTGAGTGTACCATTGATATTGTTAGGTGTGTATCTGATTGCAACCAGCGGAAAAAGGAAAGAAGCCTTTTGAATCGGGTTTTGTTAAGAGTCTGAAATGTAATATCTTATAAATGTTTCCTCTTGTTGTACTTTTGTTTCTTTGTAACAAAAATGCAACGGGAGGAAACATTTTTTTTATATGAATTACTGAAGTATCCCTACTTTCGTGGCATCAAAACAATTCAAGTTAAAACTATTAAAGTTGATGCTATGAGAGCAAATATTCAAACCAAACAACGTGTCAGTGCACTTGTTCTTTTATTAGCTTGCGCATGTACAGGTGCATTCGCGCAGCAGGATTCTACAAAGGTTGCTTCTAATACGAAGG
>ENA-OROO01001797-OROO01001797.1-human-gut-metagenome-genome-assembly--contig:-NODE-1797-length-10375-cov-4.014922_pt1 | contig 10375 bp, 9 predicted proteins | sample MGYA00242130_ERZ509052 | MGnify/ENA primary metagenome ERZ509052 (study PRJEB26280, sample SAMEA2338730) | human gut metagenome | biome: human gut; feature: human-associated habitat; material: faeces... | reverse complement strand
TTCTGCGTCCTCGTCCTTCGGCGGCGGTGACCAGGGCTCACAGTCCAGGATGGAGGGCCGCTGCTTCCAGAGCGCCAGGTCAGCGCTGTAGGCAGAGGACAGATACTCTGCCGCTGCGGCCCGGCCCTCGTCCGTCAGCGGAAAGACCATCTGCCGGCGCAGGGCGGGGTCGGTGCGGTCCAGCGCCCAGGGGTCGGGCCAGATGTCCACCGTGAGGATGGCTTCCTCTTTCTGTGCACCCTCGCCGCCGTCCGGGTCAGGCACGCTGCGCTTGCCGGGCGAGAGCAGATAGCGCATCCCGTCTTCGTTGCCGCTGTATTGATTCTTGCACTTGAAATAGTGCAGAAGGGGTACAAAAATCATGACGTCCCTCTCAGTTTTAGACTTGCTGAAATGATAAAAGCGCCAATTCTTGACGAATCAGCGCTCTTTTTGTGGAGCAGGATACGGGACTCGAACCCGCCGCCTACTGCTTGGGAAGCAGTCGCTCTACCGGATGAGCTAACCCTGCACACTGCTTTATCATTGTAGCAAAGCAGGGGACAAATGTCAAGAGCGGATCGCGCCGAAAACGGTCGGGTCAGTTTTTCGTGGTGTAGGTCAGGTCCAGCACCGGGGTGAAGGGGTCGAACACCAGTCCTTCCACGCCGTCAGCCACCAGCAGACGCTTCTGCTGGGCGGCTAGCGGCACCACGGTGCAGCCCTCCAGCAGCTGGCGTTCACAATCGCGCAGCAGCTGGCAACGTGCGGAGCCGGTGCGCTGGATGCTTTCAGACAGGGCCCCGGCATAGAGCGGGTCGGTGAGACCGGTCAGATTGTTGTCTCCGGCAAATTGCTGCAGCATCTGGTATACGCTGCCGCCCTCGGCCCGGATGGGAGCCAGTGCGATGGTGTATTTGCCGCTGGCAAGGCGGGCGTCGAACTCCTCCTGCGGCACCTCTTCCACCGAGAAGAAGAGGGAACAGTCTTTCTGCCAGGCACCGTTGATCTGCTCCACCGTCTCGGTCAGGCCGGAGCCCTGGGGCAGCAGAATGGTCACCCCGTTGAAGTCGGAGCTGGCCATGCCCTGCCGGGCCTGCATGTACAGTGCCTTTGCATCCGGGATGGTGGGCAGCAGGTCCCCGGCAGCATCGCGGTAGTCGATGCCGTCCACGGTCAGGCCGTCCGGAACAAGGCCGGTCACCTCTGTGAACAGCCCCGAGGAGGGCACCGACAGGTTCTGCAGGGCGATGCCGGCCAGCGCCTGCCGCAGGGATGCAACCGCGAACACCGAGCCTTCCGATGCGTTGAACAGCAGGGCCCAGGTGGTGTCGGAGTATTCCACGCTCTGCAGGGAAGTGGCTTCGGCGGTGTCATCCAGGGCGGCCGAGCACTTTTCGTCTGCAATGAGCTGGGCGGCACTCTTGTCGGTGTTGCTGGTGTTCTGCACAAGGCGCAGGTTGTTCACCAGCGGGGACGCGGCACTGCGGTGCAGGAACAGGCCGCTGGCCGTCCAGTTGTAGATGTAAAAGCTGCCGCTGGACAGAGTGGATGTACTGCTCAGACCGTAGGTGCCGCGGGTGCTCTCAAAAAAGGCTTCGTCACAGGGCATGGCACCCGGCAGGGTGAGTTTGGAAAGGAAGGTGTCGTCCCGCTCGCTCAGGCGGAACACCAGCGTCAGTTCTCCGATGGCCGACACGCCCAGCGTGCCGGGGTCGGCAGTGCCGTCCAGCACGGCGGCACTGTTCTGGATGGCAGAAAACTCCACCGCATAGGGCGAGGCTGTCTGGGGGTCGAACACCCGGCGAAATGCATACACGAAATCTTCAGCGGTGATGGCGTAGTCCGTGGCGGCACCTTTCGTGCCGGTGTAGGTCAGGCCGCTCTTTAAGTAAAAGGTATAGGTGAGCCCGTCGGAGGAAATCTCCCACCGCTCACACAGGTCCGGCACCAGTTCGCCGCTGGCATTGCGGCGCACGAGTCCGCCGTACAGGTTCTCGCAGGCGATCACATCCTCGGCCTTGGTGGCTACCTGCGGGTCAAGATTTGCGGGGATATTGTCCACAAACCAGGTAAAGCTGGTGCTGGCGGAGCTGCCGCCGCAGCCCGCAAGCAGAAAAGCAAACGCAGCGGCAAGCACCACTGCGGTCATGCGCAAAAAACGATTCAAAAAAGAAACCCTCATTCCGTTCATCATGGTGCAGAAACCCTCAAAAACGGCTCTGCAACGACAAGTGTAGCAGAAACACAGACAAAAAACAATTGCCTTTTTGTGAATTTACCGCGCTTTTTGGTGCCGAGTGCACGGTTTTCCGTTGCCAAGCGCGGCCAAATGGACTATAATAGTACAGCGAAACTCACAAATGCCGGGCAGTTCCGGCGTGTTCAGAATACGATACTGTACGAAGGAGGATCTATTTTTATGCAGAAGGATCAACAGAAGCTCGAACAGCTCATCAAGGGCAAAAAGGTGGCCTTTATCGGCGCGGGCGTCAGCCACAAGACCCTGATCAAAGAATTTGTGGAGCTGGGGGCACACGTTACCCTGTGCGACCAAAAAAAGAGCGTGGAGGACTTCGGAGATTACGCCGCCACCATCCGGGAGCTGGGCATCGACCTGAGCCTGGGCGAGAACTATCTGGACGGCTTCAAGGGCCAGGATATCATTATGCGCACCCCCGGCTTTGTGGGCTACTTTGAGAAACCCCTGCAGGATGCCATGGCGGCCGGTACCATGGTCACCAGCGAGGTGGAACTGTTCTTTGATTTCTGCCCCTGCCCCATCGTGGCTGTGACCGGCTCCGACGGCAAGACCACCACCACGACCCTGATCGCCAAGTTCTTCGAGGCCGCCGGCCGCAAGGTGCATCTGGGCGGCAACATCGGCGCAGCGCTGCTGCCCATGCTGCCCGAGGTGAGCCCCGACGATGTGGCCGTGGTAGAGCTGTCCAGCTTCCAGCTCATCAGCATGCATTCCAGCCCCAATGTGGCCGTGGTGACCAACGTCACCCCCAACCATCTGGACCACCACAAGGATATGCAGGAGTACATCGACGCCAAGCGCAACATCCTGCTGTACCAGACCCCGCCCTGCCGTGCCGTGCTGGGCTATGAGAACGAAATCAGCCGCTCCATGCAGAAGGACTGCAAGGGCAAGCAGGTGTGGTTCACCCGCCTGCACGACACCGACAACGGTGCCTTCCTGCGCAAGGACGGCATGCTCTGCATGGCCGAGGACGGTGTGGTGACCCCGTTCCTGGCTCAGAAGGACGTGAAGCTGCGCGGCCTGCACAACATCGAGAACCTGCTGGCCGCTGCAGCTGCCGTGTGGGGCCTCGTGCCGGTGGAAGCCATCCAGCAGGTGGGCAGTACCTTTACCGGTGTAGAGCACCGCATTGAGCCGGTGCGCACCCTGGACGGCGTGCTGTACTACAACGACTCCATCGGTACCAGCCCCACCCGCACCATTGCGGGCCTGCGCAGCTTCAACCAGAAGGTCATCCTCATTGCGGGCGGCTACGACAAGCACATCCCGTATGAGCCGCTGGCACCGGAAGTCATTGCCCACGTCAAGAACCTGGTGCTGATGGGTGCCACCGGCCCCCGTATCGAGAAGGCTGTGCGCGAATGCGAAGGCTTTGACGAAGCAGCGCTGCCCATCCAGCACGCCGACAACATGCAGCACGCTGTGGAGCTGGCCCGCGCCGCCGCAAAGCCCGGCGACATCATCATCCTGTCTCCGGCCAGTGCTTCGTTCGACCTGTACCCCAACTTTGAGGTGCGCGGCCGTGAGTTCAAGAAGATCGTCAACGCGCTCAAGTGATTGCACGGGTCAACACCCCGGCGCGCCGTACCCGCTTCCGGAACGCTTGCCGGGGCCGCTGGGTGCTGGACGCCCTGCTGCCGCTGGATCAGCAGATCTTCGGCAAAAGCCAGCCCGGCCGGTTCTATGCCGGCCCCACACTGGCGCTGGAACTCAGCGGCCGCACGGCATGGGCAGCCGGGCATGCAAACCCGGAGGAGCTGGCAAGCTTTCTGGCCTTCTGCGGCTGTGGGAGCGTCATTTTGGAAGAGGGCGTCTGCCCGCCGCCCACAGGCTGGCATCGGGCCGAAACGCTGACCGTGTTCGGCCTTGCTCCCGGCAAAGTGCTGCCCCTGCCTGCTGTGGAGGATGCTCTTTGGAGCAGTCTGACCCTTGACGCCCAGCCGCCCGCCATGACGGTGGCGCAGGCGCTTTATCCAACGGACCCCGCCCGGCGGGACGATGCCTATTCAGAGCTGTGCTCGAAGCGCAGCCGGGGCCGGGCCGTGGTCTGGGCGCTGCAGCAGGGCGGGCAGACGGTGTGCACCGTGGGCGCCTATGCGGTCGCAAACGGACAGGCCTACATGGCCTGCGGCCAGACTGCAGAGCCCTTGCGCGGCAAAGGCATCGGCGGGCGGCTCATCGTGCAGATGGCCGACGCCCTTGCAGCAGAAGGAAAGCACCCGGTGTTCCTCTGCGCCCCGGAACGGGTGCATTTTTACACCCGCCTCGGCTTTGCAAAGCTGGGGGAGTATGCACGTTTTGCCGCGCCGTGAGCCGGACGATTTGAATGCCCTCCGTTTCACTCTGGGCATATTCAGAGGAAGAACTATTTTATATTGGCGTTTGTCCTCTGGCCCAGCGGAGCGTCCATGCTTCTGAAAATACAAGAACATTAAATTAAGGAAACAGATATGTCGATTCTCAACCACTTTTTTGATTACAAACCCGAAGTGCTGGCACTGGACGAAAAGGCCATGGAGCTGTGCCAGCCCTATTTCCGCCATATGGAGGAAATCCGCGATTTCAACCAACTCAAGATGCTCAAGGCCTTTGCCGACACCCAGATGTCCTCCACCGATATGCTGGGCACCACCGGCTACGGCCTGTGGGACACCGGCCGCGCAAAGCTGGAACAGATCTTTGCCGAGGTGATGGGCGCAGAGGATGCACTGGTGCGCAGCCAGTTCCAGAGCGGCACCCATACGCTGGCGGTGGCCCTGTTCGGCCTGCTGCGGGCAGGGGACACCCTGCTGGCCGCCACCGGCCGCCCCTACGATACGCTGGAGGGCGTCATCGGTCTGGACGGCAAGGGCAAGGGCACCGGTACCCTGATGGACTACGGCATCCAATACGACGAAGCTCCCCTCAAGGCTGACTTCACCCCGGACTACGACCTGATTGCACAGAAGGCCCCCGGAGCCAAGGTGTGCCATATCCAGCGCAGCCGCGGCTATCTGCAGCGCAACGCCTTTGATCTGGACACCATCAAAAAGGTTGCCGACACCGCCCGTGCCGCCAACCCGGATATCATCATCTTTGTGGACAACTGCTACGGCGAGTTCACCCAGACGCAGGAGCCCTGCCAGGTGGGTGCCGACCTTGTGGTGGGCAGTCTCATCAAGAACCCCGGCGGCGGTATTGCGCCCACCGGCGGCTACATTGCCGGCCGGAAGGATCTGGTGGAGCTGTGCGCCTACCGCCTGAACGCGCCCGGCCTGGGCAAGGAACTGGGCTGCACGCTGGAAACGCCCCGCGACATGTATCTGGGCTTCTACTATGCCCCCGGCGTGGTGTGTGAGGCCATCAAGACCGCCATTTATGCGCAGTGCATGCTGGAGCTGCTGGGCAAGAACCCGGTGCCGCGCTACTGTGATGACCACAACGACATCGTGACCTGCTTTGATGCCGGCACCGCCGATGCCCTGATCGGTTTCTGTCAGGGCATCCAGGCTGCCAGCCCGGTGGACAGCTATGCGGCCCCGGAACCCAGCCCGGAACCGGGCTACACCGATGAGGTGGTCATGGCAAGCGGCAGCTTTACCCAGGGCAGCACCATCGAGCTGTCCTGCGACGGCCCGCTGCGCGAGCCCTACACCTGCTACCTGCAGGGCGGCCTGAACTTTGCCGCCAGCCGCGCCGGTGTGCTGCTGGCCATCCAGAAGGCTTATTTCAAGGACTGATTGGGTCATTGAAAAAATAACGTCAAAAAGGAGATCCTTTTTGGCCGACAGAAGAAAAGCTCGCCCTTCGGGAGAGCTGGCACAGCGCAGCTGTGACGGAGAGGGTCCCAGAAAGAGGAAGATATGCCGCAGCTCAGCGACCGCGTGGGCACGTTTACGGATTCCGTCATCCGCCGAAGCAGCTGCTGAACGCTCTGGCCGGTACGGCCTACAAGGGTCCGCACCAGTACGCCGTGACCTTTGGCGCACAGAACTTCCGGGAGCCGGTGAACCACCTGATCCGCATGCACTTCGCCCGCGGCACTGAGGTGCTGGACGAGGCCATCCGTCGGCTGGAAAAATTGTCCGCTCTGCTTGCCTGAGCACTGTAACAGAAAAGCCCTGTGGCTTCTCAAAACGGGAAGCCACAGGGCTTTTTGTGTCATTCAGCGTCCAACAGCGGCAGGCAGAGGGTAAAACAGCTGCCCTTGCCCGGCTCACTCTGCAGCAGGATCTCGCCCCGGTGCAGGTGCGCCAGCTCCTGCGCAATGGTCAGACCGAGGCCGGTGGAATCGTGCTTGGTGTCGGCGGTGGTGTGGAAGTAGCGGTCAAACACGGCGGGCTGATCCTCCGGCGCGATGCCGCAGCCGGTGTCCGTGACCTTTACGCAGGCCTGACCGTTCTCGGCAGCACACACCACGGTGACCCGTCCGCCGGAGGGGGTGTAGTGGATGGCGTTGGTCACAAGGTTCTGCAAGATCTGCTCCAGCCGCACAGCGTCGCCCCACACGGGCAGGGGAGTGCCGGTATCGGTCCGCAGCTCCACTCCTTTGTGGGCGGCTTCGGCCTGACAGGCGCTGCACACCGCTGCAGTCAGGGCTTCCAGCCGGGCGCGGTCCTCGTTGAGCAGGACCTGCTTCTGCTCCAGCTTAGCCGCCAGAAACAGGTCCTCGGTCAGCCTGCGCACAAAGCCCACCCGCTCCTGCAGCACCGGCAGCAGCGTGGGCAGGGCGTCCGGCGCGGCGGTTATCCAGTCCGTTGCTCACGGCAAACAGCGGGCTGCGCAGGTCGTGGAAGATGTTCAGCATCATGCTCTTGCGGGCGTCTGTCTCGTTCTGCAGGGCCTGGGTGCGCTGTGCCACCCGGGCTTCCAGCTCCTGCGCCAGCTGCTCGGTGCGGTCAAATTGCAGTGCGTAGCGGCGGCTGACAAACACCAGACACCCCAGCGTAAAGGGAATGTCGTACAGCCGGGCACAGCGCACCATGTAGAAGGGGAAACTTTCCCGGTAAAACCAGAACCGGAAGGATGGCAGTACGACCGTCAGACGCAGGCCAAAGGTCAGGATGTAGCCTGCCAGCAGATACCAGGCCGGGCGCTCTTTTTTCGCCAGTGCCCGGGCCAGCACCACCAGTACCGCCGCCATGCCGGCCAGCAGGGTGACGCTGCGCAGTACCGCCTGGGTGGATGTACCCAGCACCAGAAACAGCAGGACGCCCAGGACCGAGAGCGCAAAGCGTCGGCTGCCGCGCCGGGGAAGGGCCACATGGAGCAGGGAACAGCACAGCCAGAGGGGCGTGAGCACCGCAAAGGGAAAATACAGCCCCATAAGGAACCCGAGCAGTGCGCCGGTCTGCCCGGCCGGGAGCAGCACAGCCAACCCCCAACCGAACATGACGCCCAGATACAGCAGGAAAACTCCCAGTTCATGCTTGGGCTTGAAGCAGAACAGCGCCAGAATGCCCGCACCCATGCTGGCAAAAGCCACAAGCGCCATCAGCTGCAGGCTGCTGCGCAGTTCGCGCCAGTGCCACAGGGTGTCGGGCAGCATCAACCACATCTGTGGGACCGTGGTGCTGGTCACAGTGATCTCGGACGTCCGGCCGGGCACCGGCCGCACCCAGAAAGCCTCACCACGCTGGTCGGTGGGCTCCAGCCCTTCCGGCACGGCGTCCAGCGACCGGGTGGAAAGGCAGAGCACCAGTTCCGGGACGTCGGCAGGCGCTTCAAAGGCAAAACGCCAGTGCCCGGGGCCGGTCTGCTGCCAGCCGGTCAGGGTGACGCCCCGGGTCAGCTGCTCCTGGGTCAGAGCATCGTCACTGACCGCCTGCGGACAGCGCAGGTTGAGCAGGATGCACAGCCCCAGGATCAGGCTCACCAGCAGGGCCGAGAGCAGAAAATAGCCGGATGTTTTGTGCCGCATAAACACACCTTCCTCAGAAATACAAGCATGAATTTCGCTAAAAGCGGTTGTCAGGGTATCGTAAATAAGGTATACTGAACTGTAAGGTAGTTTCAGTATACCAGAATTTTGGCAAAAAAGGGAGAGCGGCGGCATGATTCGTGTCCTGTTGGTGGAGGATGATGCATTGATCCGGGAAATGACCCGGATCTTTCTGGAAAGTCAGAAGCGGTTTGAGGTGGTGTGTGCAGCCTCCGGCGAGGAAGCACTGGCCCACGCAAAAGACCCCTTTGACGTGATCCTGCTGGACATCCTGCTGCCGGACACCAACGGCATGCAGCTGTGTCAGACCCTGCGCAGCGGGCATCACTGCCCCATCATTTTTACCTCCTGCCTGGACGATGTGGACACCATCGTGCATGCGCTGGAATTGGGCGGTGACGATTTCCTCACCAAGCCCTACGACAACAAGGTGCTGGTGGCCCGCATTCTGGCCAACGTGCGCCGGGTGCAGATGGATGCCGCCGAGCCCAGTCTCCGGGGCTACACCTGCCCGGCTTTCCGGCTGGATGCCGACAACCGCAGTGTGCACTGCCGGGGCGAGGACATCCATCTGGCCGATATGGAATACCGCATCCTCAGCCTGTTCGTGCGCAACCCCAACACCTTTTTTACGGCCAATGAGCTCTACCAGAAGATCTGGGGCAAGGACAGCCTTGGCGATGTGCGCACCGTGCAGGTGCACATCCACAACCTGCGCAGCAAGATCGAGCCGGACCCCGCAAAGCCGGTGTACCTGTGCAATGTGTGGGGCAAGGGCTATGTGTTCCGCCCGGAAGGCAAACAGGAGTAAACAAAACAACAGCGCCGCAGAACATTTCTGCGGCGCTGTTTCCCTCTATACACAAAGTCTGTCTCAGCACACGGCACGGTGCTCCAGCACGGGCACGGGCTCCACAACCGGCGGGTGCATGCCCTCGCGGTAGTCCAGATCGCCCTGATCCAGACCGCGCAGCAGCACCTCGGCGGTGGCGATGTTGGTGGCAATGGGCACGCCGTGCATATCGCACAGGCGCAGCAGGTTCTGCTCGTTCAGGCTGGAAGCATCCACCTTGAGCGGGTCGCGGAAGAACAACACCAGATCCACTTCGTCGCAGGCAACGCGGGAAGTGATCTGCTGTACGCCGCCCAGCTTGCCGGAGAGGTAACAATGCACAGGCAGACCGGTGGTCTGCGCCAGCATCCGTCCGGTAGTACCGGTGGCAATGACTACATTTTTGGAAAGGATCGCGCTGTAGGCAGTGCAGAACTGAAGCGCGAGTTCCTTGCGGGAATCGTGTGCAAGAATGGCAATCGTCATAGTGTTCTCTCCTTTGTTCTCAGTATAGTGTTGTGGGTGGCGGACAGTTTTGAGACGGAATGATGAAATGCACTGAAATCGTTATCAAAGTTTCCAATATAGTTTTACCGCGCGAAAACAGGGGTGTCAAGAGCTTTTTTGAAGATTTTGCAAGAAAAAACGGAGAAAGTAGCACTTTTTATTTGTGAGAAACAGAAAAAATTTGGATACAATAGTCTGCCCCAAAACACGGAAAAACCATCAAAAGTGAAAACAATCTTCAAAAATTGTTGCTGAAGAAAAAACACTCCATGCCGATAAAACAAAAATGCAGGCCGGGACGTCGGACGTCGGCCTGAACGAGAAAATTATTTTCACACTGGGGAGGTGGGGAACTCAGCGGATCTGCCCATCTCCGTGGATGATGTACTTGTAGCTGCAAAGCTCTTCCAGCCCCATCGGGCCGCGGGCGTGCAGCTTCTGGGTGGAGATGCCCATCTCGCAGCCCAGCCCGAACTCGCCGCCATCGGTAAAGCGGGTGGAACAGTTCACATACACGGCGGCACTGTCCACAGCTGCCGTGAACCGGTCGGCGTGGGCCTGTGTCCGGGTCAGGATGGCTTCGCTGTGGCCGGTGGAGTGAGCGGCGATGTGGGCAATGGCCTCGTCCACGCTGTCCACGACCTTGACGGCCAGAATGTAATCCAGAAACTCGGTGTCAAAGTCCTGCGGGCCTGCCGGGGTGCCGGGGATGATGGCCGCGGCGCGCTCGTCCAGCCGCAGTTCCACCGGATGCAGGCTCTTTGCCGTGCGGTCCGGGCCGAGGCGCTGAGCCAGCTTGGGCAGAAACTCTGCCGCAATGGCCGAATGCACCAGACATACTTCCTCGGCATTGCACACGCTGGGGCGGCTG
>ENA-OROO01001791-OROO01001791.1-human-gut-metagenome-genome-assembly--contig:-NODE-1791-length-10406-cov-4.396966_pt1 | contig 10406 bp, 7 predicted proteins | sample MGYA00242130_ERZ509052 | MGnify/ENA primary metagenome ERZ509052 (study PRJEB26280, sample SAMEA2338730) | human gut metagenome | biome: human gut; feature: human-associated habitat; material: faeces... | reverse complement strand
TCCGAGCCACTAATTTTAAAATTCAAGCCACTAATTTCTGCACCTCTGAAAACCGCGCGGAAACTGCGGCGTTTTGTGCGGACGAATACGGACAGTGCGTTTTTATTAATCGGACAGCATGCAAAAATTTATTATGGCGGCCTTTTTGCTTGCGGCCAATACGGTGACAATGTGTCACAAGTGGGGCGAAATCCTGCCGGTGGGCTGCGAGGTGTAAAAACATGCTGCGACAGGTTGAAAAAATGGGTTTTCTCATTTTGCCTTGCGCCCGCCTTTTGCTAATTTTGCGGCAAATTTCAAACAAACCAGCAAAAACACAATTACAATGGGTGGCTTTTTCGGAACTGTGTCGGCGCAACCTTGCATAGCCGACGTTTTTTACGGCACCGATTATCATTCACATCTCGGAACGCGTCGCGGCGGTATCGCTACATACGACAAGGAAGAAGGCTTCAAGCGTTCCATTCACAATTTGGAGAATTCGTATTTCCGCACAAAGTTCGAGGACGGGCTCGGAAAGTTCAAAGGCAACGCGGGCATAGGCGTGATAAGCGACACCGACGCCCAGCCGATAGTAATCAATTCGCACCTCGGCAAATTCGCCATTGCTACCGTGGCCAAGATAACTAACCTTGACGAGTTGGAGTATGAGGCTCTGAAGAATCACCAGCATTTTGCCGAACTCTCGTCGGGCAAAACGAACCAGACGGAGGTCGTTGCCTTGCTTATAGTGCAGGGCAACAGCCTTGTGGACGGAATAGAGAATGTGTTCCGCCGCATTAAAGGGTCGTGCTCCATGTTGCTGCTCACCGAGAACGGCATTGTGGCGGCGCGAGATAAATTAGGTCGCACCCCCGTGGTGATTGGCCGCAAAGACGGGGCGTATGCAGTGGCGAGCGAGACATCTTCGTTCCCCAACCTTGATTATAAGGTGGAACGTTACCTCGGTCCGGGCGAGATTGTGCGAATACACGAAGGTGGCATAGAACAGTTGCGCAAGCCTAACGATAAAATGCAGATATGTTCGTTCCTGTGGGTGTATTACGGATTTCCCACTTCGAGCTACGAGGGCATTAACGTCGAAAAGGTGCGCTTTGCCTGCGGTGAGAAGATGGGCAAGACCGAAACAGTGGACGCAGACTGCGTGTGCGGTATCCCCGATTCGGGCGTGGGCATGGGTTACGGCTATGCGGCCGGCATGAACAAGCCTTATATGCGCGCCATTTCTAAATACACACCCACGTGGCCGCGCAGCTTCACCCCCAGCAACCAGGAAATGCGTAACTTAGTGGCCAAGATGAAGCTCATTCCCAACGAAACAATCCTGCGCGGCAACAGCGTGCTCTTTTGCGACGACTCCATAGTGCGTGGCACGCAGTTGCGCGACAACGTGAAAATGCTTTTCGATTGCGGCATAAAGGCGGCGCACGTGCGTATCTCATGCCCGCCGTTGGTTTACAGCTGCCCGTTCATAGGTTTTACCTCGTCGAAAAGCAATCTCGAACTCATATCGCGCCGCATAATAAAAGATCTTGAGGGCGATGAGAACAAGAACCTCGAGGCTTACGCCACGACCGATTCGCCCGAATACAAGAAGATGGTCGAGATAATACGCCAGCACCTCGGGCTTACGACGCTGCGCTTCAACACGGTGGAACACCTCGTCGAAGCCATAGGCCTGCCAAAGTGCAAGGTATGCACGCACTGTTTCGACGGATCGAGCTATTTTTAAGCAACGCCTTTATTCCGGTTTCCGAAGCCGGGGATATATATAATAATGTGTGGCGCGGAGAAGCAATCTTTTCCGGCGCCACACATTATTATATAAGGTTCTTTTAGGTTGGCGGCGTTTATTTCTTTTAGCTGTGATGTGCCTGTAAACTGATGTCCATCGCCTTTATATAGAACGCAAAGAGGTAGGGGAAAAGGCGACGCAATTAAACGCGCCCGTGCACGAAATAAGTCTTCCTGTAAACGGGTGCGGCCGTGTCGCTGCGTATTATCTCCGACACTTGCGGCATGGTCTTTATATCGCCGTTGCGCATGAGAATCTTAATCTGGTCGGACTGCAGGCTGTACATGTCTTTCTGTATTGTCCGCACGTCCATGAAGTAGTGCATGTCGTCGCTGCCTATTCCCAATTTTTTTGAAAGTTCCGCTTTTATTGTTTCTACTCTTTCCTGCGGCACTTCGCGGTCGAATATTTCCACCTTGAACAGACGCCGGTTTATGAATCCGTGACTTAGTGTGGCGAGTATTCGGTCGTCGCTGTCGGCCCATACTTTCATGGCCGAAATAATGTCGCTGTCGTCGAGCTCGAGGAACATGTCGAGGCATTTGTCGCCGTTGTCGAATGCTTCTTTGTTGCAGTCGTTCTTCAGGAAAAACTTCAGCGCGGGCGAGGCAAAGAGTTCCCTGCCACCACGCAGCAGTTCGCGCGCCCGTTCGAGGGCGTTTATGAGCATTACTTCGGAAGCCACCACCGTTTTGTGCAGATACACCTGCCAATACATCATACGACGGGTCATAAGGTAGTTCTCCACAGAGTACACTCCTTTTTCGCCAACGACTATGCTGTCGTCGCGCACGTCAAGCATTTGTATTATGCGTGCCGCCCCCACGTTGCCCTCGCGCACTCCGGTAAAGAAACTGTCGCGGCACAGATAGTCGAGCCTGTCCATGTCCAACTGGCTCGATACAAGCTCGTGCAGGAAACGTTTTACGTAAGAGCCGTTGTAAATGCTCACGGCCCGGTCCAAGCAACCGCCGTTCTCGCGGCTTATCCTGCGCATTATGGCCTGTGATATGTATTCGTGGCTCACACCCGGGGTAATGACATTCTCGAGTACATGCGAGAAAGGCCCGTGCCCCACGTCGTGCAGCAGTATTGCGGCATAAAGCCCCTCGCGTTCGTCCTGCGGAATGTCGATACCTTTGCTTTCGAGCGCGGCCACGGCCTGGCACGTAAGGTAATAGGCACCCAAGGAGTGCTGAAAGCGCGTGTGTTGCGCCCCGGGGTAAACCATGCCCTCCACTCCCAATTGGCGTATGCGTGTCAGGCGTTGGAACACCGGGTGCTTCACGAGCGTTATGATTATGCCGTCGGGCAGGGAAACGAAGCCGTGCACGGGGTCGATGATATACTTCATCCTGGTGTGGTAGCTTTATAAAGTGTGCGAGTTTAAGCGGCGAAATTGTCCAAAGCCTGCGACATTTGTCCTTGCAGTTCTGCCGCTGCTTTTGCGGCTGCTTCGGCAAAGTGCTCGTCCTGCCCGGCGTAGATAATACCGCGTGAAGAGTTGACGAGCAGGCCGCAGTCGGCGTTCATGCCGTAACGGCACACCTCTTCGAGCGAGCCGCCTTGTGCTCCAACGCCCGGAACGAGCAGGAAATGGTTGGGTACGATTTTGCGCACGTCGCCAATGAGAGAACCGCGCGTTGCGCCAACAACGAACATCATGTTTTCGTCGGTGCCCCATGTGCAGCTTGTCTTGAGCACCTTTTCAAAAAGGCGTTCTCCGCTTTCGTCCTTGAGCATTTGGAAATCCAGGCTGCCCTTGTTGCTTGTCAGGGCGAGCACGATAGTCCATTTGTCCTTGTGGTCGGTAAACGGAGTTACGCTGTCGCAGCCCATGTAGGGTGCCACGGTAACGGCATCGGCGTTCATGCCGTTGAAGAAAGCGTCGGCATACATCTTGGCCGTGTTGCCTATGTCGCCTCGCTTTGCGTCGATTATCACGAAATGCTCGGGATATTCTTGTTTAAGGTAGGCTACGGTTTTTTCGAGTGCCGTTACTCCGGCTGCGCCGTAGCGCTCGTAGAATGCGGCATTGGGTTTGTAGGCTACGCAGTAGGGTGCTGTGGCGTCGATTATAGCTTTGTTGAATTCGAAAATTGCGTCGTCGTGCGATTGCAGGCATGCCGGAATCTTGGCCGTGTCGGTGTCGAGGCCGACGCAAAGAAACGACTTGCGTTTGCGTATGGCTGAAATAAGTTCCTTTCGGTTCATAATATGGGTTTTAATGTTCTTAGCAAAGATAATTATTTTGCAGCACAGTGCATAGTTTAGCGCGGTATTTGTTGGCGTAACGCCAATTCAGACATTGTAGGACACCAAAAAACCGTTTTTTTAAGTGCTTGAAAATTCGGGTTTCCTGATAGCAGAAAAAAGGTCTGACATATTTTAAAATAGGTCAGACATATTTTGAAATATGTGCCTTGTATTTTTTATTTGCTCCTATGTGTGCATAACGCGCTGAAAATTAGTTTTCACTTTTTGACTACTGAAAAGTCCGTTTTCAAGCCTTCATTTTACACCGTTTTTACAGGCTTCCTATATCTCAAATAAAACAGAAGCGTAAACTATTCGCCCTGGTAACTACCGACACGCCTACCCCAATATTATACATATCCGCATTACTTTGCGATTCATCATATGCTCTCATTCTACCATAATGCACAAGCATATACTCAAAACAATGGCCAAACAAATTGTTTATTATAAAAAATATTATATTTTTGCTTTGCGAAGAATTATATTAACACATATCGAATAACTCACTAACTGTAAGGACATGAAAAAAATCACTCTTATCATTGCGGCTGCAATTACCGTAACCGCTGCCAGTGCACAAAAAATAAAGACTCCCGTCATGGGCTGGAGTTCATGGAACACACTGGCACTTAACATAAACGAAAAAAACATCTGCGCCAACGCCGACGCACAAGTATCGTCCGGATTAAGGGACGCCGGCTATGTTTACTGCAATATAGACGACGGTTACATGGGCGGAAGAGACGCAAACGGCAATCTGCTATACAACAAGGAGCTGTTCCCCAACGGAATGAAATATGTGGCCGACTACATAAGGTCTAAAGGGCTAATCCCCGGTATATACAACGACGCTGCCGGCAACACCTGCGGTTCCGGGAGTTTCAAGAACCCTGCTTTCGGAAAAGGCGTAGGACTGTACGGATATGAAGAAAAAGACTGCGAACTGTATTTCAACGATTGGGGATACGAGTTCATTAAAGTGGACTACTGCGGCGCAAGCGGAATGCAGCTACAAGAGCAGCCCACATACACCGCAATAGGAAAAGCAATCAAGGCTACAGGGAAAAACGTTTCATACAACATTTGCCGATGGGCATATCCCGGAATTTGGTGCAGCACCGTGGCTGACTCCTGGAGAATAAGCGGCGACATACGCATTTCTTGGGAATCACTATGCTACGTTATAGGAAAGAACAAATACCTCTCGGCTTACTGCGGGGGCGGACACTACAACGACATGGACATGCTGGAAATCGGGCAAGGACTTCCGTTGAACGAAGAGCAGGTACACATGGGCATGTGGTGTATACAAAGTTCGCCATTGCTCGTGGGCTGCGACATGACAAAAATACCTGAGCAATCGCTCGAACTGATGAAAAACAAAGAACTTATCGCCATAAACCAAGACTGCCTCGGGCTTCAGGCATACATTGTAAGCCACGTGGGAGACGCTTACGTTTATGTAAAAGATATTGAGAAACTGAACGGAAAAACACGCGCCGTAGCTTTACTCAACCTTGGCGACACCGAAGCGGAATTCGACCTGCCGCTCAGCGAAATCGACATGAAAGGAACCATAAAAGTAAGAGACCTTGTAAACCATAAGGACGAAGCTCCCATAAAAGACAGGATAAAGACAACCGTTCCGCCCCACAGTATCAAAGTGTGGAAGGTAAAAGGCAAAAGAATAGAACGCACCAAATACAACGCCGGAACGGCATTCATGCCTTTATTCAACGACTTGGGCAAAAACCCCGAGATAATAAGATATACAGAAGACAAGAACGCACCTTGCGGAGTAAAAGTAGGATTCCTCGGCAACAGCCCACAGAACGTCATGAAGTGGAAGAACGTCTACACAAAAAAAGGTGGCAAATACAAGATAACAGTAAACTACTCCACTGCCGAAACCCGAAGCCTTTTCATCGAAGTAAACGGCAAACGACAGACGGCAAACTCACTTAACAGCGGCGGATACAACATCTACAGCGATGTATCATTCGAAGCATACTTAAGGCCGGGCAACAACATAATAACGTTAGGAAACGATTACAGCTGGGCTCCCGACATTGCAGGAATAACGCTTACACGTTTGTAACAAATTCATAAATTATCCCCGGATTTCGTCTTTGCAATCCGGGGATAATTTTATTTATTGGGAAGCCACAATATTCAACGACACGGAATGTCATACGTTTTCAAGCATTTTTCCGAGCAAGTAAGTGGCATTTTGGTTGCGGGCTACACCGGCCGTAATCTTATAGGTATAAGTTATGTTCTCGGCCAGTTGTATCTCAAAACAATAGTTGTGGAAACGCTCCGGATACTTGTTCTCCATTTTCGAAAGCTCCAAATCGTGTGTTGCAATTATGCCCGTAACGGGAAGGCTCGATATTTTTTCGAGAAAAAGACGCGAGCCGTTCAGTTTGTCGAGCGAATTGGTTCCTTTCAGTATCTCGTCAAGTATTATTAATGAGTGGCGCGCCTTCTTGCAACAATCTATCAAACTACCCAAGCGCAGCAATTCGGCATTAAAATAGGAAATGCCGCGGCTAACGTCATCGGTTGTGCGCATACTGCTGAAAAGGTTGAACATCGATACGCTCAAAGACTCCGCGAACACCGGCAAGCCGTTCATGGCCAGCACATAATTCACACCAACAGCCCGCAGGAAAGTACTTTTTCCCGCCATGTTTGCCCCGGTTATTATATAATAGTTTCCATTAATTATTTCAAAATCGTTAGGTACTGCCTTGTCGCCCAGGAAAGGATGATAAATGCCTTTTGCCCGGTAAACCACTCCATCATCCGGCAGCACTTCGGCAAATATAGCCTTCCGGTTGTTGAACCTGAACACAGCTTTCGAAACGTATGCGTCAAACAGCCCTATGATTTCTATCCATTTACCTATGTTATCCAAGTATGTACGTTGCCATTTCAAAAATCGGCGCACAATAAAGAAATCGTTAAGAAACAATATGTTAAAAACAATCATTGCAAGCCAGTTTCCTCTTCTGTCCAAGCTGTCGGATATGCCGGATAGCTCGTTGAATGCCTTTAACGCGCTGGTATCGTCCTTGAATAAGGAAGAATACAAGTTATCCAGTTCCTTGCATTCAAAATGCGCCGAATGGATATGACGTATCAAGCCGGCAAAGTTCTTCATCTGCACATGCAATTTGCCCACTACCTTATAAGCGTTGTACAACGGTCGCCCCGTAACCAATAATATCAAGGAGAGCAGCAGCAAGCCGTAATCGAAAGGCACAAAACCCGGAAGAGACATAAACGCTGAACAAAACAACATAACATAAAAGACCGACATCAGGAGAAATGCCACGACCAACGCTGCCTTACCCATAAAGAAACGAGGAAAGCGGATTGCCGACACTTCGCGAACTACGTTTAAAATATCATCCGAATTGATTTTCGTTTTTTCCGAATTGCCTTCAGCCACGCTCCCCATGCCGCATACTATAAAATCCGTGCGCCAGGCCTCCATACGCGACATCTCGTCCACGGCCTGCCGGCGAAGCTCCACATCCATGCTGCTTTCGGGCAATTCCCTTAACGACGCGGCCAAGGCATTGCTACCGCATGTTGTAACAGTGCGATCCATACGGTTGAACAAGGAATCGCGCCCGAACACATCCATGTCCAAAGTATAAGGATGTGACATGTCAACATACCGGTCGCCTTTATCAAAAACCGAAAAGTCCCCGCGCAAATAACAGAGTTCTCTATTATATACGATACACTTTTTTGTCAGCCACTCTATTCGCCTGTCGTTTTTGACATCATAATGCCTTACTATCAAATACGTGCAAAGCGAAACCAATGCTGCCAACAAAACCAAAGAAGAGACGCTTTCAACAATATAAAGAACAACAAACGCAACAGCTGCTACAAACGATACTATTTCCAATGTCATGAATGTGCGCCCGCGGCGCTTAAGCAATGTTTTTTCACCCGAATACCGCTCAAATTCCTTGGCATAGAAATCCTTTATGCTATCCATACTCCTGTATATAGTGTAATACAACAAAATTACCGGCAAAGGTAACATTATTGCTTCAATACACACACAATTCGGAAAATTTCGCTCTTCGGCTATTTGACGTTTCGGCAAGTACAGTCAATATTTTGCCCGTCGGTTTAACATTTTGAACAAAACACAAACACAGCCGCGAAAGCCGCTTTTCATGCGGTCTAAAATATGTCTGACATATTTTGAAATAGGTCGGACATATTTTAAAATTCAAGGCACATATTTTTGCGGAAGTCCTACCCCCGCATTCAGAAGCCGCAACACATCTTCAAAATTCCATTAACATATGTAAACCGGCTGCGACAGGACACAAAATAAACAGGCAACAACAAAAATTAAGTGTATTACTATATATGATATGTCTTATTTTTGTAATTTTGCTTTGCGTGCGGGTTGGAAAACAGTCACAAGCCATACCGATTAAGCGTTTATGTATCACGCTTTTAAACCTACGCGCCAAAACAGACAAACAACAAACAAAATCAAAACATATCGCATTATGACTATCGACACATGTAAATTTTCAGGACAAAGAGTAATCGTCCGCGTTGACTTCAACGTACCATTGGACGAGAACGGAAACATAACCGACGACACCCGTATACGCGGTGCGCTGCCTACCCTGAAAAAAATTCACGAAGACGGAGGCAAACTCATCATCATGTCGCACATGGGACGCCCCAAGAAAAATCCCGACCCCAAATTTTCTCTGCGCCAGATTGTTGGCCGTGTAAGCGAACTGCTCGGCGCAAAGGTGGATTTCTGCGACGACTGTCAGAAAGCAAAACCACAGGTTGACGCAATGAAAGACGGTGATGTACTGTTGCTTGAAAACCTCCGCTTCTATGAAGAAGAAACCGGAAAGCCACGCGGCGAATTTGCAAACGACGACGAAAAGGCTGCCGCAAAGAAAGCCCTCAAACCACGTCAGCAGGAATTCACCAAAACTTTGGCTTCATACGCCGACATCTACGTAAACGACGCATTCGGAACTGCACACCGCAAACATGCTTCGACAGCTATCATAGCCGACTACTTCGACGCCGACCATAAAATGTTCGGCTACCTGATGGAAAAGGAAATAAATGCCGTTAACAAGGTGCTGAACGACATACAACGCCCGTTCGTAGCAATAATGGGCGGTTCGAAAGTATCTTCGAAAATCGAGATTATCGAAAACCTCCTTACCAAAGTCGACACCCTCATTCTCGGCGGCGGCATGACCTACACTTTCATGAAAGCCAAAGGCGGCAAAATCGGAAAATCTATCGTTGAGAACGACTTCCTCGACCTTGCAAACAACCTCGTAAAAGAAGCTGAAGAGAAAGGCGTTAAATTGCTGCTGGCCGAAGACTCGAAAGCCGGCGACGATTTCTCGAACGACTGCAACACGCAAATATGCCCGTCGGACAACATACCCGAAGGATGGGAAGGCATGGACATAGGTCCAAAAACCATGGAAAAATTCGCCGACGCAATAAGGAACGCGAAAACTATCCTTTGGAACGGGCCGGCAGGAGTATTCGAGTTCGACAACTTCACCGCAGGCTCACGCGCTATCGCCGACGCTATCGTTGAAGCTACCGCAAACGGAGCATACTCGCTCATAGGCGGAGGCGACTCGGTTGCATGTATTAACAAATTCGGCATGGCCGACAAAGTTTCTTACGTATCAACCGGCGGAGGCGCACTGCTCGAAGCAATAGAAGGTAAAACACTTCCCGGTATCGCAGCCATAACCGGCGATAAATAACACAGCTCCCTCTACGTAGAATGGATTTTTCATTCTGCCAAAGGAAGCATATAACTAAATAACCAACAAATACGAGAAAAGGCAACCGCGCCACGCCGTCAAGGCAAAGCAAAGTTGCTTTTTCTTTTATAAGAATAATTGTGGGAACTAAAATACTATACGCGCTGCTTGCCATAACCATATTCATGTCGTGCTCAACAAAGAAAAGCAACGACAAGCCGATACACGCAGGAAAGGATACCGTTAATCTTAAAATAGCAGTACTGCCTACAACCGACTGCCTGCCATTCTATGTGGCAGAAGACATGAATATCTATAAGAAACTCGGATTAAACGTAGAATTCATAAACTACAAGTCAATACTAAAGTGTAACGACGCATTAGAGAAAGGCTTAATTGACGGTACGTTTACTACTCTGCCGGCAGCCATGTATTTGAAATCCACAAAAGGGTTCGACTTGAAACTTGTCATGAGAACCGAAGGCGATGTGGATGTTATTGCCAATCGTACAAAAAGAATAAAAAAGCTCAGCAACATGCGCGAACGGCTC
>ENA-OROO01001789-OROO01001789.1-human-gut-metagenome-genome-assembly--contig:-NODE-1789-length-10420-cov-3.276990_pt1 | contig 10420 bp, 7 predicted proteins | sample MGYA00242130_ERZ509052 | MGnify/ENA primary metagenome ERZ509052 (study PRJEB26280, sample SAMEA2338730) | human gut metagenome | biome: human gut; feature: human-associated habitat; material: faeces... | reverse complement strand
CCTGTTCGGCAGCAGCCGTCAACTGTCCGGCCTGCTCTAAATAAGAAGCCATTTGTCCGGCAAACAAAGCCGAAGCCCCCACCATCTCTCCGCCTACAGGATTGTTCACCGAGATATTTTTCACATAACCGTAGTAGTTCGTGGTGGCATACACCAGCCGTCCGCCGACAAAAGCCGACAGATTGTCGGTGATTTTATAGGCCGCACCGATTTGGAAACCGTAATAATACTGGCGGCCGCGCATATAGCTGTCGAGAGAATAGCTGTTGATGCCCATCTCGCTCCCCAACAACGGCAACAACGCCGCCTGGCTCTCGAACGAGCCTAAACCGTCTTCAAAAGCGCACTTTCCGCCCCCACCGCCAATGGCGAAGTTGAAAGAATACGACCAACGGCCACGATTGTAAGCCGCCTGTAAAGAAGGAACAACCGGAGCTTTGGCATCTCCTTTAAACAGTTTGGAAGATTCTCCACGATTGCCTGCACCGTATGCGAAGGGACCAAACACAGAGGTAATTTCACGCGTCTGGTAAGCACTCTGGAAATTCAGGGACAAATGCAACCCGTCCGGCAAAAAAGCCACACCCGCCGGGTTACTGTACACTCCGTCGATACCGATGGCACCATCTCTCGCGGGATTACGCAGGAATGCCACATTTTGATTTGTGTTCGTAAGCAACCCTCCGGCAAAAGTTAAATTTGAAACCATTAAGCCAAAGGAAGCTACAAGAGTTTTTTTCTTCATTTCTATGAATTTTGCTAAAAATCAGGTGCAAAATTAACAATTAAAACTTATATTCACAAAGAATTCCTCATTTTATTCTATTTTCAATCGTTACACATACAACAAAACACCTCGTTTCAAAGTACACGTCTCACGACATCTCCTCTCCATTAAACATCCGCGCAAAAATCCTTCTTTTCTTTTCTGAAAAACATACACTTATGCACCTGAAATCAATCTCAGGAGAATGAAAAATCAATCGACTGAGAACGAAAAACGAATCTCAGCCAAACGATTTTTCATTCTCCTGAGATTGATTTTCCATTCTACCGAGATACCTCCAGCACTCTCTTGAATCCCACACCAACCACCTGTATATCAAAGAAATGAATCTCACTCAAGCTAACTTTTTTTCTACCCTTTTCGCTCTACCCTTCCCCATTCCGTTTTTTATACTTATATTTGCTGTCGCCTTTCGCCTTACTTGTTTTGATAAGAATTAAACCTACTTAAAAATGACGGATATGAAAAAAACGCTTTTTTTTTGTGGTTGGCTTGGGGACCCACCACAACCGCTTTCGCCCAATCCCCCGATGGCATCACCGGAGCCTCGGCCGTACAAACGGGACAGACGAAAAACAAAGGAGAATCTATCATCTATAAGGGGAACACCCTACATACGACTGGAAAGATGGTAAAAACAGGACGCAAGGCACCGGACTTCCACCTGACACAGTCTGACCTGCAAGACGTAAAACTCTCAGACTTCAAAGGTAAGAAAGTCATTCTGAACGTATTCCCCAGTTTAGACACCCCCACTTGCGCCGTTTCCGTACGTGAGTTCAACGAAAAGGCCTCGGGACTGGAAAACACGGTCGTGCTCTGCATATCCATGGATTTGCCCTTCGCACAATCACGGTTCTGTACCACCGAAGGGCTTACCCGCGTCATACCGCTTTCGGCCTTCCGAAGTCAGGATTTTATCCAAAACTACGGTTTACAGATTGCAGACGGCCCCATGAAAGGCTTGTTGGCTCGCGCCGTGATCGTGGTGGACAAAAAAGGAATCGTGCGGCACATCCAACTGGTCAAAGAGATTTCACAGGAACCGGACTATGAAGCGGCATTGGAAAGAGCCGCAACGGCAACTACGGAGTGAGGACACAGACGCATACCCGCCTTCTGCCGCAAACTCCAAAAGGAAAAGGCTTATGAAGCAGATTTTATCCGCTGTCATCCCTCTTTCGACGGAAGTTTTTTCGTATCTTTGCCGCTTTAAGAATAATCACAAAAAAACAAACGATATATGTTCGACAATTTGAGTGAAAGACTGGAACGGTCTTTCAAAATCCTGAAAGGTGAAGGCAAAATCACCGAAATCAACGTGGCTGAAACCTTGAAAGACGTGCGCCGCGCATTGCTCGATGCCGACGTGAACTACAAGGTGGCCAAGACTTTTACCGACACGGTAAAGCAAAAGGCATTGGGGCAGAACGTGCTGACAGCCGTGAAACCCAGCCAGTTGATGGTGAAAATCGTACACGACGAACTGGCAACCCTGATGGGAGGCGAAACGGCCGAGCTGAACCTGCAAGGCCATCCGTCCGTCATCCTGATGGCGGGATTGAACGGTGCAGGTAAAACGACCTTGTCCGGAAAACTGGCCCTGATGCTGAAAACAAAGAAACGTAAGAATCCTCTGCTGGCGGCTTGCGACATCTATCGTCCGGCGGCCATCGAACAGTTGAAAGTGCTGGGCGAACAAATCGGTATCCCCGTATATAGCGAACCGGACAACAAGGATGCCGTGCAGATTGCACAGAACGCCGTGAAAGCAGCCAAGGCCAAAGGCTACGACGTGGTCATCGTCGATACGGCCGGACGTCTGGCGGTGGACGAACAGATGATGCAGGAAATCGCTGCCATCAAACAGGGCATCAACCCCGATGAGACGCTCTTCGTGGTAGATGCCATGACCGGACAGGATGCCGTGAACACAGCCAAGGAATTCAACGACCGTCTGGACTTCGACGGTGTGGTGCTCACCAAATTGGACGGCGACACCCGGGGCGGTGCGGCCTTGTCTATCCGTACGGTGGTGAACAAGCCCATCAAATTCGTCGGCACGGGAGAGAAAATGGAAGCCATCGACCAGTTCCATCCTTCGCGTATGGCCGACCGTATCCTGGGCATGGGCGACATCGTGTCGCTCGTGGAAAAGGCCCAAGAACAATATGACGAGGAAGAAGCACGCCGCCTGCAAAAGAAAATCGCCAAGAACCAGTTCGACTTCAACGATTTCATGTCGCAAATCCAGCAAATCAAGAAGATGGGTAACCTGAAAGACTTGGCCAGCATGATTCCCGGCGTGGGCAAGGCGCTCAAAGACGTGGAAATCGACGACAATGCCTTCAAGGGTATCGAAGCCATCATCCAGAGCATGACTCCGCGTGAACGTACCAATCCGGAAATCCTGAACACCAGCCGCCGCCAACGCATCGCAAAAGGTTCGGGCACCAACATACAGGAAGTGAACCGCCTCATCAAACAGTTCGACCAGACGCGCAAAATGATGAAGATGGTGACGGGCAGCAAAATGGGCAAGATGATGGCCAACATGCCCAAGATTCCGGGTATGCCTAAAATGCCTAAACTATAATCGTAAACCAAAAGAGGAATAACCATGCAACTGATTGACGGAAAGGCCACCGCCGCACAAATCAAGGCGGAAATTGCCGAAGAGGTAAAACAAATCGTAGAAAGCGGAGGGAAACGCCCGCATTTGGCTGCCATCCTCGTGGGACATGACGGAGGCAGCGAGACTTACGTGCGCAACAAGGTATTGGCTTGCGAAGCCTGCGGTTTTAAATCGACCCTGCTCCGCTTCGAGGATACTATCAGCGAAGAGGAACTTCTGGCCGAAGTGGACAAGCTCAACAAAGACGAGGACGTGGACGGATTCATCGTGCAACTACCCCTCCCCCGCCATATCTCCGAACAGAAAGTCATCGAGGCTATCGACTTCCGCAAGGATGTGGACGGTTTCCATCCCATCAACGTGGGAAGAATGGCCATCGGGCTTCCTTGTTACATCTCAGCCACCCCGAAAGGCATCCTGGAACTGCTCCGGCGTTACCACGTCGAGACGAGCGGCAAGAAATGCGTCATCCTGGGCCGCAGCAACATCGTAGGCAAACCTATGGCACAGCTTATGATGCAAAAGCAGTATGGCGACGCTACGGTGACCGTATGCCACAGCCGGAGCCGCGACTTGAAGAAAGAATGCCGTGAGGCGGACATTATCATAGCCGCTATCGGCCAGCCCGATTTCGTCACGGCCGACATGGTGAAAGAGGGAGCTACGGTCATCGACGTAGGCACGACACGCGTCCCCGATGCCACGAAGAAAAACGGATTCCGCCTCAATGGCGACGTGAAATTCGACGAGGTAGCTCCCAAATGTGCTTACATCACCCCCGTACCAGGCGGGGTCGGCCCGATGACCATCTGCATGCTGATGAAAAATACACTGTCGGCGGGCAAAAAGGAATTCTATCGTTAACAGGGTATTGAACAGACATAAGGTGTACCGCCTGCTTGACGGTACACCTTATTATATATAAGCCTTCGCGGACTTCAAGGCTGTGGCTTAAAAAAAGTTTTAGTAAAAATCCGGCGAAACATTTGCAGTTTCAAATAAAATGCGTACCTTTGCATCGCTTTAGGAAAGAAACATGATACTTTCCATACAAGCACACCAAAATGGTGACTATAGTTCAGTCGGTTAGAGCGTCAGATTGTGGTTCTGAATGTCGTGGGTTCGAATCCCACTAGTCACCCAAAGAAAAAGGATTTCCCGTCGGGAAATCCTTTTTTAATGCCTTTATATCGTACTCCCCGATACAAAAGAACAGACAGATGCTCCCTTGCGAAAACATCCGTCTGTTACGAATCCGAGAAATCAGATGAGGGCTGCCTCAAAAAATATATTGGACACGTAATTGCCCCAAGAATAGGTTTTTCTTGTAAAATTCATTGCAATGTTCTCCTACAAGGACATAACTTCCGTTCAGCTTTACAGCCAAATATTCATTCAAATAGAAGTTGGCTCCCAACGAAACGTCGCTTTCCCGTCCGCCCATGATGCCGGCTCTGCCATCGTTCAAGTTCGTATAATTGAAACGTGCCGTGAGTTCTATCGCCTGTTTACTGCCCGGCCTGCCGGGAATACTGTACAGGTCGTCATACGCAAACCCTCTTCCCCGAACCAGAAAGCCTGCCTGCACATATCCTCCCTGCGGACGGTAAGCCTCCCTTTCCGTACGATTGAGACGGTTCAGAAAGTATTCTCCCTGTACCATGAAACGCGGAGCGGTATAAAGTATCTCAAAAACGCCTTTGAGTTCTGTCCCTAAACGGTCCACGGTGGCTTCCATCAATGGACACGGGAACATGGATGTCACGCCATCATTCGATACTGTTTTTGTCAGCGGTTCCACTGTATTCACCGGTTTGGTACGGAAAGAAAAAGCACCGCCCACATGCAACAGATTCCCTTTCCACCGCTTGCGCCAAACGCCCCGCGAAGTGGAAACCAAAGCGTTAACCTGCCCGTCACCGATTTTATTGATGTCATTATGCGTATACAATCCCGTAGCCCAATATCCAAATGGCAGACTGGAATGATAGGTCAACCCGAGCTTGCGTCCGTCCGTAAAAGCCAATACGGATCCGGCCGACTGATGAAAGCGCATGTCTGCCGTACTGATGAGCATATCCATGGAATAAGGTTCATAAGCATTTCCTAACGAAAGGACACCATGTTTAAAGTGATAGTTCAACAACAAATCCTTGATGGCTACTTTGTTTCCTCCCAAACCAATGTCGGCTTTCATTTCATATTGTCTGTAAGTGGCTTTAAAGCCCACACGGAAATCTTCCAAGCGATAATACCCCTGCACACTTTCCTTGCCATAACTGGACACAGCGGCATCCAGCAATGCCCTCGAACGGAACTTCACGGTCAGAGGTTCGTCCGCCTGTGCCGTCATAAAGCAACTTCCCATGCCCAACCACACGCATGCCATCCATTTTCTCATACGCACCGGTTCAAAATGTTCATGAATTGCGGAAGTGCCTCTTCCACAGGTATTGCCCAACCATAATCCGCCACATTGAAGATCGGAGCCGTACGGTCCGGGTTGACGGCTATCACGCAACGCGCTCCGGTGATGGCCGCCGTATGCTGTATCTGTCCGCTGATACCGATGGCGATATACAAATCCGGAGCTATCGTATGCCCGGTCTGCCCCACTTGCACGGAAGCGTCCACCAACCCGGCTTCCACTGCCGCACGAGACCCGGCTACCGTCGCACCGATACGTTCGGCCCACTCCCGGATTTCATCGGCACATCTCCGCGTTTTCACGCCTCGCCCTATACCTATTATAATAGAACTGTCGTTCAGCGAAGTTCCGCCCACTTCTTCCGCCACAGCCTCCAACACGCGAATACGGCTGTCGGCTCTTCCGGCCTCATAAGCATGATGGACGATTTCCCTCCTCCTCGAAGTATCCTTCTGCCGGGCTTTCATCACCCCGGGACGTACGGAAGCCATTTGCGGCCTACAAACAGGGTTGACAATCGTAGCCATCAGATTTCCTCCGAAAGCCGGGCGTATTTGACGCAACAGTCCGCTGTCCGTATCCATTTCCAACTCCGTACAATCTGCCGTCAATCCGGTGTGCAGTACGGCAGCCAATCGTGCGGACAAACCACGACCGCATGGCGTAGCCCCGATAAGCAGGACCGAAGGATGCTGTTTGCGCACCAAGCCGGCCAACACCTCCGTATAGTTTTCCTCCACAAAATCCGATAGAAGCGGAGACTCCACCACGTGCACGCGGTCTGCACCGACGGCTATCAACTCATCCGCCCATGCAGACACTTCACCGCCTATCAGTACAGCCTCGACCGGTTGGGGACGGCAAGCCGCAAGTGCCACAGCCTTTCCCAAAAGTTCCCGGCTTACCGGTGCCAAAGCGCCGTCCATGACTTCCGCCCACACCCAAATGCCATTGGAATCATCCACAGGCTGTTCCTGCCTTTCGTCTTGACGCTGCATCACCCAAGCTCCAACCGGACAAGCCTGCACACAACCGCCGCACAAACGGCAATTCTCTTCATCCACCTCCGGAAAGTCGCCCATACGGATAGCCCCATAGGCACAACTTTCGGCACATATTCCGCAGGATACACATTGCCCGGCCTGCAATTGAAGTATAAAATCCTTATCTTTATTCATTTTCATCTTGCTTTTTAAAAATTAATTCCGCGTCTCATGCTTTCACGGACGACTACAAAAAACTTTTCCCCGTCGGGAAGCCATTCCACGTCTTTCTTCCGTCGAGGCACCATGGTAGACACTACTTGAGTAGGAGATGCCTGCAATCCGACCTGCGAAGGTTCCAGTCCCAAGTCGCATTCATCCCAATGAAGGATGGTCTGCCGCTGAGCCCACCGCCAACCGGTCAGTGTGGGACAATCCAGTTCCCCCGTCTCCCGGCCAACCGTCACGACACAAGGTAAATCCACCTCCATACGTTGGAGTAAACGACCGGCCTTCTTCCTCACACACATACAAGTATCCGATATGTCCGAAACCTCCATCAAATGCGTCACTTGGGGAATGTCCAACTGTCCGGCTACCTCAGGCCCCACTTGTGCCGTATCGCCATCCACCGCCATTTTCCCGAAAAGCAACAAGTCGTATTCACCCAACTTGCGCACGGCTGCCGCCAGTACCAGGCTCGTACACCACGTATCGCTTCCGGCAAATGCCTTGGAGGACAACAAAACCGCCTTATCCGCCCCTCTTTGCAAAGCCTCCCGGAGCACTTCTTCCGCCGAAGCGGGTCCCATGCTTACTGCCACTATCTCAGCCTCTGTCTGCCTTTTCAATTTTACAGCCAACTGCAAGGCATACAAGTCATCAGGATTTGTCCGGGTCATGGCCGACGAACGCTTCAGCGTCCGGGTTACAGGGTCCATCTCTACCTTTGTAGACAAAGGCACTTGCTTTAAGAATACAATATACCGCTTCATATCTTTCGTTTTTTATCTTCCATATATCCGAACCCTATCCACCTTTTTTATTGGAACGGGCATCCGCACACCTTTTTTGAAACTCAACCGAAAACGGGTCCACTGCCCCGAAACGGTCCGGTGCAAACCCGGCCGGATCCACAAACGGCTCTTCCCGCAAAATCAATTCTGCGGCCAAGCGTCCCATGCCTCCACCGGCAGCCAGCCACGCCTCCTCCGCAGCATCCGGCTACGGCATACAACCCTTCGTATGGACGCACCTGCCCGATAATGAATTTGGCATCCGGCACGTAACATGAGGGCCCGGCCATATAATGCGCGATACCCAATGTTTCTATGTCCGGAAGATAACGCTGTAGCAACGGGGCACACTCGTCAAGCACTTTCCATTCGGCCGCCTTATTGAAATCGAAATCCTCCAGCTTATCCGTCAATGTGTCGGGATTGAAGGCTTGGCATTCACTTTCGCGCAAGCCGATAATCAACGCCCCCACATCCGAACGGGTGAAAGCACGGGCATCGGGAATCACCGTAAAAGGATGGTTTGCCGGAAAACGCCCGGGGTTTGTTCCCGTAATCCAAAAATGACTCCGCACCGGAGTAAAAGGAAGCCCTACCCCTAAAGGACGCATCAACAGGTTGGCCCACGAGCCTGCGGCATTCACGACAACCGGCGCCAGTACTTTTTCCCCGTCCGCCAACTCCACTCCTGTCGTCTTGTCTCCAACAGCCACAATGGCTTTTACTTTCGTATTCGGACGCAATTCCGCCCCGAGACTTCGTGCAGCACGTGCATAACCGGAACATAACAAAGCACAATCTATAAACGCATCCGTAGGCATGTAAAGCGCCTCTTCTACCGCCGAAACCTCCATCCAAGGAAGAAGTTCTTTCAAACGCCTCCGGTCGATACGTTCATTCGGTATTCCGAAACGTACGGCCGCTTCTTCCAATGCTTCGAGTTCTTTCAGCGATGCGTCGGACGAAGAGATGGTCACACTGCCGCACTGCTGCAGTTCGAGCGATTCCCCCAAAAGGTGCTCTATTTCATCAATGCAATCATACGTTTCCTGCACCATTTCCATCAAAGCCGGTTTGGTACGCGCCCGTGTCAACAGGCAGGCTGCACGGGACGAAGACTGCGACGCTATCTCGTTGGCATCCAACAACAACACCTTCCCCGCCTTACGTTTGGCCAACTGGTAAGCCGTGGCGCATCCCAACAAACCGCCACCGATAATTATCACATCATAATCCTGTTTCATCGTCAAATCGCATTATATTGAGGATTCATATACAAAGTCGTACGCTCCGTCTGTTCTTTTCTACGCCCTTGAGCGGAATACCGTTTATAAATCAATACGGCAGCCACTGTGAACAAGACCGCACAAACCGCGCCGACCGCACATGCCATGTGGTTGTAAAGCGCAAACCACTCCATGTCGAAGTTCAAAAACTCCTTGGTGGAAAGCAGAGTCACCGTACCCATGTAGCCGATGAAGTCAATAATGGCGATGAAAAAACCCACGTTTCCCCTGATACGGAAACAAGCGATGAAGCGATCGAAGAAAATCGTCTGAAAAGTCAGATAGGCAATGTAGAGGCACAGGCTCTGCACAAACAACCACACTACCGGCTGCCAATCCAATGCCTCATAATTCAGCGACACGTATGTCATGACCAAACAACCGGCAATGACCAGTCCCATCAAGCACATCAAAGCCCGAATATTGCTGCGGAAGAAGATGAAAGCGGCAAATATCCCGAGGATGACCAACGTAACAATCGTATCCACCTGGGCGAAAAGCCAAGAAGACAGATTGCTCATATCCAGGATATTGACCAGAAAATCTTCTTTGATGTCGCGCAGCACCAGCAACATGAAGTTGCCCACGAACAACAAGGTAAGAATCGGAGCGTAACTTCGGAACAAGAGCTTACGTCCGTTTCCGTCCAATGTCACACGTTCGTTACGCAGCGCAATATCCTCTTCCGTAGGCTGTGGCAGACGCTTCAACATATACCCCATAAAAACGAGAAGAGGCAAAGCAAAAGCCCCAATCACGGCAGGCATCCAAAACTGTCCCACGTGCATCTCGTTCATGGCAAACAAGCCGAAACTCTTGGCCACACCGGAACTGAACACCATGCTTACCCCCAACAGACTGGCCAACATATCCGTCACCTTGCGTCCCTCGATAAAGCTGAATATCACGCCCCACATACAACCGAGCGACAAGCCGTTCAAAAAATCGGCGACGTGCGTCGGCGACGTGCTGGGCCGGTATCATCCGCACGGCGACGCATCGGTCTACGACGCGATGGTGCGTCTGGCGCAGGACTTTTCCATGCGCTACATGCTCGTCGACGGGCACGGCAACTTTGGCTCCGTCGATGGCGACCCTCCTGCGGCTTATCGTTACACCGAGGCGCGCATGTCGAAGCTCTGCAACGAGATGCTGCGCGACATCGACAAGGACACTGTCGACTGGGACCCGAACTTCGATGAGAGCCGGAAGGAGCCGCGCGTGCTGCCGTCCCGGTTCCCGAATCTGCTGGTCAACGGCTCGTCGGGCATCGCCGTCGGCATGG
>ENA-OROO01001786-OROO01001786.1-human-gut-metagenome-genome-assembly--contig:-NODE-1786-length-10423-cov-2.891397_pt1 | contig 10423 bp, 5 predicted proteins | sample MGYA00242130_ERZ509052 | MGnify/ENA primary metagenome ERZ509052 (study PRJEB26280, sample SAMEA2338730) | human gut metagenome | biome: human gut; feature: human-associated habitat; material: faeces... | reverse complement strand
GCCGCGATCCTTTCGATGGCGTCGTGGCACTGGCTCTTCGCCATCAACATTCCGATCGGCATCGCGGCTGTCTGGCTCAGCATGCGTTTCCTGCCGTACAATCCCGTCCGACTCTCCGACCGTCGCTTCGACTGGCGCGACGGCGTAATGAACGCCCTGACCTTCGGGCTGTTGATCGCTTCGGTCGAGGGTTTTTCGCACGGGCTCGATCCGCGCATCGTGGCCTGCGGCGCGTCGGCGTTCTGCGTGGTGGGTTATCTCTTCGTGCGCAGCCAGCTCCGGAAACCCTATCCGTTGCTGCCGTTCGATCTGCTGCGCATTCCGATCTTTTCGCTCTCGGTTTTCACGTCGATCTGCTCCTTCGTCGCGCAGATGCTGGCTTTGGTGGCACTGCCGTTCTTCTTACAGAAGGAGCTGGGTTACAGCGACGTCCAGACCGGACTTCTGCTCACGGCGTGGCCAGCCGTGATCGTCGTCGTTGCCCCCGTGGCGGGGCTGCTGGTCGAGCGCGTCCATGCGGGTGTGTTGGGCGGCGTGGGACTGACGGTCATGGCTGCCGGACTGTTGTTGCTGGCCCTGCTGCCCGACCATCCGACCGACGGGGCGATCATCTGGCGGCTGGTGGTGTGCGGCGCGGGCTTCGGGTTGTTCCAATCGCCCAACAACAGCATCCTCATCGCTTCGGCGCCCGCCTACCGCAGCGGTTCGGCCAGCGGGATGCTTGCCACGGCGCGGCTCATCGGTCAGACGACCGGCGCGGCGCTCATGGCGCTCTTTTTCCACCTCTTTCCGTCGAACAGCACGCATCTGGCGCTCTATGTCTCGGCGGCGTTGGCACTGGCCGGCGCGTTGGCCAGCAGCACCCGCATTTCGCTGGCGTTGCCCGAGTCGCTGCGTCGTGCGAAAGAGGCTTAAAGTCCTGCCTCCTCGTCGATCAGCAGCACGAGAATTCGTCCGGCGGGATAACACCGTTCGAGCCATACGCGCGAGTTGCAGATGCGCTGCGGCGAGTTGCAGTCGGCGCAGAGTCCCGTCACGGCGCACGGGGTGCGGAATCCCGTGTGGCGTGCGACGTTCTTCGGCCCTGCGATCTGCTGGACGCGCCGCTCGGCGTCGGCCTGTGTATCGACGATTTTGTTGCGACCGGCCAGCAGCACTACGCGGCGCGGCCCGAAGATCACGGGCGCGGTGCGGTTGCCCACCATGTCGACCCAATAGAGCGATCCGCCGAGCGTGACGGCGTTGACGCCCGTCATGAAAAAGTCGGCGAGCAATCCTTTGCGCCGTACTTCGAGCTGTTCGGGTCGCGGCAGGGCGGGATCGAATCCGTCGATGAATTCATAGCTGCCGTTGCGCAGCTCTTCGACGATCCCTGTGGCGCGCAGCGTCATCGAATCGCCGTAAGAGATCGACCGCGGTGCGCAGCGGGCGATCTCGTCGCGCAGCCTCCGGCCCGCTTCGGCCAGGTCGGCGACGCACACGGCTTCGAAACCGTGGCGGCGGAGTTGTCGGGCGCAGGCGGCGAGGCGCGTCGGGAAGTCGGGTGTTTCGTTTTGCATGATTGAATTTATAGTTTCGTTTCGTTACATCGGTACTTCGATCAACAGGAGGTGCGAATTCTCAATGCCCCGCAGCGCGACACGTTCCGTCCGGCGGATGCCCATGCCGTCGCGCATGCGGAGCGTCTCTCCGGCCGCTTCGACGACACCTTCCAGTACGAAGAGGTAGACGCCGTGATTGGCGCCGTGCAGTTCGTAATCCGTTTCGGCGCCGGACGTCAGGTCGAGCGTCGAGAGCCATGCCTTCTGGTGAATCCACCCCACGTGCTCGCCGCCTTCTCCTTTCGGTGCGACGATCGGGCGCAGCCGGTCGGGTTCGGCCTTTGCGAGGCGGATCTGCTCGTAGCGGGGCGTCAAACCGTCACGGTCGGGGAAAATCCAGATTTGCAGGAATTTCACCTCCCGGTCGGGCAGGTTGTTGAATTCGCTGTGGACGATTCCTGTGCCGGCCGACATCACCTGTATTTCGCCCGGCCGCAGCACTTCGCCGTGGCCCATGCTGTCTTCGTGGCGCAGCTCGCCCGACAGGGGGATCGAGACGATCTCCATGTTGTCGTGCGGGTGCGAGCCGAAACCTTCCCCGCCCGCCACCGTGTCGTCGTTCAGCACGCGCAGCGCACCGAAATGAATCCGTTGCGGGTTGTAGTAATCCGCAAAGCTGAATGTGTGGAACGTCTGTAACCAGCCGTGGTCGAAGTAACCGCGCGTGGCGGCCCGATGAATGACTTTTTCCATAATGCCTTTCGTTTTGTCCGCGTCCGGTGCAAAAGCCGTTCCGATTCGGTCGGGAGCGGGTGTCCCGGTTCCGGTTGAGAAAGGTACTGTTTTTTCTTGAAAATACGGCGGCTTCGGGTACGAATCTTTTTCGGCACGCTTCGCCGGTCAGGCTAAGGCCGGTTTCGGAAACACGGACGGACTGCCTGAAAAAGGCAGTCCGTCCGTGTGTGCGGGAGGGGTGCGGTCAGTATTTTTCCGCCTCCGTGAAGTCGTTGTCCGCAGTGAAGGTATCCTGCGTGTAGACATGACCGAAGCTGTCGGTCGCACGCACCTCGATGGCAGTGGCGGCTGCATCTTTCAGTTTGTACTGATACTGGTGATAGCAGGGGCTCGTACCGCTTTCGGTGGGGTGGTGTTCGACGCCGATGTGGTATCCCCGAATCCAGCGGTCGCCGTAGTTTTGCTCGATCGGACTCATGTCGCTCCACGTTTTGCCGCCGTCCTCGGAGAGCTCCACTTTCCACGTCGTGCCGTCCATGCCGGCGGCGAAGACGTTGGCCACGACGACGTCCGCCCCCAGATCGTATTTGTAGGTGGCGTAAGGCCCCGCGAAGACGGCGTCGCCGTGATAGAGGCGTATCTGATGATCGTCGGGACGCTGCGAGGCCTTGAAATAGGTGTTGACGATCTTCGTTCCGTCGATCTCGTAGACCATGAAGCCGTTGGGCGTGCCGTCGCCGCCGCAGTTCGAGCGCCAGAAATAGCCGCACGTACCGCCGTGGATACGTTCGAAGAGGTTATGCGAGCGCATGTGATAGGGCTGGAAATAGTGCGTGTGGGCGCACATCAGCGTAGGGTTCTGGTATTTGGAAATCAGGTCGAGCACCTTCTGGCGGTTGCGGTAGTTCGTGTCGCGCAGCGGGATGTGGTAGTAGAGCACGATCATCTTGCTCGTGGGGACGAAGGACAGATCCTTTTCGAGCCACGCCACCTGCTCGTCGGTGAAACCGCCGGTGTAGTCCTGACCCGAGAAGAGGCAGTTGTCCATCGCGACGAAATGCACTTCGCCGCGGTTGAACGAGTACCACCGCGGGCCGAGCACGTCGCGATAGGTGTCGCCCGTGTAGTCGACCGAGCTCTTGTCGTGGTTGCCGATGGTGGTGAAGAAGGGGACGCCCGTCTCGCCCAGCGCACGCTTCATCGAGGTGAAGGTCTGTGCGTCGCCCTTGCCCAGGATGTCTCCCAGCGCGATGCCGACGGTCGGGATCGTGTAGTCGGCCTTGATCTTCTTGATGTCGGGCACGGTCTCCGTGCGGAAACGCTTGATGTGCTCGTCGTTGTCGGGCTGGGGATCGCCCAGTCCGAAGAGCAGGAAGCGGGTGTCGCTCTGGGAGAGTTTCGTCAGCGTGAAGTCGGCGCGGTAGGGCTTCGTGCTGCTGCCCGTCAGCGAGTTCGCCGCCTGGTAGGTTCCCTGGTAGGAGCCGTAATTCGCCTGCGTGGGAATTTCATAACCCGACGGGGCGGAGATGAAGACGTACTTGGCGTTGGCGCTGCGCACGATCTGGTAGACGCCTTTCGCATCGGTGGCGACGACGCTGTAACCGTCGCTGACGACGACGCCTTCGAGGGGATTGCCTTCGCTGTCGCTCACCAGCCCGTAGAGGGTGATGCCCTCGTCGGGCTTGATCTCGGGTTTCTCCTCTTCCGTGCCGTCCTGGCCGTTATTGCCTCCGCCGGGCAGTTGGGGGACGACCGGATCGTCTCCGCCGCAGGCGATCGTCGTTGCGGCCAATGCTGCGAACATCGTGCGGCGCAGCAGATTGAAGATCGGATTCATTTTCATAGCAGTTGCATTTTAATTTCAGACCAGATGTCCGGCGGACATCTGGTCTGAGGATTGTCTACCAATTCGGATTCTGTTGGATGTTAGCTCGTTGCAGCTCTTCGGTCGGGATCGGGAAGAGATAGTGCTTTTCGAGGAACACGCGGTCTTCCTTCCAGAAGCGTTCCATGCGGTATTTCTTGCCTCCTACCGAGATCTTGCCGTCGGGGTCTTCCACGGGCCTCATGCCGCAGATGCGGTGCTGCGTCTTGGGATAGGCGCCGTACTTGGCGAAGTACTGCTGGGCCTTCTCGTCGTTGCTGCCGGGCAATGCGTTCCATTGCGACTCTTTGGCCAACTCGGTCGGACTGGTCGGTTCGAGGTAGAAGCGCGTGGAGAAGAAACGGCTCTTTTCGTGGTAGAGTTCGACGCGGCGTTCGCGCAGGATGTAGTCGAGCAGCAGCTCCTTGTTGGTCTTCGCGGCAGTGGGAGCCATGAACGAGCGTGCGCGCAGGTCGTTCATCATGTTGTAGACTTCGTCCGTCGCGCCCTTCGAACGGGTGACGGCCTCGGCGTAGACGAGGTAGATCGTCGCCAGACGGATCAGCGGAGCGTCCATGTTCCAGTCGCCCGACATGCCCTTGGTGTAGTAGCCGTCGAAGAATTTGTGGGTGAAGTAGCCCGTCGTCGTCGAGTTTGCGGCGTTGATCTCATCCGAACCCGTCGCGGTGTTGATCCACTTGCCCTTGAACATCGCGCCGTGGTAGGTGATGTCGCGGTAGAAGCGCGGGTCGCGGTTCTCGTAGGGGTTGGCGTCGTCGTAGGCCTTGGCCATATCCTCCTCGGAGATCAGGCCGCCGTAGAGCGCCTTGTGGTTCTCTTTGAGGGCGTAGATCGGATAGCCGTAGCCGTCGGGGCCGATTACCTCGTATTCGTCGACATGCTCCTGTACGGGAACTTCGCGAGCCTGTCCCTGCGACGAGGGGGGATACATGTCGTTGTGATAACCGACGGTCTTGGCTTGAAGGAAGAACCAGATCCATTCGCATTTCTTGGCGTCGAGCGAGCGGGCGGTTCCGCTGAACAACTCCCACAGACGGGTGTAGACCTTGCCGTTGCTTTCGTCTACGTTGCCGAAGTTCGTCGTGTTGCTCTTATCGGCTCCCTGGTAGAGCGAATAGCGTTTTTCGCCGGTGTTGGTCGTGAAATCGATGACGGCCTTCGCTGCCGCCGCAGCGGCGTCCCAGCGGGCGGGATCGTAACGCTGGTACTCGGAGGCGTAGTTGCGGTTATCGCCTTTGAGCGTCGAGCCGTTGTAGAGCGGCGTGGCGGCGATCCAACGCGCCATGGCTTTCAATGCCAGGCAGGTACCCTTCTCCACACGGCCGAACTGCTCGGCCAGATAGCGCTCCGGAACGCGCGAAAAGGCGTTGTCGCAGTCGTTGCATATCTTTTCGACGATCGAGTGGACGTTCTCGCGCTCGAATTTCGGCAGGTTGTTGGGGTCGACCGTGTAGTCCACGTAGGGGCATTCGCCGTAGCTCTTCAACACGCAGTAGTGCAGGTAGGCGCGCAGGAAATAGACCTCGCCGATACGCTGCGACAGCGTTCCGGGGTGTACCTGCGAGTCGGGCGTGTTGTATTTCTCGATACCTTCGAGAATGACGTTTGCGCAGCGAATGTCTTGATAGAGCGCAGGCCAGAAAGTGTGGCAGGCTCCGGCGTCGGTCGTGGCGTTGCATTTCGAGTAGAGTTCCGCACCGGGTTCCCAGTCGCCTTCGTTAAACTTGTTCGACCAGCCGTTCTCGGCCGACGAACCTTCGCATTCGTCGGCGAGCGCCGAGTCGCTGAAATAGCGGATATGCACCAGCGGCTGGTCGGCGGCGCGCACGTAGAAATAGAGACGGTTGATAAGTTGTTCCGTTTCGTTGAAACGGGTGAAAACATCCTCTTCCGTCTTGTCGCCCTGCGGCGTCTTGTCGAGGTAGTCCTCGCAGCCGAACAGCGACAGGGCCGAACAGCAGAGGAGCAGGTATTTCAATATGTTTTTCATAGTCGATTCGAATGTTTTGGAATGGTTAGAATGTCATGTTGATGCCGAGGTTCACGACGCGCTGCACGGGGAACCAGCTTCCGTCGCCGTTCTTGATTTCGGGGTCCATGTCGACGTCGCCCAGGCGGTCGAACGTCAGGAGGTTCTGTCCCTGTGCATAGATGCGGACGCTTTGGATGCCGGCCTTCGACGTCCAGGCCTTGGGCAGCGTATAGCCGATCTCGACGTTTTTCAGACGGATGTACGAAGCGTCGTAGAGGAACAGGCTCGAATACTGCTGTTTGTTGTTGTTGTGGATGCCGTAGTGCAGGGCGGGATAGGTCGCCGTGGCGGCCGTTTCGGGCGTCCAGCGGTTGAGGTGCATCTTACGCACCTTGCCCGTGCGCGACTGATCGTAGAGCGGGAAGTCCCATACGGCCGGGCCGCTCAACTGCACCGAACAGAGCGCCGAGCCCTGCCACAGCATACTGAAATCGAATCCCTTGTACGACAGCCCGACCGGAATACCGTACTGGATTTCGGGAGTACGGGGGTTGCCGACGGCCGCACGGTCGTAGTTGTTGACCACACCGTCGCCGTTCATGTCCTTGTAAACCACGTCGCCCGGTTGTACGGGGCCCCAGATAGCGAACCCGCTGCCGCCGTTCATGGCGTTCAGGCGATCGGCTTCGTCCTGGTCGGCGACGAAGTGATCGAAGATGTAGCAGAAGTTCTCACCCACGCGGCGGCCGGTCTGGTAGCGCCACGGGCAGTCGCGACCGTTACTGTCGACATAGCTGATCTCGTTGCAGAATTTCACCTTGTTTCGGGCGAAGGTGAAGTTCGGGCGGATCCAGTAGCGGAAATGCTGTCCGATGCGGCCGTCCCAGCCGAGCTGGAACTCGATACCGCGGTTGTCCACGATACCCGAGTTGACGATCGGGGCGGTTTGTCCCACGATATAGGGGAAGCCGAGTTTATCGTCGGTATTGAGCGAGGTGAGGATGTCGTAGCGGTGCTCCTTGAAGACGTCGACCGAGAGGGTCAGCCGCTGGTGGAAGAACTCGGCGTCGATACCGAAGTTGAACTTGCGTGCCTTCTCCCATGTCAGCGACGGGTTGGCGAAGATGCCTTCGATGAGGGTGGTTCCGAATGCTTTCTTGTCTTCGCCGAAGTAGATGTTCATGTTGCTGCCCGACGTGTAGTATTGCAGGTAGGCGAAGCGGGTGCTCCCCATCTGGTCGTTACCTACCAGACCGTACGATGCACGCAGTTTGAGGTGGTCGATCCAACGCACGTTCTTCATGAATTCCTCCTGCGAGACGACCCAGCCGATCGAACCTGCGGGGAATACGCCGAAACGGTGTCCGCGTGCGAAGTTCTCCGAACCGTTGTAGCCGATGTTGAATTCGAAGAGGTATTTGTTCTTGTAGTCGTAGGTCGCACGTCCCGAAAAACCCATGTAACGATAGGGAACCTCCTTGCCGACGATCTTGTTCTGCATGTAGTAGAGTACCATCGCCGTCACGTTGTGGTCGCCGAACTTGCGGGCGTAGTCGAGTCGGGCCTGGAAACGCGACGTCCCTTCGGGGTTGGCGTGGCTGAGGCTGTTGCCCTGCGCGTCGTCGGTGGTGCGCTGGTTGGCCGTCACGTAGGAACCGTTCTGAATCCAATAGGCCGAGTTGTTCTTCCACTCGTCGATACTGTACTCCTCGGGCAGCATCCACGTCGAGTAGCCCGGGTAGGTCAGATTACCTGTGCTGTGGGTCGGTACGCTGTTGTTGATCGTGTGCTGGTTGAAGGTGTCGTAGGAGAATTGCGCGGCGATGCTCAGACCTTCGGTGATGAAGTCCAGATCGTGGCTCAGTTTGAACGATCCTTGCAGGTAGCGGCGCGTGCGTTTGCTGAAACCCGAACGGCTCAACTGACCGAGCATGTTGTAGCGGTAGTCGTTGTCGGCGTAGAGCAGGTAGCCTCCGTTCTCCTCGAAATCGCCCTGATTGACTTCGTTGCCGTTGTTGGGCAGTACGATCGGCAGGTAGGGCGGCTGCGTGTTGGCCAGCGAGATGATGTTGGCCGCCGTGGCGCCGGGATAGGTATACTCCGTCACGCGGGCACCCAGATCGACCGAGATTTTCAGCCGTTTGGTGGCGTCGACGTCGACGTTGGCGCGGAAGTTATAGCGCAGGAAGTTGTTGGCGTTGTCGGAGTTGGAGTGCTTGTAGTTGCCGCCCTGCTTGTAGTAGCTTCCCAGGATGAAGTAGCGGGCGCGGTCCGTGCCGCCGCGTACCGAGAGGCTGTAATCCTGCAATACCGAGGGCTGGAACGCATAGTCGAAATAATCCCAGTTGTAACCCAGCCCGTCGGAGTTGTCGCCTTTGGCGCGGCGGTAGTTGTCGATCGCCGTCTGCGTGAAGAGCGAAGGCGAGTCGGCCGCGAGCGAGGGGTTGTCGTTGAGCATCGCCTCGTTGTAGAGCGTCGCGTAGTCGGCCGATCCGAGGTAGTCGGGGTAGCGGATCGGTTCGCTGATGCCCACCGAGGCCTTGAAGTCGACGGTCGGTTTCTCGCCCTTGCGGCCGCGCTTGGTCGTCACGACGATCACGCCGTTGGCGCCGCGGATACCGTAGGGTGCCGTCGCCGATGCGTCTTTGAGGATCGTGAAGGTCTCGATCTCGTCGGGAGTCAGATAGCTCATGTCGCGCTCGATACCGTCGACGATCATGATGACGCCCGACTGTCCGTAGGTCGAGATACCGCGGATGTTGAGCTGTGCGGCGTCGTTGCCCGGCTCGCCGCCGGAGAACTGGTTCACCAGCAGACCCGGCATACGTCCGGCCAGCGCGTTGTTGATGTTGGCCGTGGGCGACTGTTTGAGGTCTTTGGTCGTGATCGTGGCGATCGAACCGGTGATCGTCTCCTTTTTCTGGACGTTGTAACCCACGACGACGACCTCTTCGAGCGCCTTGCTGTCTTCGAGCAGCGTGATGTCGATCTTCGTGCGGTTGTTCACGTTGATCTCCTGCGGTGCGTAACCGATGTAGGAGACCATCAGCGTCGCGCCGCCGTAGGGGACGTCGATGCTGTAACTGCCGTCGGCGTTCGACACGGTGCCGAAGTTCGTACCCTTGACGATAAGGGTCACGCCGATCATCGGGTCGCCCTTGTCGTCCTTGACGAATCCCTTGACCGTCAGTTTCGACGACTGAGCTTGTGCGGCCGGTGCCGCATCCGCCTTGCCCGGAGAGGCCACGGCGGCCTCTCCCAGGCAAAACAGACACAATATCAGTGTTAAAAAACCGTATTTCTTCATGACTGTATTGTAGTAGTTGGGTTGATGTTACTCTTTGATTGTGATGTTCATGACGGTTCCGGCCGATGCGTCCTTCGTGGCCTGATCGCAGATCGTCACGTCTGCTTCATCTTTTTCAAAAACTTTTTGATAGATATAGACCGGATTGACGTGCTCGGCACTCTTGACGGTCGCCGTGAGGGTTCCGACGTTTTTGCTGGTGGAAATCGTCACGACGGTATTCGAGTTCTCGATCACGACCAGACCGGCTACCAACGGGAAGGCCGTCGTAGCGGGTTCGATGGTCGTAACGGTGATGTTGCCGTAGTTTTCGCAGCTTTCGATCGAGTTGCCGGCATTGCGGGCAGCCGAAAGGATACCTGCGGCACGATACCTGAATACGCCCGTGATCGATCCGCGGTTGATGCAACCCTTGATTTGAAGATTGCCGTAGGCCGAACCGATGATTCCGCCTATCTGCGAGGGTACGCTTCCCGCGGCCGTTTCGTCTGTTTTCGGATTGCTGAGGTTGCCCGTGTTGGTGCAGTTCTCGATCAGACCGCTCTTCATCTTCTCGGCGATACCCACCAGACCGCCGGTGTAGTTGGTCGTGACGGCGATATCTGCCTCGTTGTGACAGTCGACCATTTTCAACGACAGCTTGTCTTTTCCTTTGTCCGATCCGATGCAGCCAGCGATACCTCCGATACGGCGGTTGGCCGATTTCGCATTGTTCATGACGATCTGTCCGCGGTTGTAACACTTCTCGAACGATCCGTAACCGTAGCCGAGAATACCGCCGAGCGAGTGGAACTGCTTGTTCGTGCCGTTGAAGTCCATGGTCATGGCGCCTTCGTTCACGCAGTTGGTGTAACTCCATTCTGCGGCTTCGGTCATGCCGATGATACCGCCGATGCGGCCTGAATCCTGACCGGAGTCGGCGAGGTTCATGTTGATCTTGCCTTTGTTCGAGCAGTCGACGAACGAACCTACCGTATCGTCGG
>ENA-OROO01001784-OROO01001784.1-human-gut-metagenome-genome-assembly--contig:-NODE-1784-length-10442-cov-5.210840_pt1 | contig 10442 bp, 7 predicted proteins | sample MGYA00242130_ERZ509052 | MGnify/ENA primary metagenome ERZ509052 (study PRJEB26280, sample SAMEA2338730) | human gut metagenome | biome: human gut; feature: human-associated habitat; material: faeces... | reverse complement strand
AAAAAAAAAAATGGCTGTAAAAGCCGATTGTAAAGGCTGGAGACGAAGTCGGTCCTTCAGCATGGCTGGGCGAGGTAGAAGAAAATCACCAGCCCCTGAAGATTATGGTACCTTTCCAGCTGACCGGAACCTATAAAGTGAAGTCAATTGTAGAAGAAGGTGAATATACCATTGAAGATACAGTCGCTGTCCTGACCGACAAGGAAGGTAATGATATTCCTGTGAATATGATTCAGAAGTGGCCGGTTAAGAAAGCAATGGTGAACTATGCTGAGAAACCGCGTCCCTATAAACTGCTTGAGACGGGTGTGCGTGTGATTGATACACTGAATCCGATTGTAGAGGGCGGTACCGGATTTATTCCTGGTCCGTTCGGAACTGGAAAGACTGTGTTGCAGCATGCTATATCCAAACAGGCCGAAGCTGATATCGTGATCATTGCAGCCTGTGGTGAGCGTGCCAATGAGGTTGTGGAAATCTTCACGGAATTCCCGGAACTGGTAGACCCGCATACAGGCCGTAAGCTGATGGAACGTACAATTATTGTCGCCAATACTTCCAATATGCCGGTAGCAGCACGTGAAGCTTCTGTCTACACTGCCATGACGATGGCAGAATATTATCGTGCAATGGGATTGAAAGTCTTGTTGATGGCCGACTCTACTTCCCGCTGGGCGCAGGCTTTGCGTGAAATGTCAAACCGTATGGAAGAATTGCCGGGACCGGATGCCTTCCCGATGGATATCTCAGCGATTATTTCCAATTTCTACGGCCGTGCCGGTTATGTACATCTTTACAATGGAGAAACAGGTTCCATTACTTTCATCGGAACAGTATCTCCGGCCGGTGGTAACCTGAAGGAACCGGTAACGGAAAATACCAAGAAAGTGGCCCGCTGTTTCTATGCACTTGAGCAGGAACGTGCCGACCGCAAGCGTTATCCGGCTGTAAACCCGATTGATTCTTATTCCAAATATCTTGAATATCCTGAGTTCGACAATTACATCACTCAGCGTATCAACAGTGAATGGATCGGTAAGGTGAATGAGCTGAAGACCCGTCTGTTGAGAGGTAAGGAAATTGCTGAGCAGATCAACATTCTGGGTGATGACGGTGTGCCTGTAGAATACCATGTGATTTTCTGGAAGTCGGAACTGATTGACTTTGTGATCCTTCAGCAGGATGCATTTGATGAAGTAGACTCGGTAACTCCGATGGAACGTCAGGAGGAAATGGTGAACCAGATTATCGATATTTGTCATACCGACTTTGAGTTCGACAACTTCGTAGAGGTAATGGACTATTTCAAGAAGATGATCAATATCTGCAAGCAGATGAACTATGCCCGTTTCCGTTCCGAACAGTACGACGAATTCCGCAAGCAGTTGCAGGAACTGGTGGCTGAACGCAAAGTGAAATAAGAGAAATAAATTGAGAATAAAATGGCAACGAAAGCTTTTCAGAAAATATATACAAAGATTAGTCAGATAACGAAAGCTACCTGTTCGCTGAAAGCAACGGGAGTAGGTTATGACGAACTGGCTATGGTAAACGGCAAGCTGGCCCAGGTGGTGAAGATTGCCGGTGATGAAGTGACTTTGCAGGTGTTTGAGGGTACGGAAGGTATTCCGACAAATGCCGAAGTTGTATTCCTGGGCAAGTCTCCTACATTGAAAGTGAGCGAGCAACTGGCCGGACGTTTCTTCAACGCTTTTGGTGATCCGATTGACGGAGGACCGGAGATTGAAGGAGTGGAAGTTGAGATTGGAGGACCGTCTGTGAATCCGGTACGCCGTAAGCAGCCGTCCGAACTGATCGCTACGGGTATTGCTGGTATCGACTTGAACAACACCCTGGTATCCGGACAGAAGATCCCCTTCTTTGCCGATCCGGACCAGCCTTTCAACCAGGTGATGGCCAATGTGGCCTTACGTGCCGAAACCGACAAGATTATTCTGGGCGGTATGGGTATGACCAATGATGACTATTTGTATTTCAAGAATGTGTTCTCGAATGCAGGTGCCCTTGACCGTATCATCAGTTTCGTGAATACGACAGAGAATCCTCCGGTAGAACGTCTGCTGATTCCGGACATGGCTCTGACAGCTGCTGAATACTTTGCGGTAGAACACAATCAGAAGGTATTGGTCTTGCTGACCGATATGACTTCTTACGCCGATGCGCTGGCTATCGTATCCAATCGTATGGACCAGATTCCTTCGAAGGACTCTATGCCGGGTTCTCTTTATTCCGATCTGGCAAAGATCTACGAGAAAGCCGTACAGTTCCCTTCAGGAGGTTCCATTACCATTATTGCCGTTACCACATTGTCAGGAGGCGATATTACGCATGCTGTTCCTGATAATACCGGTTATATCACCGAAGGTCAGCTTTTCCTGCGTCGTGACAGTGATATCGGTAAGGTAATTGTCGATCCGTTCCGTTCTCTGTCTCGTCTGAAACAGCTGGTAAGTGGAAAGAAGACCCGTAAGGACCATCCGCAGGTGATGAATGCTGCGGTTCGTCTGTATGCTGATGCTGCCAATGCAAAGACCAAGATGGAAAATGGTTTCGACCTGACCAACTATGATGAACGTGCGTTGGCTTTTGCAAAGGATTATGCCAATCAGTTGCTGGCCATCGATGTCAATCTGAATACCACTGAAATGCTTGATGTGACCTGGGGACTGTTCAGCAAATATTTCAAGCCCGAGGAAGTCAACATCAAGAAAGAATTTGTGGATCAGTACTGGAAAAAGTGATTTAGTTAAAACTTACAGAGAATGGCTATAAAATTTCAATATAACAAAACTTCGTTGCAGCAGCTTGAGAAACAGCTCAAGATCCGTTTGCGTACGCTGCCTATCATCAAGAACAAGGAGAGTGCGCTGCGTCTGGAGGTGAAGCGTTGCAAGACTGAAGCAGTGGAGTTGGAGGAACGCCTGGAACAGCAGATCCAGGCATACGAAGCCATGTTCGCTCTCTGGAATGAATTTGATGCTTCACTGGTGAAAGTGAAGGATGTTCATCTGGGCGTACGCAAGATTGCAGGCGTCCGAGTACCCTTGCTGGAAGAGGTGGACTTTGAGATACGTCCGTTCAGCTTCTTCTGTAGTCCCAAATGGTATGCCGACGGCATTCACTTGTTGAAAGGCCTGGCACAGACTGCCATTGAGCGGGAATTTACGCTGGCCAAGCTGGGGTTGCTGGAACATGCCCGAAAGAAAACCACTCAGAAGGTTAATCTTTTTGAGAAGGTACAGATTCCGGGTTATCAGGATGCCTTGAGAAAGATTAAGCGTTTCATGGAAGACGAAGAGAATTTGTCCAAGTCTTCTCAGAAGATCCTGAAATCCATCCAGGAGAAAAGAAAGGAGGCTGAGGTATGATTGCTAAAATGAAGAAACTGACCTTTTTGGTCTATCACAAGGAATATGAAGATTTCCTGAAAGGAATCCGTGAAGTCGGAGTCGTTCATGTGGTTGAGAAAGCTCAGGGTGGTGCCGGAAATGCCGAACTGCAGGACAGCATCCGTTTGTCGTCACGTTATGCGGCAGCGGTGAAAACCCTTCGCGGTATGGGTGTTCCGGCTGGCGCTTCCCATGCAGGCGATGTCCGTAAAGGAGAAGAAGCCCTGAAGGAAATCGAAGCCTTGCAGCAGGAGATGCAGCGCCTGAGTCATCAGGCTCAGCTGACAGACAAGGACATTGCTGTGCTGGAACCGTGGGGAAACTTTGAGCCGCGTGATCTGGCCCGTCTGGCAGAAGCCGGCTATCGCATTGATTTCTATGTCTGTCCGGAAAAGCTCTTCAAGGAAGAATGGATGACGGAATATCATGCGATGATCATCAGCCAGTCTGGTTCGCGGCTTTATTTTATCACGGTAACCCCGGTAAATTCACCGGTGGAACTGGAGGTGGAAGCAGTCCGGCTTCCGGACAAGTCGCTTGCATCACTGAAGGAGAGCAAGGCTGCGATTGTGACGAAAGAAGCTGATATACACAAGCGGATGGAAGAACTGGCCGCAACGGTAGTGCCCGATCTGGAAGCAGCTCAGGCCTCTGTACATGCGCAGATAGAGTTCTCCAAAGTGGAACTGAGTGCTGACTCACTGGCAGACAACAAACTGTTGCTGCTGGAAGGATGGGCACCTGCGGCTTCTGTCGGCCAGATACAGGAGTATCTGAACACCAGCAATGCTTATTATGAGATTGCAGATCCGACACCGGACGATGATGTTCCTATCTTGTTGGCGAACAATAAGTTTGCCCGTCTGTTTGAACCGATCATGCGACTTTATATGTTGCCCAAATACAGAGAACTGGATCTGACTCCGTATTTTGCCCCGTTCTTTATGCTGTTCTTCGGCCTGTGTCTGGGAGATTCCGGTTACGGACTGTTCATGGTGCTGGCTGTCACGATTTATCGCCTGGCAGCTAAGCAGGTGAGTGATTCGATGAAACCGGTGCTTACACTGGTACAGTTGCTCGGAGCTTCCACAATGGTTTGTGGTCTGCTCACAGGAACCTGCTTCGGATTTAATCTGTACGACATTCAGTTGCCTCTTTTCCAGAGTCTGAAGGAATCCATTTCGCTGGATAACCAGCAGATGTTTAACCTTTCTCTGATTCTGGGAGGTATTCAGATTATCTTCGGTATGATTCTGAAGGCCGTGAATCAGACCATTCAGCTGGGCTTCAAATATGCGGTTGCAACGATCGGATGGATTCTGGTACTTGTCAGCACGGCTTTTGCCTTTGCTTTCCCTTCCTGTATGGCAATGGGAGGTACAGTACATCTGGTACTCCTGGGTATCGGCTTGCTGATGGCCTACCTGTACAACAGTCCGGACAAAAATATTTTTGTCAACATCGGACTGGGACTGTGGGACAGCTACAATATGGCTACCGGTCTGCTGGGTGATGTGCTCTCGTATGTACGTCTGTTTGCCCTCGGTTTGTCCGGAGGTATCCTGGCCAGTGTGTTCAACAGTCTGGCAGCAGGTATGAGTCCCGACAATATCATTGCAGGTCCGATTGTCATGGCTCTGATCTTCTTGATTGGTCACAGCATCAATATCTTTATGAATGTACTGGGTGCAATGGTTCACCCCATGCGTCTGACATTCGTGGAATTCTTCAAGAATTCCGGTTATGAGGGTGGTGGAAAAGAATACAAACCCTTTAAGAAAGAAGTAATTAGTGAATAAAAGTAATACGAATTAAAAATTTAAAAAATAATTGAATTATGGAAATGAATCTTTTGATTGCCTACATTGGCATTGCGATTATGGTTGGTTTGTCAGGTATTGGTAGTGCCTATGGTGTGACTATTGCCGGTAACGCTTCAATCGGTGCGTTGAAGAAAAATGACAGTGCATTCGGTAATTTCCTGGTGCTGACAGCGCTTCCGGGTACTCAGGGTCTGTATGGTTTTGCGGGTTACTTCATGTTCCAGAATATTTTTGGTGTGCTGACACCGGAAATGACAGCAATTCAGGCTTGTGCCGTGCTGGGTGCCGGTATTGGTCTGGGACTGGTAGCCTTGTTCTCTGCCATCCGTCAGGGACAGGTTTGTGCCAATGGTATTGCTGCCATCGGACAGGGTCACAATGTATTCGGTAATACATTGATTCTGGCTGTATTCCCTGAATTGTATGCAATTGTAGCTTTGGCTGCTACTTTCTTGATGGGTTCTGCTCTGGCTTAACTTGCTTAGCCTGATGAAATAGATAGCCGGACACGGATTGCCGTGTCCGGCTTATTTTTTGGTTGCTTTTTCATCGTGCGGTCACTGAGGCAGAATCATGCAGTCGTTGCGGGCGAATTATGCGGTCGTTAGGGCAGAATCGTGCGGTCGTTTGAGCTGAATCGTGCGGTCGTTGGGGCAGAATCGTGCGGTCGTTGCGGGCGAATCGTGCGGTTGCGGGCGAATCGTGCAGACGATGCTGACGAGGCATTTTGAGTTTCTTTCTGACAGCATACAAGTGGCCGGACGGACATTCCAGTGTAAAAAGAATGACATCTTGGTCGATATTCTTGAATAAAATGAATATGAATAGTCGAATTAGGTCTATAAAAACTTTAAAAATCCATACTTTTTTTATACCTTTGCGACTGATTTAGAAAATATTAAAGATGATGATGAAAGAGCTTTTGAAGCCCGATTACATTTTCGAATCCAGTTGGGAAGTGTGTAATAAGGTGGGAGGTATTTACACGGTTCTCTCAACAAGGGCAAAGACATTGCAGGATGCATTTCCTGATAAGATCTTTTTTATTGGTCCGGATGTATGGTCGGGTAAGGACAATCCTTTATTCTCTGAGGATGAAAATTGTTTGAAAGACTGGTGTGCATATGCACGGGAGAGTGATGGATTGAAGATACGCGTCGGTCGTTGGAATATACTGGGATCTCCCATTACAATCCTGGTTGATTTCACTCCTTTCTATGCTCAGAAGAATGATATTTACGGGCAGGCCTGGTGCGATTTTCAGGTAGATTCACTTCATGCTTACGGTGATTACGACGAGGCCTCCATGTTTGCATATGCTGCAGGGAAAGTTGTAGAAAGTTTTTATCGGCATTGCTTAAGCAAGAAGGATCGGGTAGTCTATCATGCTAATGAATGGATGACTGGTCTGGGAGCACTTTATCTGCGCAAGCATGTGCCGGAAATTGCAACAATTTTTACTACTCATGCAACTTCTATCGGACGCTCGATTGCCGGAAACAACAAACCTTTGTATGACTATTTGTTTGCATATAATGGCGACCAGATGGCTGGTGAATTGAATATGCAATCAAAGCATTCCATTGAAAAACAGACTGCGCATCATGTTGATTGTTTTACAACAGTCAGTGAAATCACCAACAATGAATGTCGTGAACTGCTTGACAAGTCGGCAGATGTGGTTCTGATGAACGGCTTTGAGGATGACTTTGTGCCCAAAGGGAATACGTTTGTTGCACGTCGTAAGAAAGCCCGTCAGGCTATGCTGAATCTGGCGAACAAGCTTCTGGGTACTAAATTGACCGACGAAACACTGATTGTCGGAACCAGTGGCCGTTATGAATTCAAGAACAAGGGTATCAACGTTTATCTGGAATCCTTGAACCGGCTGACCCGCGACAAGAATCTGAAGCGTGATGTTCTGGCATTTATCAATGTGCCCGGATGGGTGGGCGATCCCCGTGAAGACCTGATAGCCCGTCTGAAGAGCAAGGAACAGTTTACGACTCCTCTGGAGGTTCCTTTCATTACCCACTGGCTGCATAACATGAATCATGACCAGGTACTTGACATGCTGAAGTATTTGAACATGTCGAATGCACCGGAATCAAAGGTCAAGGTTATCTTTGTACCTTGCTATCTGGATGGAAACGACGGTATCTGGAACATGCATTATTATGACCTGATTTTAGGATATGACCTGAGTGTATATCCGTCTTACTATGAACCCTGGGGATATACTCCGCTGGAAAGCATCGCTTTCCACGTACCGACAGTTACGACAGATCTGGCCGGGTTTGGCTTATGGGTTAACTCCTTGAAAGGACGTTTCAGCGAACTGGCTGACGGCGTAAAGGTGATCCATCGTACAGACTACAACTATTCTGAAGTGGCTGACGTCATAAAAGATACAGTTTCAGATTTCTCTGCCCTGAGTGCAGCTGAAATCAAGAAAATACGGAAGAACGCGGCAGCAATTGCCGAAAAGGCACTGTGGAAACATTTCATACAGTATTATTATGAGGCTTATGACATTGCTTTGCGCAATGCTGAGAAACGCCTTGCTTTGTAACAGTGAATCTGATTTTTAACTTAAAGCATTATTGAGAGATATGAAAATCAAGACAAATTATGCGAATGTTCCTTGCTGGAAGGAAGTAAATGTGAAATCCCACATTCCGGAATCCTTGAAGATGCTGGAAGAAATGGCTCGCAATATCTGGTGGGCCTGGAATGATGAGGCAACTGAAATGTTCAGTTCTCTGGATCCTGAATTGTGGAGCGTTGTCGGACAGAATCCGGTTGCTTTGTTGGAGCGTATAAGTTATGAAAAACTGGAAGATCTGTCTTCTGACGAAGCTGTTCTTGCCAAGATTAACAAGGTATATAAGAAATTCAAAGAATATATTGATGTGAAGCCCGATGCTTCACGTCCTTCTGTTGCATACTTCTGTATGGAGTATGGACTGACTCACGTACTGAAGATCTACTCCGGCGGTTTGGGTATCCTGGCCGGTGACTACCTGAAAGAAGCATCAGACAGCAATGTCGATATGTGTGGTGTAGGTTTCCTGTATCGTTACGGCTATTTCACTCAGAGCCTGTCTATGGACGGACAGCAGATTGCAAATTATGAAGCACAGAACTTCGGCAGCCTGCCTTTGGACCGCGTTAAAGATGAAAACGGACAGCCTCTGGTTCTTGATGTTCCTTATCTGAACTATTATGTTCATGCATATGTATGGAGAGTAAACGTAGGTCGTGTACCTTTGTATTTGCTGGATACAGATAACGAAATGAACAGCGAATTCGACCGTCCGATTACTTATCAGTTGTATGGTGGTGACTGGGAAAACCGTCTGAAGCAGGAAATTCTGCTGGGTATCGGTGGTGTGCTGTTGCTGAAACGTCTGGGCATCAAGAAAGATGTATATCACTGCAATGAAGGTCACGCTGCCCTGTGTAACGTACAGCGCTTGTGCGATTATGTAGAAAGCGGCATGTCATTCGACGAGGCTCTGGAAGTTGTACGTGCTTCTTCTCTGTACACTGTTCATACTCCGGTTCCGGCTGGTCATGACTACTTCGACGAAGGTCTGTTCGGCAAGTATATGGGAGGTTATCCGCAGCGTATGGGTATTACCTGGCAGGACCTGATGGATCTGGGCCGTATTAACCCGGGTGATCCTAACGAACGTTTCTGTATGTCTACATTCGCCTGCAACACTTGTCAGGAAGTGAACGGTGTAAGCTGGCTGCATGGTAAAGTTTCACAGGAAATGTTCTCAGGTATCTGGAAAGGTTATTTCCCTGAAGAAAATCATGTAGGTTATGTAACCAATGGTGTACACTTCCCGACCTGGTGTGCTTCTGAATGGAAGAAACTTTATGCAAAATATTTCGACAAGAACTTCCTGCACGACCAGTCAAATGAAAAGATCTGGGAAGCTATCTACAATGTACCCGATGAAGAAGTTTGGAAGACTCGTGTAGCTTTGAAGAACAAGCTGATCGACTATATCCGTAACCAGTTCCGTGATACATGGCTGAAGAACCAGCGTGATCCGTCGCGTGTGGTTTCTCTGATGGACAAGATCAATCCTAACGCGCTGTTGATCGGTTTCGCACGTCGTTTTGCCACTTACAAGCGTGCACATCTGTTGTTCACAGACCTGGATCGTCTGGCCAAGATCGTGAACAATCCTGATTACCCTGTACAGTTCCTGTTTGCAGGTAAGGCTCATCCCCACGATGGTGCCGGTCAGGGTCTGATCAAGAAGATTGTGGAAATTTCCCGTCGTCCGGAATTCTTGGGCAAAATCATCTTCCTGGAAAATTATGACATGCAGTTGGCACGTCGCCTCGTTTCAGGTGTGGATATCTGGCTGAACACTCCCACACGTCTGGCCGAAGCCTCAGGCACATCAGGGGAAAAGGCACTGATGAACGGTGTACTTAATTTCTCAGTGTTGGATGGTTGGTGGTATGAAGGCTATTGTAAGGATGCAGGATGGGCGCTGACCGACAAAAGTATCTACCAGAATGAACAATATCAGAACCAGCTGGACGCCGAAGCAATTTACTATCTATTGGAGCATGACATTCTTCCTGCATATTATGAACATGGAGATAAGGAGTATTCGGAAAACTGGATTAAGTACATCAAGAATTCAATCGCACAAATAGCTCCCCGTTTTACCATGAAAAGGCAACTGGACGATTACTATGAGAAATTCTATATCAAACTGTCGGAGCATTTCCACATTCTCTCTGCTGACAATAATGCAAAAGCCAAAATGATATCTGACTGGAAAACCGCTGTCCGAAACAGGTGGGATTCCATTGAAATCAAATCCATAAAAGCCGGAAACGGGTTGGATGCGACAATCGAAGCCGGAAAGGAATATGAAGTAACAGTTGTTGTCGATGAGAAAGGTCTGGATGATGCAATTGGAATTGAATTGGTCATTATTCAGCATGAAAGTGGTCAAGATCATATCTATGAAGTCATACCTCTTCCACTAGTTTCCAAAGACGGGAATCTATATACCTTCAAGGGGACATCTCAAATTTTTAATGCCGGAAGTTTCAAACAGGCTTTCCGCATGTATCCCAAAAATAATCTATTACCACATAGACAAGATTTTTGTTACGTCCGATGGTTTTAAAAAAAAGGGAGGTGTGTCATAATGAATAATAAAACGCAGAT
>ENA-OROO01001780-OROO01001780.1-human-gut-metagenome-genome-assembly--contig:-NODE-1780-length-10472-cov-4.693098_pt1 | contig 10472 bp, 10 predicted proteins | sample MGYA00242130_ERZ509052 | MGnify/ENA primary metagenome ERZ509052 (study PRJEB26280, sample SAMEA2338730) | human gut metagenome | biome: human gut; feature: human-associated habitat; material: faeces... | reverse complement strand
CGCCCCGGAAAATGAATATTCACCACTTTCATACGTGCGAAGTATGTCGTAAAACACACCGTTCCCACTCCACTATAACGCACCGCGCACCCGAGGCGAAGCAAGTCGGACGGATTGCAACGCAGGGCGCAGCGGGAATGCGTCAACCGGCCACCGTGAGCACGCCCTCGAATACAAGGCGCGCGGCCTCGCGCATTACGCACTCGCGCTTCTGCCTCATTGTTAGCCCGAGCCCCTTGCCGAAGCAGGGTAGCACGTTTGCGGTGAGTTCGCGCAGCGTGAGCGGGCGGTCGAGCAGGGAGATTATATTGCAGGCCATGTCGCCCAAAAGCACCTCTCTCAAGCCGTTGCCGCCGACCTGCGGAAACACGGCCACGTCGGCCGCAACGTTATCCGGACGACCGCCCAACCGTTGGATTAGCGCAGCCTCTTTGTCGCCGCCGGGCGCGGGAAGGGCGGTAACATGCAGGTGTTTGCGCCTTTGCAGCACGGCGGCCTGCCTTTCGCACATGGTGCGGGCGAGGAACGTGAGCGACTGCGCCGAGAGGAGTTCTTCGTCCCACAAGTCGCGTAGCGGCAAAGCGCGGTATTCCCCGGCAACGCGGGAAAGGAATGCGTCGTATTCCGACACGCCGCTTGGCGCGGGCGGAACGGGGGTAAAACTGCCGGCTTCCGCACACACGGCCGTATTGCGCCACGGAAAGAGTTCCGTTACCCGCCTGTAGTATTCGGGATAGAGGCGCAGCAGTGTCTTGGGAAGCATGGCGCACACCGAGGCGTTGCGCTTGTGGCCGCCGAGAAGGTGGAAATAGCGGCTCTTTTCGTAGCGCGACAGGTTGCAGAACTCCTCGCGCGTGTAGCCGTTGTCGCGCATGGTGCGGGGCACAATGCCTTCGACCTTGCGGTGCTCGTTGTCGGCCATTACGGCAAAGAATATCTGCTCCATTACGAGGTTGCAGTTGGCCGTGGAGTTCTTGCCGAGCGGGTTATGCAGGTCGTTGTCGTCCATAAAGCGGAACACGGTGTCGCAAAAGCGGCGTATGAACGCGGTGTCGCGCCCGCCGAACAGGCCCATGTTGTACGAGGCCACCGATTCGGCCGCCACGCCGTCGTACAGTTCCGGCGGTATGCGCAGCCCGGGACGCGAGAGCATGTCGTTAGTCATGCTTTTATAATATGCCGTGCCGTATTCGCGGTTCTGCGCCACGAGCGCGGCGCGCTCCAACCGTTTGGGCAGCGGGCGCGGCAGGTATATGTCGGAATCGATGTAAACAAACGGCTCGCTCTGGCGCGCGTAGGCCAATATCTTTGTATATCCCCAGTAACGCGGCAGGCATTTCAAGTTGTCGAAGCATACTTCCACCCGCGTGTAGGGCAGCCGCAGCTTGTTTATGAGCACGTCGTAGCCCGCGCTGTCGGTGTATAGGGTTACGTCGTCGTAATGCTCGCGCAGGCTCAGGCAACTCAACGCCCACGACATGAAATGCAGCTCCGGGTGCTTCCAGCCAAAGCCGTCGGCATACACATCCTTGCCCGCGCTCCAAAAAGACTGGATTATCTTCATGACTATAAGGTTTTAAGTTATAAATAAAAACCGCCCGACCTGCACACTTAGCAAACCGGGCGGAATATGTTGCGTCAGTTATACAGCATATAAGTGAACGTGGCGCGCTCTACATACATAAACTTACCTGTTTTGGATTGGTTGGATTTATTATAGCAGCATTCGGCACTGGCACGAAATCTGAAGCCGTAACGATCGCCATGCGCACTATCGAGAAACTGCTGGTCGCGTCCTAAACGGATATACATGTTTTCCTCAACGGTAACCTTACCATCGGACTTGGCTCCTACATTGAAAATCATGCCATCGTTTTCATGCGAACGGTAATAAGGAATACACCCTATGCCTGACGACATGGTCGTACCGCCTTTCATGCCGCGGATGTCGAAATCTATATAAGCTTGTATTCTTCCGGGATTGGAACTCTTATAGTCCCGTCCATGACTTTCCACATACTCCATTGTATTAAAGCAGTGGAAATTCATCAGCAGCCAAGCGTTGTCCCAATAATCATCGCTGTAATTATCCAATCCCTGGAAACGGTCGAAATGTATGATGTCATCTTCCCAATCGGCAAAATAACCTCTTGCAGGATAGTCCTTGTAGCGGGCTTTACCGTCGGGTTCAGGCCAAGGAAATTCAGAAAGCCGGTATTTTATACTGTTTTTCTCTGGATTCTCTGCATCGAAAACCGCCATATATTCCAACTTCAACTCATCATTAGCCGTGGGAGAGTAATAACTGAAAGCACGGGCATACGCGTCGGCCGAGCCTTTGAATTTCTTACGCGGCCCTTCAAGCTCAAAGCATTTATGGTAAACCACCGTGCCGTAACCGTTGTATTCTGCTATACCACCGGGATTTCTCATACCTTCAGAATCAAGCGGTTTCAAATACACCTGCAAACATATATTGCGGTATTTTTTTTCGTCCGAATAGTAAAGATATGTAACCACGGCATTGGCTTCAAACCCCTTACCCCCACATTCCAACTTTTGCACAGGGAACTGGTACTTCAACGAATTATCACCGGGATAGAACGGATCCACGCCCGTCGCTGTGCCTATAGGAAAACCTTTTACCGGATCTCCTGCCGTTGATTTCGGCTCTTGTGCCACAGCCCCCAATACGGACATGCAAAATAAGGCCGTAAGTAGCGTTTTTACTTTCATCGCTTTATAAATTTTAAAAACCTATTACAGCGAAATTGAGCTTATATACCCCCTACACGATATTTCTCCAAATTCAGACCAATCGGCGCTTATCGAAACCGAAACGCTCACGCTTGCAAAAGTCTCCAAATCCCCGTTTTTATACAATGGGATCGTTGGCATTTCACTCATACTGACATCGACATGGCCATTTGAAAATTCCACCATTTTTTCCCCGCTTGTAGAACCTGTGCCATACCTTCCATTGTTTTCCCCGTTAACATTAACTTTAATATAAGCCACTCCAAATATTCGTGTAAACTTTTCATCAACCGTATCTTCACCGTCAATTATTATTGCGTATTTGGCAAGCTTACACTTAAAGCTACCGTCAGCAGACACTTGATACGTTAGCCCTTCATTATTTTTGCCACTCAGGTCTCCGTCGCCGGATTTAGTATCCATTAGCAAATAACCTTCTTTTATCCTCGGAAATTCATAATTATCTATATCCATTCCACCGCCCCAGCCGGAACCACTGCCGCTACCTGAACCCGAACCACAGCCGCAACCGCAGCCGCTTCCGCAACCTGAGCTTGAGCCGCTACCACAGCCGCAGCCACAGCCGAACAGCAGTTCGTTGTCTTCGTTCATTACATTGCCCAACTGGGCTTCACTCTCAATTGGACGGAGATTCTTAATTTTTTCATTGTTTTTTGTTGTCATGGTTTTAATGTTTTAATGGTTAGACATAAATTCGCGAGTGCAAGACTTTGCACATCGGCCTTCGCCCGAATTCGCATACATGATTGTTTGCGCAAAACTTTCTTGTATTTATTTTCTTCAAATATACATATCACAAAAACAATTACAAATATTTTCTTGTTAAGTTTTGGTTAAGTTTTGCATTTTCCATCTTGGAATCGCCAACCCTAACCTTTTAATTCTTCTACTTGCAACCGGTATTCAAAAACCTCGGAAACGGGGCGGGAAAATGCAGACAAAAAGAACGGGGATTTTTGTTGCACAACGGGGCTTTTGGCAAACGCTTTATCCATGCGGGTTTGGAGGGGGCGAAAAAAAGGTCGGACATATTTTAAAATTCCTCGGACCTTTTTTAAATTTTCTCAGACCTATTTTTTCTTTGCTCCTACCTGCCCTTTTGCACACCCCGCAACAAAGACACAAAAACGTGTAAAAATTGCGGGGCAAAGCACGCACCGACGAAAATGAATATTTATCATGGACATTACGACGCAGCCGGTTGCACGAAACAAGCAATGCAGGCAGCAAAGAAAGCCCGTACAGATAAAGGAAGCCGACGTGCCGCACATTACAACGTTCGAAAGAAAAAATATCGCACTTTTTGTGAATATATTTTGCATAACGGAAAAATATCCGTATTTTTGCGACGATATAACGCCTAAACACAACTAAACAATGTCAAAGAAAAGCAATCGCCTCGACTTTATCCGCAACATCCTGCTGACAAAGGAAATCCACAGCCAGGAAGAGTTGCAAGAAGAAATGCAGAAGGCCGGATACGATTACGCCCAGGCCACCCTGTCGCGCGACTTGAAGCAGCTGCGCGCCGCAAAGACAACGGACTCAATGGGTTGCTACAAATACGTGCTGCCCGACAACCCGAAATACGTGCACCGCATAAGGAGAACAAACTACACATCCCTGTCGGGCAACTCGAGCTCCCTGCGCTACGACGTGGGCGGAGAACTGCTTTTGCTGCACACCATGCCGGGATTCGCAATGCCGCTGGCCGTAGGGATAGACTCGTACCATTTTGCAAGCATTGCCGGAACAATATCGGGCGACGACACTATTCTCGTAATAAGCAAGAAAGGCTTCGAACGCAACGAAGTGCTGCGAGACCTGGCCAAAATCATCCCCGAACTGGAATCCAGCATAGAATAAACAAGCACAACCCGCGGCACAGTAAACGAAACGTGCAGAAACTTATTAACTAACAACATAAAAACAGCTTACTACTTTTATAATGATTTACGATGACGGAATAAACGTGATGGTAGCCGATGCCTCGCACGAGCGATATGTCGACACTATACTCAAAACAATATCCGACGCAGCAAAAGTGCGCGGCTCGGGCATAGCCTCGCGTACACACGAGTACGTGGCCAAGAAAATGCGCGAGCGCAAAGCCATCATAGCCCTCGCCGGCGAGGAATTCGCCGGGTTCTGTTATATCGAGAGCTGGGAGGATAAACATTACGTGGCCAACTCGGGACTTATCGTAGTTGACAAGTTCAGGAAACACCACCTGGCCACACGAATAAAAGAAATGGCATTCACCTTGAGCCGCCTGCGCTGGCCCAAGGCAAAACTGTTCGGACTAACGAGCCAGGGAGCCGTAATGAAAATAAACACAAGGCTGGGTTACGTGCCCGTACCTTTCTCGGAACTTACACAGGACGACGACTACTGGAAAGGCTGCGGCACACCCGAAAACCCGTGCTGCATAAACTGCGACATACTGGCACGCACAAAACGCAAATACTGCGTTTGCACAGGTATGCTCTACGACCCCGCCGAGCACGAGGGCGACCCGCTGCCGGTACAACTGCCCGACGACGTCGTGAAAATGGCCAAAGAAGCAGCCGAAAAAGGACTGCGCTGAAAAGCCGGCAACGGAACAGTAAACAACAAACAAAAACAGGAACAGAAATGAGCAAGAAGAAAGTTGTAGTAGCTTTCAGCGGAGGACTCGACACATCGTACAACGTGATGTACCTCTCGCGCGAAATGGGCTACGAAGTTTACGCCGCGTGCGCCAACACAGGCGGCTTCAGCAAGGAACAGCTGCAGAAAAACGAGGAAAACGCCTACAAGCTGGGCGCAACGAAATACGTTACACTCGACGTAACGCAGGAATACTATGAAAAAAGCCTGCGCTTCATGATTTACGGCAATGTGTTGCGCAACAACTGCTACCCCATATCGGTTTCGTCGGAACGCATATTCCAGGCGCTGGCCATTGCACGCTACGCAAACGAGATAGGCGCCGACGCAATAGCCCACGGCTCAACAGGAGCAGGAAACGACCAGATACGTTTCGACATGACATTCCTCGTAATGGCCCCGGGAATCGAAATAATAACCCTCACGCGCGACAAGCAGCTGAGCCGTAAGGAAGAAATAGACTACCTGAACGAACACGGCTTCAAAGCCGACTTTACAAAACTGAAATATTCGTACAACGTAGGAATCTGGGGCACTTCAATCTGCGGAGGCGAAATACTCGACAGCAACCAGGGACTGCCCGAGAGCGCTTACCTGAAACATGCCACACAAAGCGAACCGCGCGAACTGAAAATAGGATTCGAAAAGGGAGAAATCGTATCGGTAGACGGAATAAAATACGACGACAAGATAAAAGCCATACAGAAAATCGAAGAAATAGGCGCAGCCTACGCAATAGGGCGCGACTGCCACGTAGGCGACACCATAGTAGGTCTGAAAGGACGCGTGGGATTCGAAGCAGCCGCACCAATGCTTATCATTGGCGCCCACCGGTTCCTCGAAAAATACACGCTTTCAAAGTGGCAGCAATACTGGAAAGACCAAGTGGCCAACTGGTACGGCATGTTCCTGCACGAAAGCCAGTATCTCGAACCCGTAATGACCGACATCGAAGCAATGCTCTCAAGCTCGCAAAGGAATGTGAACGGCGTTGTCACCCTCATGTTGCGCCCCTACTCGTTCGAAACCGTCGGCGTAGATTCCAAGGACGACCTTGTTAAAAACCCCTTCGGCGAATACGGAGAAACACAGCGGGGCTGGACATCCGAAGAGGCAAAAGGATTCATCAAGGTTACTTCAACGCCGCTGCGTATCTACTACTCAAAGCACAAGGACGAGAAACGCTGACAACATAACAAACAAACCGATAAAAACATCCCACGTATGCCTGAATACAAGAAACTTTACCGTTCCGAGAACAAGATGATAGCCGGCGTTTGCGGAGGAATCGCGCAATACTTCGGGATAGACCCGACATTAGTGCGACTTGCCTACGCTATGCTAACAGTATTTTTCGCCATACTGCCCGGAATAATATTCTACATACTGTGCTGGATAATCATTCCAAACGAAAGACCATGATAAGAGTAGGAATAATTGGCGGCGCAGGCTACACCGCCGGCGAACTGTGCCGCATTCTTCTTAACCACCCCGAGGCGGAAATAACATTCGTGAACAGCACGAGCAATGCAGGCAACCTGCTCAGCGACGTGCACGAGGGATTGCTCGGCGAAACCGACATGCGCTTCACCGACGAGCTGCCTTTCGACAAATGCGACGTGGTATTCTTTTGCTTCGGGCACGGAAAGAGCACGCAGTTCCTCAGCGAACATGCCATACCCGACACCGTAAGGATTATCGACCTTGCGCAGGACTTCCGTCTCGCAGCTCCGGGCAACGACTACGTTTACGGCTTGCCCGAACTGCACCGCAGCGCGATAGCCGGAGCAATGCACGTGGCCAACCCCGGTTGCTTCGCCACCTGCATACAGCTTGCCTTGCTGCCGCTCGCCAAAGCCGGAGCACTGAACGGCGACGTGTACATTAACGCCATTACCGGAAGCACCGGGGCGGGCGTCAAGCCGTCGGCCACAACGCACTTCAGCTGGCGCACCGGCAACATGAGCATATACAAGGTGTTCAACCACCAGCACCTGCACGAGATACGCCAGAGCATACTCGAACTCCAGCCCGGATACGAAGGCTCGCTCGACTTTGTGCCCTACCGCGGCGACTTTCCCCGGGGCATTTTCACCACAGCCTACATGCACTCCGGCCTGAGCCAGGAGGAAATAGACGAATGCTTCGCCATGTATGCCGACGAGCCGTTCACACACTACGTGCCGCGCGACATAGACATGAAGCAGGTAGTCAACACCAACCGCGCTCTCGTGCATGCACAGAAATACGGCGACCGACTGCTCGTTACGTCGGTTATCGACAACCTCCTGAAGGGAGCTGCGGGACAGGCGGTAGAGAACATGAACATCATGTTCGGAATCCCCGAAACCACAGGACTGAAGCTCAAGGCCGTGGGATTCTGAAAAAACAACGGCTAACAACAAACGAACATTATGAAACCATTTGACGTATATCCGCTTTACGATGTAAACATCGTCCGCGGGAAAGGCTGCAACGTATGGGATTCCGACGGACAGGAATACCTCGACCTTTACGGCGGCCATGCCGTGATCTCGATCGGGCATGCGCAGCCCGACTACGTGCGGGCCGTGCAGGAGCAGGTCGCACGTCTCGGATTCTACTCCAACTCGGTCGAGAATTCGCTTCAGGTGAAGTTGGCGGAGAGACTGGGCCGCATCTCGGGTTACGACGACTACCGCCTTTTCCTCTGCAACTCGGGGGCCGAGGCCAACGAGAACGCCCTGAAACTGGCGTCGTTCCACACGGGCCGGTCGAAGGCGCTCGCCATCTCGAAGGCCTTCCACGGCCGCACGTCGGGAGCCGTCGCCGTGACGGACAATCCGGCGATCTCGTCGCCCTTCAACCGCACGCCGAACGTGGAGTTCACCCCCCTGAACGACATCGGGGCGATGCGCGCGAAGCTCGCCACGCGGGAGTTCGCAGCGGTGATCGTCGAGGGCATTCAGGGCGTTGCGGGCATCCACTGCCCGACGGACGAGTTCCTGCGCGCCGTGCGCGCCGCCGCGACCGAGACCGGGACGCAGCTGGTGCTCGACGAAATCCAGTCGGGATACGGCCGCACGGGCCGCTTCTTCGCCCACCAGGCCGCCGGCATCCGCCCCGACCTGATCACCACGGCCAAAGGCATGGCCAACGGATTCCCGATCGGCGGCGTGCTCATAGCGCCCCACTTCGAAGCGCGTCCGGGGCTGTTGGGAACCACCTTCGGCGGCAGTCACCTGGCCTGTGCGGCGGCCATCGCCGTGCTGGAGGTGATCGAGCGCGACGCTCTGGTGGAAAACGCCGCCGAGATCGGCGACTACCTTCTGGCCGAACTGCACAAGATCGGCGGACTGAAAGAGGTGCGCGGACGCGGCCTGATGATCGGCATAGAGATCGACGGATCGGGTCCGGAGCTGCGCAAGAAACTGCTTTTCGACAAGCACATCTTCACGGGCGGGGCGGGAGCTTCGACCGTCAGGCTGCTGCCGGCGCTGTGCTTGACAAAAGAGATGGCGGACCGCTTCCTCACGGCGTTCGACAAGGTGAAAGGTGAAAGGTGAAAAGTGAAAGGTGAAAAAGGCCGACTTTTGCTCCGGACCCCATAAAACAGGCGTTTTACGCCGGCAGGCCGCAGCTCCGCCCTGCGAAGGCCTGCTATTGCGCGTTGCTTCATAGCATTCCCCCGCGAGCTGCCGCCTGCCTAAAAGGCGGGGTTTAGAGGACGATCCAGAGACAGCCTTCCGAGATGGAAGCCAGATAATTTAACAAAAAACAAAAAAACGAATCCATGGATAAATTCACCTGCGTAGAAGACATCGGCGACCTTCGTCAGGCTGTCGCCGAAGCATTGGAGATCAAGCGCGACCGCTTCCAGTTCACGGGACTGGGGCGCAACAAGACCCTTTTGATGCTCTTCTTCAATTCAAGCCTCCGCACGCGGCTTTCGACCCAGAAGGCCGCCATGAACCTCGGCATGAACGTCATGGTCCTCGACGTCAACCAGGGGGCGTGGAAACTCGAAACCCAGCGGGGTGTGGTGATGGACGGCGACAAGGCCGAACACCTGCTCGAAGCCATTCCGGTCATGGGATCGTACTGCGACGTGATCGGCGTAAGATCGTTCGCACGGTTTCAGGACAAAGCCGAGGATTACGAGGAACGCGTGCTGGAGCAGTTCATCCGCCACTCGGGCCGTCCGGTCTTCTCGATGGAGGCCGCGACGCGCCACCCGTTGCAGAGTTTCGCCGACCTGATCACCATCGAGGAGCACAAGGCCGTGGAGCGTCCGAAGGTCGTGATGACCTGGGCGCCGCACCCCAACGCCCTGCCGCAGGCCGTGCCCAACTCGTTCGCCGAGTGGATGAACGCCGCGGACTACGATTTCGTGATCACCCACCCCGAGGGGTACGAACTGGACCCGAAGTTCGTGGGCGCGTCGCGCGTCGAATACGACCAGCGCAAGGCCCTCGAAGGCGCCGACTTCGTCTACGCCAAGAACTGGGCCGCCTATACGGACCCCAATTACGGCAAGGTGCTGTCGCGCGACCGCGCATGGACGGTCGATGCGGAGAAGATGGCGCTCACGAACAACGCCCGCTTCATGCACTGCCTGCCCGTAAGGCGCAACATGATCGTCACGGACGAGGTGATCGAATCGCCCCGTTCGCTGGTGATCCCCGAGGCCGCGAACCGCGAGATCGCGGCCCAGGTGGTACTCAAACGACTGCTGGAGGGTCTGAACTGATGGAACGGATCACAGTCGTAAAAATAGGCGGCAACGTCATCGACAACCCCGCGGCGATGAAACGCTTCCTGAAGGAGTTCGCCGCGCTGGAAGGCCCCAAAATACTCGTGCACGGAGGCGGAAAACTGGCCACGCGGCTGGCCGAGCGGCTGGAGCTGAAGGTGCAGATGGTCGACGGACGCCGCATCACCGACAAGGGAACGCTCGACGTGGTGACGATGGTTTACGCCGGGCTGATCAACAAGCAGGCGGTGGCCGGATTGCAGGCCGCAGGATGCAACGCCCTCGGGCTGTCGGGCGCCGACGGAAACGCCGT
>ENA-OROO01001771-OROO01001771.1-human-gut-metagenome-genome-assembly--contig:-NODE-1771-length-10546-cov-2.839577_pt1 | contig 10546 bp, 10 predicted proteins | sample MGYA00242130_ERZ509052 | MGnify/ENA primary metagenome ERZ509052 (study PRJEB26280, sample SAMEA2338730) | human gut metagenome | biome: human gut; feature: human-associated habitat; material: faeces... | reverse complement strand
GAAGATAAAGAAAGTCTTCTGGAAGCTGTGAAAAATGAACTGGAAGATATGCGTGCCTATGTGGAAGTAGGTGAAGGAACGATAGAAGAATCCCAGACAGAGGATGTGGACTGGGTCAATAACTGGAAAAAATATTTTACTTCTTTTACCATTGATGATATATTAATCAAACCGACCTGGGAAGAATTAAAGGAAGAAGACAAAGATAAATTTCTGATTGAGATCGATCCGGGAATTTCTTTCGGAACAGGAAAACATGAAACGACACAGCTTTGCATCCGGCAGTTACAGAAATATGTGGAAGGAAAACATCCGAAAGTACTGGATGTGGGATGTGGCAGTGGAATTTTATCGATTGTGGCATTAAAACTTGGCGCAAGAGAAGTCGTGGGAACGGATCTGGATGCAGACTGCATGACTTCTACAAGGGATAATATGCAGGTAAACCATCTCGATTTGTCTCTGGGAACCTTTTATGTGGGAAATCTGATTGATGATGAAGAACTTCAGGAAAAGGTTGGGACAGAGGAATATGAGATTGTTGTGGCAAATATTTTAGCACCAGTTATCATTGCCATGGCACCGGTCATTCCGGCTAGATTAAAACAGGGGGGGTATTTTATCACTTCCGGCATCATTGATTTTAAGGAAAACGAAGTAAAAGAAGCGATTGAAGCAGCAGGACTTACTGTAGTGGAAATCAATCATCAGGGTGAGTGGGTAAATATTACCGCACAGAAACAGTAGGAGCAGGGTATGTACCAGTTTTTTGTGGAAGATGAACAGGTGCAGCAGGATCGGATCTGCATTGTGGGCGGTGATGTCAATCATATCGGTCATGTGCTGCGCATGAAGACAGGGGAGAAAATCCGCATCAGCGATCAGAGCGGCAGATCGTATTTTTGCCGTATTCTGGAAATTACAGAGGAAGAGGTCTGGGCACAGATAGAGGATACCGATGAAATGGGGACAGAGTTTTCCCATAAGGTGTATCTTTTTCAGGGCCTTCCTAAAAGTGATAAGATGGAACTGATCATACAAAAGACCGTGGAACTTGGTGTCTATACCGTCATACCGGTTGCCATGAAAAACTGTGTGGTAAAGCTGGATGAAAAGAAGGCACAGAGCAAATGTAAGCGGTGGCAGGCAATTGCAGAGAGTGCGGCAAAACAGTCGAAGCGAACCGTGATTCCGCAGATTCAGATGCCACTTTCCTGGAAACAGGCATTGGAAGAGGCAAAGGAGCTGGACGTTGTCCTGGTTCCGTATGAGAATGAAAGAGGCATGGAAGCAACAAGAGAGATCTTTCGCTCGATTCCGGAAGGGGCGTCCATCGGAGTAATGATCGGTCCGGAGGGCGGATTTTCCCCGGAAGAGATTGCGCAGCTGGATAAAGACATGCATCGGATCTCTCTTGGCAGACGTATTTTGCGCACAGAAACAGCAGGAATGGCAACACTTTCCATGCTGATATACGAATTGGATATATAAGAAGGGTAAAAATGGAAGCATATTTGGATAATTCGGCAACGACAAGATGTTGTGAGGAAGCGGCACAGCTGGTGGTAAAATTACTGACGGAGGATTATGGAAATCCATCTTCCCTGCACAACAAAGGTGTGATCGCCGAAAATTATATGAACGATGCAAGAAAAAAAATTGCAAAGACATTAAAGGTACAGGAAAAAGAAATCTGTTTTACGTCAGGTGGTACTGAGTCCAATAATCTTGCAATTATCGGTGTGGCAGAGGCAAACAAGCGAAGTGGAAAACATGTGATAACGACGTCCATTGAACATCCGTCCGTGTCGGCAACGATGGCATATCTGGAGGAACACGGATATGAAGTCACATATCTTCCGGTAGATGCTTATGGTGTGATTTCTCTGGACGATCTGAAAGCGGCAATCCGGCCGGATACCATTCTGGTTTCCCTCATGCAGGTAAATAATGAAATCGGAGCGGTGGAGCCGATCGCGGAAGCGGGGGCACTGATCAAACAGTGTAATCCACAGACGCTTTTTCATGTGGATGCCATTCAGTCCTATGGAAAAATGAGAATTTATCCGGCAAAAATGCATGTAGACCTTCTCTCGGTCAGCGGACATAAGATTCATGGACCGAAAGGAAGCGGATTTTTATATATCAAAGACAAGACGAAAATTCATCCGCTGTTAAACGGAGGCGGACAGCAGAGGGGAATGCGTTCCGGCACGGAAAATGTTCCGGCAATCGCAGGACTTGGCGTAGCAGCGGAACGTATTTATACTGGTTTTGAGGAAAAAATCGACCGGATGTATACCTTGCGGGAGCATTTTATTGAGGAAGTGACAAAAATTCCGGGTGTACACGTCAACGGTCATACCGATCGCAGCAATGCACCGCATATTGTCAGTGTCAGCACGGAAGGTGTGCGCGCGGAAGTATTGCTTCATGCATTAGAGGATAAAGAGATCTATGTGTCAGCGGGAAGTGCATGTTCTTCCAACAAGCCTTCTGTCAGTCATACGCTAAAAAGTATTGGCTTAAAGCCAGAGCTTTTGGATGCAACCATCCGGTTCAGCTTTTGCGTGGAGACAACGGAAGAAGAGATTGATTATGCAGTAAAAGAGATGGCGGCATTGGTTCCGATGCTGCAGAAATATACAAGACATTAGAAAAAGGAGAGCAGTATGTATAAATCATTTTTGATTAAATATGCGGAAATTGCCATTAAGGGAAAGAACCGTTATCTGTTTGAGGATGCACTGGTACAGAATATCAGATATCATCTGGAACGTGTAGAGGGAACCTTCCATGTACGCAAGGAAAACGGACGTATCTATGTGGATACGGAAGGAGAATACGATTATGATGAAACTGTAGAAACATTACAGAGGATTTTTGGAATCGTAGGAATCTGTCCGGTAGTATTGGTCGAAGATGAAGGATTTGATGCCCTGGCAAAAGTAGTATGTGACTATGTGGATCGCACATATCCGGACAAAAATTTTACATTTAAGGTGGATGCGCGCCGTGCCAGAAAGAATTATCCGATGACTTCGATGGAGATCAATGCAGCTGTTGGGGAAAAGATTCTTGAAGCATTTCCGGAAACCAGCGTTGACGTACATCATCCGGAGGTGATGATTCATATCGAGATCCGCCCGATGATCAATATTTATTCCACAGAGATCCCGGGACCGGGAGGCATGCCGCTTGGCACAGCAGGCCGTGCAATGCTTCTTTTATCCGGCGGAATCGATTCACCGGTTGCCGGATATATGGTATCTAAACGAGGGGTAACACTTGAAGCGACCTATTTTCATGCACCGCCATACACCAGTGAGCGTGCAAAACAGAAAGTGATTGACCTGGCAAAGAAAGTTGCAAGATATTCCGGACAGATCAAGCTTCATGTGGTGAACTTTACCGATATCCAGCTTTATATTTATGAGAAATGTCCGCATGAGGAACTGACTATCATCATGCGCCGCTATATGATGAAAATTGCAGAGCATTTTGCCGAAGAGGGAAAATGTCTGGGTATGATTACCGGAGAGAGTATCGGGCAGGTGGCAAGCCAGACCATGCAGTCCCTTGCTGTGACCAATGAAGTGTGTCATATGCCGGTATACCGTCCGCTCATTGCCATGGACAAGCAGGATATTGTATCAATCGCAGAAAAAATTGACACATACGAGACGTCCATTCTTCCGTATGAGGATTGTTGTACGATTTTCGTGGCAAAGCATCCGGTTACCAAGCCAAGCTTAAAACATATTAAAAAATCAGAGTGCCGGCTGGAAGAAAAAATAGACGAACTGATGCAGACAGCAATCGATACGACAGAGACGATTCTGGTAGATGCAGAATAATCTGTTTTTGGAAAATTATTTCCGTGAAACAAAAAATCCCCTGTCTGCAATACAGACAGGGGATTTTGTAAGTAATTACTGGGAAATAATGTATGGCTTTAAAGCTTCCAGAATCTCATTCAGATTATCCTCGGTATGGATGGCGAGATCAATCGGCTTGGAAAGATCCAGGCTGAAAATTCCCATGATGGATTTTGCGTCAATGACATATCTGCCGGAAATCAGATCAAAATCGTACTCAAACTGAGAGATGGTATTAACAAATGATTTTACTTTTCCAATAGAATTTAATGAAATCTGTACTGTTTTCATAATGAAAACCTCCTTGAAAATATTCATGAAAAACTCATGCTGTTTATATCTTTGATAGTAATATTTTTTATTGGAAAAGTCAAGAAATGTATGAAGATAATTGTATAAAGGAGTAAAAATGAAAAAAGCAGCATTACACAATCTGGGATGCAAAGTGAATGCATATGAGACAGAAGCTATGCAGCAGATGCTTGAAGAAGCGGGGTACGAAATCGTGCCGTTTTCGGAGAAAGCAGATGTCTATGTGATTAATACCTGTTCCGTAACAAATATGGCAGACCGCAAATCAAGACAAATGCTGCACCGGGCAAAAAAGCTGAATCCGGATGCGGCTGTTGTTGCTGCCGGATGCTATGTACAGACCAAAGAGGATGAGGCAAAATGTGATGAAGCAATTGATATTCTGATCGGAAATAATCAGAAAAAAGAACTGGTAGAGCGGCTGGATGCTTTCTTTGCGGGCAGAGGAGAAAAGGTGGAGGCTGTGGTGGATATTAACCACGAAAAACAGGCATTTGAGGAGCTGACACTGGATCATGCAGCAGAGCATACCCGCGCGTTTATAAAAGTACAGGATGGTTGTAACCAGTTCTGCAGTTACTGCATTATTCCGTATGCCAGAGGACGGGTGAGAAGCAGAAATGTTCAGAATGTTCTGGAGGAAGTAAAGCGTCTGGCAGCGTCCGGATATCAGGAAGTGGTACTGACCGGAATTCATTTAAGCTCCTACGGGATTGACTGCGAGGAAAGTCTGCTGCATCTGATCCAGATGGTGCATCAGGTGGAGGGAATCCGGCGTATCCGTTTAGGATCGCTGGAACCGAGAATCGTGACGGAAACATTTGCAGAAGAACTGGCAAAGATGGAGAAGATCTGTCCGCATTTTCATCTGTCACTGCAGAGCGGATGCGATGCAACGCTTGCCCGGATGAACCGGAAATATACGACGGAAGAATACGAAAATGCATGCAATATTTTACGGGAAAACTTTACGCATCCGGCAATCACAACGGATGTTATTGTTGGATTTCCTGGAGAGACAGAAGAAGAATTTGCACAGACAAAGGAATATTTAAAACGCATTCATTTTTATGAGATGCATATTTTTAAATATTCCCGACGGCAGGGAACCCGTGCGGCAGTGATGGAACATCAGGTGCCGGAGGAAATCAAGACGAAGCGCAGTGCCCAGCTGCTGGCACTTGCGGAAAGTATGTCGAGGGAATTCCGCGCATATTATGTGGGAAAAGAGGAAGAAGTACTCTTTGAGGAACCAATGGAAGTTGACGGAGAAACGTGGTATACTGGATATACCAAAGAGTATGTAAAGATCGCGGCAAAAACGGCAGAACCGCTTGATAATGTGATGAAAAGGGGAAGAGTGGAAGCGGCTCTGACCGATGAGATTTACCGTATGAAACTATAGCGCTTGTATTTTTCCTCAATTTCGTATACAATAGATGGGACAGGACTTGTTGGAATGAACAAGGGCAGGGACGGCGAATATGGAGAATTTAAATAATACACAATATTTTACAGTACAAAAGGAACCGGAATTACAGGTAAGAGATGTTTTAGAGATCGTATTCCGTGCATTGAGTGAGAAAGGATACAATCCGGTGAATCAGATTGTAGGATATATTATGTCCGGAGATCCGACATATATTACCAGTCATAACAATGCGAGAAGTCTGATCATGAAGGTAGAGCGGGACGAACTTGTAGAAGAAGTTTTACGTGCATACATCAAAAACAATTCCTGGGAATAATCCGGTACGGGAGAATTATGCGGATTTTAGGATTGGATTTCGGTTCAAAGACAGTGGGTGTTGCAGTGAGTGATGCGCTGTTAATTACAGCGCAGGGAGTGGAAATTATCCGAAGGAAAGCTCCGACGAAACTCAGGCAGACACTGGCGCGGATCGAACAGCTGGTAAGCGAGTACGAGGTGGAAAAAATTGTGCTCGGTTACCCGAAAAATATGAACAGTACAGAAGGGGAACGCTGCGAGAAAACAAAAGAATTCAAGGAAATGCTTGAAAAACGCTGTGGTCTCCCTGTTATTTTATGGGATGAACGGCTGACAACAGTTGCAGCAGACCGTTCGATGATGGAAACAGGAATTCGAAGAGAAAACCGCAAGGAATATGTAGATGAAATTGCGGCTATTTTTATATTACAGGGATATCTGGATTATCTTTCAAATCATCCAGAAGAAAAATAAAAATACAAGGAAAAAATAAATGGAAAAAATTCAGTTTACAGATCCGGACACCAATGAGGTGGTGGAATTTGCTGTGGAAGAACAGACACAGCTGAATGGAATCAGATACTTACTTGTCTCTGATGGCAATGAAAACGGGGACAGTGAAGCATATATATTAAAAGAAATAAAGACACAGGATGAGGAAGTATTTTACGAGATGGTAGATGATGATACAGAGTTTGCTGCACTCGCGAAAATATTTGCTGAACTTGCGGATGAAGAAACACAGCTTTTATATTAGAGCGGAATATTATATTTGGAGGATTTATGAAAAAACAGGAAAAACAGAATAACAGTAAGCTTAAGATTATACCGTTGGGAGGTCTTGAGCAGATTGGTATGAATATTACTGCCTTTGAATACGAAGACAGTATTATTGTGGTGGATTGCGGTCTCGCATTCCCGGAAGATGACATGTACGGAGTGGATCTGGTGATTCCGGATGTCACTTATTTAAAGGAAAATATTGATCGTGTCAAAGGATTTTTTATTACGCACGGACATGAGGATCATATTGGTGCCATCCCATATGTTTTAAAAGATGTCAATGTGCCGATTTATTCGACCAGACTGACCAATGCCCTGATCGAGCACAAACTCGAAGAGCATGATATGCTCAAAAAAGTAAAAAGAAAAGTTGTCAAATACGGACAGCACATCAATCTTGGATGTTTCCGTGTAGAGTTTATCCGCACGAATCACAGTATTCAGGATGCGGCGGCACTTGCGATTTATTCCCCGGCAGGAATTGTCCTGCATACAGGAGATTTTAAGGTTGATTATACACCGGTATTTGGAGATGCCATTGATCTGCAGCGTTTCGGCGAGATCGGTAAAAAAGGAGTGTTAGCACTGCTTTGTGACAGTACCAATGCGGAGCGCCCGGGATTTACAGATTCCGAAAAGTCAGTAGGAAAAACGCTGGATAACATTTTTTCCGAGCATAAAAATACAAGAATTATTATTGCGACATTTGCATCCAATGTGGATCGTGTGCAGCAGATCATCAATTCTGCAGACAAGTTTGGCAGAAAAGTTGCGATTGAGGGACGAAGCATGGTCAATATTGTATCCATCGCATCGGAACTGGGATATATTTCCCTGCCGGATAACATTCTGATTGATGTGGATCAGCTGAAAAATTATCCGGATGAAAAGACGGTTATCATTACAACGGGAAGCCAGGGAGAGTCCATGGCCGCATTGTCCCGCATGGCATCCGGCATGCACCGTAAAGTTACCATTAAGCCAAATGATACCATTGTATTCAGTTCCCATCCGATTCCGGGAAATGAGAAATCGGTTACCGGTGTTATCAATGAACTGATGCGCAAGGGTGCAGATGTGATTTTCGAAGATGTACATGTCAGCGGACATGCGTGCAAGGAAGATATCAAGCTGATTTATTCTCTGGTAAATCCGCTGTACGCGATTCCGGTGCATGGAGAATACAAGCATCTGATTGCACAGGCGAAGATTGCGGAAGAGCTTGGATATGACAGTGATCATATCAAAATCCTTTCTTCCGGAGATGTGCTTGAGATCGATGAGAATGGTGCAGAAGTGACCGGACATGTGCCGGTTGGCAATGTAATGGTAGACGGACTTGGTGTCGGAGATGTCGGAAATATCGTTCTTCGGGATCGTCAGCGTCTGGCAGAAGACGGAATTATTATTGTCGTCATGACACTCGAAAACGGAACCGGACAGGTACTTGCAGGACCGGATATCGTATCGAGAGGTTTCGTGTATGTACGTAATTCCGAGAGTCTGATGGATGAGGCAAAAACCGTTCTCGATAAGACCATGGATTATTGTATGGATCACAACATTACCGATTGGGGCAAGATCAAAAATGAAGTAAAAGATGCTCTGGGTGATTTCGTCTGGAAAGAGACCAAGAGACGTCCGATGATCATGCCGATTATCATGGAAGTATAGGGGTATTATGAATAAAGCTTTGTTCACTTTCATTAAAATTGCGTTTGTTATTATGCTGATCCTGCTGATTTTATATGGAACCGTTCATTTATGCAGGACCTGTTATGATTACGGGTATCGTTTCTTTGCAGAAAAGCAGATGGTACCGGATACGCAGGATGTGGAAAGCACGGAGGCACAATAGAAATAAATATGATAGTAGATGAACGACTGGTAACATATATCAATTCCCTGGATACGGGAAATACCAGAATTTTGGATGCTGTCGAACGAGAAGCTCTGGATTCCTATGTTCCGATTATTCGGAAGGAGATGCAGAGCTTTTTGAAGCTTTTGCTGGCGATGACAAAACCAAAAAGAATTCTGGAAGTCGGTACTGCGGTAGGGTTTTCTTCCATTCTGATGGCAGAATATGATCCGGTACCGTGTGAGATTGTCACGATTGAAAATTATGAAAAGCGAATCCCGATTGCCCGGGAAAATTTTAAGAGAGCAGGAAAAGAAGAGCAGATTACACTGCTTGAAGGGGATGCAGCGGAAATCCTTCCGACACTCACCGAGCCGTTTGATCTGATCTTTATGGATGCCGCAAAAGGACAGTATATTCATTTTATGCCGGATATTCTGCGTCTGCTGAAAACCGGAGGGACACTTGTCTCGGATAATGTGCTGCAGGATGGGGACATTATTGAGTCCCATTATGCGGTGATCCGCAGAAACCGGACGATTTACAAACGGATGCGGGAATATTTGTATGAGTTAACGCACCGGAAAGATCTGGTAACAGCGGTGCTGCCGGTGGGAGATGGAATTACAGTCAGTACAAAAGTAGAGGTAGAAAACGATGAGAAAGAATGAGTTGCTTGTTCCGGCAAGCAGTCTGGAAGTATTAAAAATTGCAGTTATTTATGGAGCCGATGCGGTCTACATCGGGGGAGAGGCATTCGGACTCAGAGCCAAAGCCAAAAATTTTACCAAGGAAGAGATGGCAGAGGGAATTGCATTTGCACATGCACGGGGAGTTAAAGTTTATGTGACGGCAAATATTCTGGCACATAATTATGATCTTGACGGTGTGAGGGAATATCTTACGGAACTGCAGAATATGAAGCCGGACCGGCCGGATGCTCTGATCATTGCAGATCCGGCAATCTTTACGATCGCCGGAGAAGTATGCCCGGATATTGCCCGCCATATCAGTACACAGGCAAACAACACCAATTACGGAACATTTCAGTTCTGGGAGAAACTCGGTGCTACCCGTGTGGTAACGGCAAGAGAACTTTCCCTGCGGGAGATCCGGCAGATCCGGGAACACATTTCCGATGATCTGGAGATAGAGACATTTGTACATGGCGCTATGTGTATTTCCTATTCTGGAAGATGTCTGCTGTCCAATTATTTTACAGGAAGGGATGCCAACCGCGGGGCATGTACACATCCGTGCCGGTGGAAATATTCTGTGGTTGAAGAGAAGCGTCCGGGTGAGTATTTCCCGGTATATGAGAATGAGCGCGGAACCTATATTTTCAATTCCAAAGATCTGTGTATGATTGAGCATATTCCGGATCTTCTGGAAGCAGGAATTGACAGTTTTAAGATTGAGGGACGTATGAAGACCGCACTTTATGTGGCAACGGTGGCGCGTACTTACCGTAAGGCGATTGACGATTATCTGGAGTCTCCGGAGAAATATCAGGAAAATATGCCATGGTATCTCGAACAGATCAAAAGCTGCACATACCGCCAGTTTACCACGGGATTTTTTTATGGAAAACCTTCGGAGGAGACACAGATTTACGATAACAACACGTATGAAAAGGGATATACCTATCTGGGAATTGTCGGTCCGAAAAATGAAAAGGGAATGTACCGGGTGGAACAAAAGAATAAATTTTCTGTCGGAGAACAGATCGAAGTGATGAAACCGGACGGACGCAATATGACCGTTACGGTGCGGGGACTGATGGATGAAAAGGGAGAGCCGATGGAATCCTGTCCGCATCCGCAGCAGATCTTTTATGTGGATCTGGGGATGGAACCGGATGAATATGATATTCTCCGGAGACGGGAAGAAGAAGCGATCGCCCTGGATTAAAAAAATCTTAAGAAACACCCTCTGTCTGAACAATTGCGAAAGCACAGAGGGTGTGCTAATATAAGACAAAAG
>ENA-OROO01001761-OROO01001761.1-human-gut-metagenome-genome-assembly--contig:-NODE-1761-length-10573-cov-4.898840_pt1 | contig 10573 bp, 10 predicted proteins | sample MGYA00242130_ERZ509052 | MGnify/ENA primary metagenome ERZ509052 (study PRJEB26280, sample SAMEA2338730) | human gut metagenome | biome: human gut; feature: human-associated habitat; material: faeces... | reverse complement strand
CCGAGCCACTAATTTTTTACCCCCTCCAAACCCGCATGAAAACTAAGGTTTCGCCCTCGGACAAATACAGACACGTCCTTAACCCCAATTTGCCTCAAACCAGTCTAACTTATCCTAAATGTCTAATTTATTCTAAAAACGATCGGCAACGTATATCTCGTCCGTACTTTTTTCCTGTCCGACTGTCCGGGTATCCAGCGAGGCATATTGTTAATAAGCCGTAGCGCCTCCTTGTCGCAAGACGGTTCTATTCCACGAACTATCTGAGTTTCCGAAATGGAACCATCGCTATTCACTACGAAAGCCACAAAAACTTTCCCTTGGATTCTTTTTTTCCGTGCTTCTTCCGGATATTTCAAATTTGTTGATACATATTCGTTTAGTTTGGTCTCCCCGCCGGGAAATTGCGGCATTTGCTCCGCAACGTCAAAAATTATGCCTTCGTCCGGGGCTTCATCCGTCCCTGTGGGCACAATTTCTTTAAAAGGTATGCCGTCGTATGTATTTAGTTCTGTTCCAAAGCCTCTTTCTTCTTTTATCTTTTCTACAATAGCTACTATATCGGCTGCAAATACTTCGGGAAGCATACCACCTTCAAAATGCGAGTAATTATCTCCACCTTGCTTGAAATAAATTTTTTCCTGGCAGATTAGTTTACCCACTACGGTAGAATCCTTGCCGGGTTCATGTGCGGCAATATATTCTCGCGGGTCGATGTCTTTGAATTCGTATCTCGTAATTTCTCCTGTCGATTCATTTTTTGTTTGCTTGTCAATTAATAGTCCGTGCACATATTTTTCAGTGTCTACATAAAGGTTTCCGCCTGATTGGTATTTCTTAGTCCAAGTACCATCGGGGAAACCGTCTTCATCAAATTGGCCGGATATGTTCCATTCTTTATTGTTTTTCTTAACCGGGCCTGTTATTCTGTTGTTTTTCATCTGAAAAAGTTCGCCCCCATTATTCAACGTTCCTTCCATGCGCCCGTTCATATAATTGATTGTTACCGAAAAATCCGAGAAAACGGCATCTTTGCCTGCTATTTTGCTTTTATACATCCATTTGCCTTCTTTTATGCCGTTATTGTAATTTCCCGAAGCGAATTTTGTTTCGGTATACGGGATGATTTTATCCAATATTGCTTCCACCCCATTATTCTTTTTGTTATACGTGAACTTTCCGTGCTTTATGCGTTCCCCATTCTCATCTTCAAAATAAGTATAAGTTGCCTGCCCACCCTCGTATAGTCCGCTGTATGTTTTGAGAGTCTGTCCCACACTTGCTTGTGCCGCAAGCATAATCATAACGGTCGAGATAATAATATGTTTCATTGTATTCCTTTTGGCACAAAAATACGATAACGATTAAATATGTACCAAAATTTTCATCAGAATTTCGGGCACATGCCGTGTTCGGCAAAGCCAAACTTGAAAACATTCGTTTTCATTTGTCCCAGCACTCACCTTTCACTATATTTGCAACAGACACAGGCAACACATGCCCACACATTTTAAAATCGGCATATTATGAAAACAAGAACCACATTCATTGCAATATGTACGGCAGCGGCACTGATGAGCGGCTGCACCGACCGCCAGATGGTGGGTACCATGGCAGGCAGCACAATGGGCGGCATATTCGGCTCGAGCATAGGCGGCCTTATGGGCGGCCCGCGCGGGAGCGACGCGGGAACGGCAATAGGCATGCTCGCCGGAGGAGTAATCGGAAACGCCGTGGCAAGCGCGTCGGAAAGCCGGACATACGATGAGTACGAAGCCCCGCGCCGCAAATCGAAGCACGGGCGTCACGGCAGGCCGCGCAGGTATTCCGAACCGCCACGCACCACTCACGCGCCGGCAAGGATTGAAGGGTTAAGCGTTGAAAACATCCGTTTTATCGATGATAACCGCAACCAGCGGCTCGACGCCGGCGAGAAAGCCAAGATTCTGTTCGAAATACACAACCGCGGGAATGCCACACTTTACAACATAGCCCCGGTGATTAAGTGCTACAACGTCAAACGCATAGCCATATCGCCCACGGCGATAATAAGCAACCTGCGCCCGGGCAAGGGCGTGAGCTATACGGCGGCAATTGCCGTGTCGCCGCGAGTGAAAGACGGGTATGCCATTTTCACGCTTTCATTCCAGGACGGCAACAGCATTATCGAATACAAGACATTCCAGATACCCACACAGGGCAGGTAACAAAATATCCCTACGGCAGGGGAACGAAACGGCGCGTCGGGAAATCGCCCCCGGCGCGCCGCATTTTTTCATCACTCAAAGCAAACGGCCTGTTTGCAATCCGAATTTGTCTGCATGGCAAGCGCCGGTTTTCATACCCCTTTAGACGGCCCTGAAAACATGTCTGAGATAATTTAAAATATGTCCGACCTATTTTAAAATAGGTCGGACATATTTTTTTCTTTCTCCCAAGGAGGTGCAAAAGCCGTTCCAGTCGGGATTTCAAAAGTTTTCCGTTTTTTGTCTGTTTCGGACCACGGTTTGCGAGCTCCGTTTCTGCATTCCTTTACGGCCGCATTACTTGCCCATAAATGCGTCGAACTTCTTCATTACCGCCGAAACCGGCATACACGCAGCCACGAAATACCACGCCACAGGCACGAAGCAGAACATATACCTCTTTGCCGAATAAGCAAGTACGTTATTAATGCTGTCCCACTTGTAATCAACCTGGTAAAGCACTACGCCATAGAAAAACAAAGCCAGCACAAAGGTAACGAGCTTGGCTATATCCGCCCGGCGGCGCACCATGAAGTAAACATCAGCCAGCACGGCAAGCAGCAAGGCAGCAAAAGTCCACCCGTAATACTGCGTATTGGTGAGCAAGTCCATTATACCATTATATATGGTCGAAGCCTTCTCGCCGTCGAAGAACGGATGGGTAATTACGAAGCTCTCGGTAGTCATGCCGAAGCACGCCATATATATCTGCCACAATACGACAGGTATAATGGTGCACACCATGGGTATCAGCGCGCGGAACTTCCTTTCGCGCACGCAGGCAAAGAGCACCAGCAGGCCTGCCGCCCCGATGAACACGATTCCCTCGGCGCGGCTCCACACGTTGCACGCCAGCAAAAGGGCGCCGAGGCCGAGATACTTTGCGTCGCGGTTGGCAAACCACGTAAGCACATATATTATTCCCAACGAAGCATAAACAGCCTGTATGGTGTTCGTGCCCGAAAGCGAAGAGAACGATGTCATTTCAGGCGTAAGCAGCACAAGCAGCGTTGCAGCCATTGCGGCCGTGCGGCTCGTTGTGCGCGAAACGATAGCGTAAAACGCCACGAGGAACGACAGGTACATCAACGCGGGTATAATCTTCGAAGTTTCAGCCCCCAGGGCGTACACGTATGCGTAAGCCAGCTGCAACAGGGGGAAATAAGCTATCGGGCTGCCGGGCCCGTGCATTCCGGGCATGTAATCGCCTGCAAAAATGCTCATAGCCCCGTATGTGTGCTCCTGTGCAGCCACAAAGCCCATCGTGTCGAACGCGGCAAGGCTGTCGCGGTCGTAAACGGGGAAGTACATGCACTTTGTAAAGTTGGCATACTCCATCCACACGGCAAAGGCCAGCAGCAAAAGCCAAACAAAGTTGAACGCATTCAAGTCTATCGGGCGTTTGAACGCCTCGAGCACCTTTTGCCGCCTGACGGCAAGAGCAGACACCAATGCCGCTGCCAGCACAAAGGATATCAATCGTTTGGCCTTCATCGTATAAGACCTCCTGTCTTTCAAAGGATCACGCAGCCGTACCCACCGGCACGCTGCATCGGGAACCGGCATGATGTCATGCCCTGTTATACTCCGATTTTACCGCAAAACGCTGTTTCGGTCAATAACTGGATTCAAGTGATTCAAATATTTTATATTTTCGCACAAAAGAGGGCCTGCCTTCGCAGCAGGCCCTCCCGGCTTGTCATTCATCGATAAAGTATTCCGGATGGATGCTGCGCGCCTGCGCCACCGACTGCTTGTACCGGCTCAGGTGGCTTTCCAGTGCTTCACTCACATCGTCCGGGCTGCCGTGCAGCAGCGCTTCCAGGATCGCTGTATGGGTGGCACACACCGACTTGTTCTCCTCGGTCTGCAGGCTGAACTTGCGGATGCGCTCCACATGCTGCAGGCTGGCCAGCATGTGGTCAAAATGGTGCTCCATGCCGCACAGCTCAAAGGCGCGGCGGTGGAATGCATTGTCCAGCTCCAGCAGCCGCATCTCGCGGTCAGGCTCCTCCGGGGAGGCCTCCAGCACTCGGTAGGCCTCGATGAGTTGGCGGTAGCCCGCCTCCTGCTCCGGGGTCAGGCGGCCGCACATCCGGGTCAGGATTTCCTTTTCCAGCGTGTAGCGTGAAAACTGTTCCAGCTCCATCAGATGCAGGTCGATGGGTGCCACATGGGTGCCGCTCTGGGGCTTGATGGCCACCATATGCGCATTGTTCAGCAGGATCAGCGCTTCCCGCATGGGGGTGCGGCTGATGCCCAGCTCCTCGGCCAGCTCCCGGTCGTTCAGCGGGTCGCCGGGCTTGAGCTCCATGGTGATGATGCGGCTGCGCACCGTGTGATACGCCAGATCCCGCGCGTTGCGTGCGGACATTGCGCTTTCCCCCTTCCGGAACGCCGCGAGTGATATATCAGTGTTCCTCTTTTCCCATATTACCCAACCGCCGGGCCGCTGTCAAGGGAAACCGGACGTTTTGGCCGGTTCTTTCCTCAACTGTTTTTCCTGTGCGGACGGTACAGCACCGGCACCCAGACAAAGGCCACGGCAAGGCCGCACACCACATCCACGATGGAGTGCTGCTTGGTGAACACCGTGGACGCACAGATGAGCGCGGCCCACACCCAGGCCAGCACCTTCAGGCCCGGGCGCTTCTCGGTGAGGGTGCTGCTGCTGAAGGCCAGCGCCATGCAGGCCGAGCTCTGGCAGTGGATGGACGGGCAGACGTTGACCGAGGCGTCCGCGCTCCACAGCAGCTGCATGATGCGCATGGCAATGTTGCTGCGCCCGACTGCTTCTGCTGTGGGGCGGATGTCCAGGCCGTTGGGCAGCACCATGTAGACGATCAGACAGAAGGTCATGCCCGCAAACATGCTCAGGCAGAGCTTGTCGTAGCTGGCGGTGTCGTACCACCACAGCAGCGCCGTGACCCCCGCCAGCAGCAAAAACCAGCTGCAATAGGGGAACACGAACCACTCGTTGAAGGGGATGCTGTCATCCAGCGGGCTGTGGATGATGTATTTCGGGTTTTTGATCGTAAGGTCCAGCCAGAAGAACCAGACGAGGTAGACCACCCAGTACAGCTGGAACCACAGGTGCGGTTTGCAGCGGCTGCGCAATTGGGACAGATTCATAGCAAGTCTCCTATATTTTATAATGAAATGACGCATTATTATAGCACATTCCGTCCACTTGCGCAAACCCTGCCGGTGTTATAAAATAAAGACAGTACCCGGTTCTGCCGCACCCCGGCCCAAAACGCCGGGGTGCCCTGTTGATAAAAGGAGTTTTTATGTCGCAAACGTTTCCCCCTGTACGCCTTGCCGCCCTGGACCTGGACGGCACCCTGCTGAACCACGAAGGGCAGGTCACGCCCCGTACCCGGGCCGCCCTGCAGGCCGCCTCCGACCGGGGCGTGGTCATCGTGCCCACCACCGGCCGCCCGCTGGGCAACCTGCCCCCGGTGGTGGCGCAGCTGCCCGGCGTGCGGTATGCCATCACCTCCAACGGTGCCGCCGTGTGGGACCTGGGCAGCGACCCGCTGGGTGCTGTCTACAGCCGGTACGCCAATGCGGCCGAACGCCAGACCTGTGAGCCCACCTGTCTGCTGCGCCGCCTGATGCCGGTGGAGACTGCCCGGGCCGCCTTTGACCTGTTCATGGAATACCCCGGCGGCATGGGCGTGTTCTGGAATGGCTATTCGGTCAAGGATCAGGCCAGTGTGGACTTTGCCGCCGCCCGCTGGGCGCGCCTGCACTCCACCGAGGCCCGCCAGCCCAACGACGGACGCTTCCTTGTGGTGCGTGACCTGGGCGAGTGGATGAGCCGCCACGCCCACGAGGTGGAAAAGCAGTGTCTGTTCTTTGCCGAGCAGGACCAGGTGCCGCAGGCGCTGGCCCGCTTCCGTGCCATGCCGGGCGTGGAAGTGGTGCAGGGCTCCCCGGAGAACATCGAGGTGACTGCCGCCGGTGTGGACAAGGGCGAGGCTCTGCTGACCCTGGCCGACCGGCTGGGCATCCCCCGCGCACAGACGCTGGCCGTGGGCGACAGCGAAAACGACCGTGCCATGCTGGAAAAGGCCGGTGTGGCCGCCGTAATGGCCAACGGCATGCCCCAGATCAAGGCCCTTGCGGACCTTGTGACCACGGCCGACTGCGACCACGACGGCGTGGCCGAGGTGTTTGAGACCCTGGGCCTGTGAGCCTGTTTTGAGGCCGTTCGTCATTTTTGTGCAATGTATACAAGGTCTTATGCAAAACATTGTGCTTGTTGAGCATTACCAAACTCCCCCGGTTCGTTTATACTAGTATTACAAGCGCATAGTGGGTGTGCCATGCCCAAAGGGCTGCCCCACGCGCACAGGAGAGTTTATTGTAAAAGGAGAAATGCGTTATGAATCCCATCGTAGAAAAGGTCTATCAGATCGGCATTATCCCTGTTATCGCTTTCAACAGCGTTGATGAGGCCCTGCCCCTGTGCAAGGCTCTGGCTGAGGGCGGCCTGCCCGCAGCTGAGGTCACCTTCCGCACTGCATGTGCTGAGGAGTGCATCCGCAAGATCCACGAGGAGATGCCCGAGATGCTGCTGGGCGCCGGCACTGTCCTGACCACCGAGCAGGCTGACCGTGCAATGGCAGGCGGTGCATCCTTCATCGTGGCCCCCGGCTTTGACCCCGAGGTCTGCAAGCACGTCATCGACAAGGGCGGCATCATGATGCCCGGCACCTGCTCCGCTGGCGAGATGCAGCAGGCTATGAACCTGGGCTGCGAGGCCCTGAAGTTCTTCCCTGCTGAGGCAAACGGCGGCGTGGGCATGCTGAAGAACATCGGCGCAGCCCTGAAGAGCGCACGCTGGATGTGCACCGGCGGCGTCAACGCCAAGAACGTCAACGATTACCTGAGCTACGACCAGATCTTTGCTGTTGGCGGCACCTGGATGTGCAAGAGCGATGTGATCAAGGCCGGCGACTGGGCAAAGATCACCGCTCAGAGCAAGGAAGCTGTTGACACCATGCTGGGCCTGAAGCTCATGCACGTCGGCATCAACACCGGCAACGAGGAAGAGGCCATGAAGGTGGCCAACCTGATCGGCAGCCTGCTGAACATGAAGGTCGCTCCCGGCAACTCCAGCATCTTTGTGGGCAGCAAGGAGTTCGAGATCATGAAGAAGCCCGGCCGCGGCACCCATGGCCACATCGCCATCGGCTGCAACAACGTGGACCGTGCCATCTACCACCTGTCTCAGCGTGGCGTGAAGTTCGATCTGGACAGCAAGGTCGTGAAGAACGGCAAGACCATCGCCTGCTACTTCGCAGACGAGATCGCCGGCTTTGCCTTCCACCTGGTCCAGGCCTAAGCCCATCCCTGTTTCGTAAAAGCCCTGCTGCCCCGGGGAAGCGGTGCAGCAGGATGATTTTAAAACCACCTGTAAATTAAAGGAGAATACCAATGAGAGTTGTTACTTTTGGCGAGCTGATGGTCCGTCTGCAGCCCTTCAACTACGAGCGTTTTGTTCAGGCCAACAACCTGGAGTTCAGCTTCGGCGGCGGCGAGGCCAACGTTGCTGTTTCTCTGGCTAACTACGGCCTGGATGCAGCTTTCGTCACCAAGCTCCCTGCTCACGCCATCGGTCAGGCCGCTGTCAACAGCCTGCGCCGCTACGGCGTTGACACCAGCATGATCACCCGCGGCGGCGATCGCGTTGGTATCTACTACAACGAGAAGGGCGCTTCTCAGCGCGGTTCCGTCTGCATCTACGACCGTGCCAACAGTGCCATCCAGCTGGCTCAGCCCTCCGACTTTGATTGGGACAAGATCTTCGAGGGCGTGGACTGGTTCCACTTCACCGGCATCACCCCGGCTCTGGGTGCAAACGTTGTTGAGATCTGCCTGGAGGCCTGCAAGGCTGCAAAGGCTCACGGCGTGAAGATCAGCTGCGACCTGAACTACCGCGGCAAGCTGTGGACCCGTGAGCAGGCTCGTGAGGCTATGACCAAGCTGTGCGAGTACGTTGACGTCTGCATCTCCAACGAGGAGGACGCAAAGGACGTGTTCGGCATCGAGGCTGAGGCTACCGACATCTACGGCGGCAAGCTGAACGCTGAGGGCTACAAGAGCGTTGCCAAGCAGCTGGCTGACAAGTTCCACTTCGAGAAGGTCGCTATCACCCTGCGTGAGAGCCACAACGCTTCCGAGAACGGCTGGAGCGCAATGCTGTACGATGTTGCTTCCGACGAGTACTGCTTCTCCAAGAAGTACGAGCTGAAGATCATTGACCGCGTTGGCGGCGGCGACTCCTTCGGCGGCGGCCTGATCTACGCCCTGCTGACCGGCAAGAGCACCCAGGAGGCCGTTGAGTTCGCTGTTGCTGCTTCTGCTCTGAAGCACTCCATCGAGGGCGACTACAACATGATGACCGTCTCCGAGGTGGAGAAGCTGGCTGGCGGCGACGGTTCCGGCCGCATCCAGCGCTAAGCAGAAGGGAGATCCCGCATGGATATCCGCTACTCCTGCAACCAGAAGGATTTCAAGCGCTACACCACCGAGGAGATGCGCGATGAGATGCTCATCACCGGCCTGTACAAGGCAGATGAGGTCGTGGCCGTGTACAGCCATGTGGACCGTATGGTCACCCTGGGCTGCATGCCGGTGCACGAGACCGTGTCCATCGACAAGGGCATCGACGTGTGGGCCAACTTTGGCACCCACTACTTCCTGGAGCGCCGCGAGATCGGCATGTTCAACATCGGTAAGGACTCCACCGGCATCGTGGTGGCCGACGGCGTGAAGTACGAGCTGGGCTATAAGGACTGCCTGTACATCACCCAGGGCACCAAGGAAGTGACCTTTGCTTCCGCCGACCCGGAGCACCCCGCCAAGTTCTACATGGTGTCGGCTCCGGCACACTGCGCCTACGAGACCCGTCTGATCAAGATGGCCGATGCCAACCATCGGCCTCTGGGCAGCGTGGAGACCTGCAACAAGCGCACGATCAACCAGTTCATCCACCCGGATGTGCTGAAGACCTGCCAGCTGAGCATGGGCATGACCGAGCTGGAGCCCGGCTCCAACTGGAACACCATGCCCAGCCACACGCATGAGCGCCGGATGGAGATCTACACCTACTTTGAACTGCCCGAGGGGCAGGTGGTGTTCCACATGTGCGGCGAGCCTACCCAGACCCGCCACATCGTGATGCACAACGAGGACGCTGTCATCAGCCCCTCCTGGAGCATCCACAGCGGTGTGGGCACCTCGAACTATACCTTCATCTGGGCCATGGGCGGCGAGAACATGGAGTTTGACGACATGGACAACATCGCTACCACAGACCTGCGATGAGCAAACCTTACTGCCCCGCATCGGCACTCCCGGTGCGGGGCTTTTTCAAAAAAGGAGAACTACAATGGATCTTTCTGCATTTGACCTGAAGGGCAAAGTTGCCCTGATCACCGGCGGTGCCCACGGCATCGGCTTCTCCATTGCCGAGGGCATGGCAAAGTGCGGTGCCACCGTCTGCTTCAACTGCTCCAACGAGGGCAGCCTGGAAAAGGGCCTGGCCGCTTACAAGGCTGCCGGCATCGACGCCCACGGCTATGTGGCCGACGTGACCGATGAGGCCGCTGTGAATGCCATGATTGCCCAGATCAAGGCCGACGTCGGCCCCGTGGACATCCTGGTGAACAACGCCGGCCTGATGAAGCGCATCCCCATGATCGAGATGAGCCACACTGATTTCATGCGGGTCATCGACGTGCATGTGGGCGGTGCCTTCAACTGCTCCAAGGCCGTTCTGCCCGACATGATCGCCAAGCGCGAGGGCAAGATCATCAACATCTGCTCCATGATGAGCGAGCTGGGCCGCGAGACCGTGTCTGCCTATGCTTCCGCCAAGGGCGCTCTGAAGATGCTCACCCGCAACATCGCTTCCGAGTACGGCGAGTACAACATCCAGTGCAACGGCATGGGCCCCGGCTACATCGCCACCGCCCAGACCGCTCCCCTGCGCGAGACCCAGCCGGACGGCAGCCGTCACCCCTTCGACACCTTCATCTGCGCCAAGACCCCGGCCGGCCGCTGGGGCGACCCCGAGGACATGGTGGGCCCCTGCGTGTTCCTGGCCAGCCATGCTTCTGACTTCGTCAACGGCCAGATCCTGTACGCCGACGGCGGCATCCTAGCTTACATCGGCCGTCAGCCCAAGTAACCCCGTCCTTTAAAACAAACAGAAAGCCGCCCGGAAACGTTCTCAGACGCTTCCGGGCGGCTTTTCTTGTGGTCGAGCAGAGCTGGACAAATCCGAACTATTTCCTGCCAATTCATCGGCAGGC
>ENA-OROO01001760-OROO01001760.1-human-gut-metagenome-genome-assembly--contig:-NODE-1760-length-10575-cov-3.681939_pt1 | contig 10575 bp, 7 predicted proteins | sample MGYA00242130_ERZ509052 | MGnify/ENA primary metagenome ERZ509052 (study PRJEB26280, sample SAMEA2338730) | human gut metagenome | biome: human gut; feature: human-associated habitat; material: faeces... | reverse complement strand
CGGATTTTAAAATCCGAGCCACTAATTTTTTCCTTACTCCTATGTGGTGTTTACGCGTTGAAAATCAGTTTTCAATTTTAGCTACAAAAAAATGCCGTTTCAGCGTTCCGGTTTTGTGTGGTAGTTTGTCCGTCTTGGTGCGTGGCAGCGGGTGGTGTGTTGCCGCAAGCCGGCTTTCCCATGTAGCCCGGCGGACGTGCGGATACCGGCAGTACTTAAAAGCGGCGGCGGCTGTACTTGGGGCGGAACGCCCGGTGTGAGGATAGTTGCCGTTTCGGCAATCACGGAGGCGCGAAATGTTAAAGCCGGGTACCAAAAGGCGGCAGCGCTTAAAAACCTCTCTGCAAGCGCTTTTCGACTGCCTGAAAAAAGGTCTGACATATTTTGAAATATGTGCCTTGTATTTTAAAATATGTCCGACCTAATTTTTATTTGCTCCGACCCCCGGTTAAAATATTCCCACCGCACCCGCGCTTTCCCGTTTACAATAGTTAAAAAAACGTTCCTGCAGCTACATGCCTCCCGGCCTCAAACAACGGTAATCCAATCCGGCGGAATATAAAAGTAAAAAGGAGTCAAGTAAATACTTAACTCCTTTGTTTTTACCAGTCGGGGTGACTGGATTCGAACCAGCGACCTCGCGCCCCCCAGACGTGTACTCTAACCGGACTGAGCTACACCCCGCCTTGTGCAAACTTTTGTTTTGAAAGCGTGAAATGTTTCCGTGTTTCAGGTTTGCGGGTGCAAATGTATTGCGTTTTTCCGAAATATCAAAGAAGAATTGTATATTTTTGTGTCCTGATAGAAAGATTCTTCAAAATAATGGAATATAAAATAACGTCTCCCCGGCATATTTCGGCCGTGATAAACCTTCCGTCGTCTAAAAGCATTTCAAACCGCGTGCTTGTGATAAACGCCCTCTCGGGCAATGTTTGCGGCATAAGCAATGTGGCCGATTGCGACGACACGGCCGTAATGCTCAAGAGCCTTTCGGAGGGCGCGGAACGGGGACGGACCGTTACGACCGACGTTCACGGGGCCGGTACGTCTATGCGTTTTCTTACGGCATACTACAGCCTGGTTGAGGGGACGCGCATAATGACGGGTTCGCAGCGTATGTTGTCTCGCCCGATAAACGTGCTGGTCGATGCGTTGCGCCAGCTTGGCGCGAAAATAGATTATCTTGGCCGCGAAGGGTATCCGCCGCTTCGCATAACGGGCGGCGGCATGAAAGGCGGCAGCGTGGAACTGCCGGCGGGCGTAAGTTCGCAGTATGTGTCGGCTTTGCTGATGATAGCTCCCAAGCTGCCGGGCGGTTTGAAACTCACGCTTACCGGGGAGATTGCGTCGCGCCCGTATATCGATATGACGTTGGCGCTAATGAACAGGTTCGGCGCTGCGGCTTCGTGGACCGCACCCGATGTTATAACCGTGGACGAAGGAGAATATAAACCGTGTGCGTTTACGGTGGAAAACGATTGGAGCGCGGCTTCATATTGGTACGAAATGGTAATGCTTTCGAAGGACAACAATGCGAAAGTCATGCTGAAAGGGCTTTGCAAGGACAGTTTGCAAGGCGACAGGAAGGTGGCAGAGTATTTCGACATGTTGGGCGTCTCGACCGGTTATGCCGACAACGGGGTGGAGCTACGGAAAAAACCGGGCAGTGTTCCAGAAGAAGTGGTTCTCGATTTGCACGGCGAACCGGATTTGGCGCAGACGCTCGTGGTGGCCTGCACAATGGCCGGAATACGTTTCAGGTTCAGCGGGCTGGCCAATTTGAAGATAAAGGAAACCGACCGCCTTGCGGCTCTGACCGACGAACTTGCCAAGTTGGGTTATGTGATGGAAAGCGACGGCAACGGAAGCATATCGTGGAGCGGCGAATGCTGCGACGCGGAGCGGAATCCGGCGATATGCACCTATGATGACCACCGTATGGCCATGAGTTTCGCACCGGCATGTCTTTGCAGGGAAAGTGTGGTTATAAAAGACCCGGAAGTAGTGACAAAATCTTATCCCCGATATTGGGAAGACCTTGCTGCGGCGGGTTTCGGTATAGAAAAGCGGTAGAAAAACTGAAAGGCTATGTTTTATGCGATATTGGTAGCAGTGCTTGTGGCGGCCATAGTGCTGTTTTCGCTGTATATACGGCGCAATCCCTATGATGAGCTTCCTGCCCGGAAAGGCGAGGATTGCAACGACGACTGCGCTGCGTGCATAGACGTATGCGCCAGTTCCAGGGTGCTCGAAGCGCAAATGGCCGCGCCTAAGCATTTCAACGACGAGGAACTCGACGGGTTTGCAGGCTTGAAAAGCGATGATTACAACGAGGAACAGGTTGAATTGTTCCGCAATATATTCGAGGAACTTCACCCCGACGAAATAATAGAATGGACCGAAAGCCTGCGAAGGCGCGGAATAGAAATACCTTCTTCGCTGAAAGACGAGGTGGTTATGATGATAAATGGCAACTGATATAGCAAAGGCGGAACAACCGCGTGCGGATTAGTACGAAATTAAGCGGCGGCAGGAATATAATAGCCGTCTGCGCTAAGGTAAGAGGCAGTAGCGCTGCGGAATGAACCCTAATTTTAAATATGACGGAATTATTTGATTATACCTTTTTCAGATATGCGCTCGTAGCGGCTTTGTTGGCAGGAGTGCTTTGCGCCTGCGTTGGTACATACGTCGTAACGCGCAGAATGTCTTTGGTAAGCGGCGGAATAGCCCATTCGTCCCTCGGCGGGGTGGGCGTGGGAGCCTGGTTGGGGTTCTCGCCGGTGGCGGGAGCGGCAGTCTTTGCCCTTTTGTCAGGCTTCATAATCCGCTGGCTGTCGCGCCGCAGGGGAGTGCGCGAAGATTCGGCCATTGCAATGGTATGGACTTTCGGCATGAGCGTGGGAATAATAACGTCCTACCTTGCCCCTTCGTTTTTGCCTGAATTGCCCTCGTTCCTGTTCGGGAACATACTCACCATAACGTTTTCCGATATATTGGTGCTGCTTGTGCTCACCGTAATGACCGTGGCATTCTTTGCTTTGTTCCTGCCGCAGATAATAGCAGTGGCTTTCGACTACGATTTTGCCGTGTCGCAACACATAAGGGCAGGGCTTATCGACGCCGTAATGACCGCCCTTGTGGCGCTTACCGTTGTGGCGTGCCTTAAAGTAGTGGGAATAATAATGGTGATAGCCATGCTGTCGGTACCTCAGGTTACGGCAAACATTTTCTCCTGCAGTTTCCGGGGCATGGTGCTGCTGTCAGCCCTGATAAGCATTTTTAATTGTATGCTCGGCTTCGTCATATCGTATTTGCTCGACGTGCCTTGCGGGGCTTCCATAATATTAGTGTCGGTTTTCATTTATGTGCTGTCGAAAGCAATAATGGGCGCTGTTTTAGCGTTAAAGTAATGTTTTTGCTCCGACAGCAGTCGTGGCATACAGTATATACTCATTTGCGCAAGGGAAGTGAAGCGTTTTTTGCCTTATATAATCGTTCTGGCCTTTCTTTTTGTTGTCGCAGCGTGCTCAACCAAGAAAAACACGGCGGCTACACGCTTTTACCATTCCTTTACGGCACGTTATAACACGTACTTCAACGGCCACGAAGCGTATAAAACGGGAGTCTTGTCGCAGGAAACCGGCCACCTCGATAACTTTACGGAGACTTTGCCTGTATTTATTGTAAGCAACAAGGCTACCGCCAACATAGGTAAAAGCAATTTCGACGTAACCATAACCAAGTGCGAAAAGGCGATAAAGAACCACTCCATAAAGCGTAAGCCAAAGATGAGCAATACGCGCCGCCGCACGGCCAAGCAAAAAAGAATATTGGCAAAGAAAGAGTACAATCCTTTTCTCAAAAACGCTTGGATGCTTATGGGAAAGGCGCAGTTTCGCAAAGGTGAGTTTATCGAAGCGGCTTCGACCTTTTCATACATCACACGCCTGTATGCGGCCGAACCCGACGTGCTTGCGGAAAGCCGCGCCTGGCTTGCTATATGTTATTCCGAACTTGATTGGTTTTACGACGCTGAAGATGTTTTTACAAATAAGATTAAGCGCGACAGTTTGCCGCATTCGGCGCTAAAGGACCTTGACATGGCTTACGCCGATTTTTACGTGCGGCAGGAAAAGTTCGAGGAAGCGCTGCCTTACCTGCAGCGAGTGGCAAAGCATGTCAAAGGTGCGCGCAACAAGGCCCGCATTTATTTTTTAATGGGTCAGATAAACAACCACCTCGGTAATAAAGAAGCAGCCTACAAGGCTTTGTCGAAAGTAATACGTCTTAGCCCGCCGTATGAGGTTACGGTAAACGCGCGAGTAATGCAAACCGAAGTAGTTTCAAAGTCAAAAACAAAGAAGATGTTGAAGCGCCTGCGTTCCATGGCCCGGCAGAGCAAAAACATAAAGTACCTCGACCAGATTTATTACGCTATGGGTAATATTTACCTGGCAGCCGAAGACACGCTCAAGGCAATTGAATCATACGAGAAGGGAGTTACCAAAGGAACACGCAACGGAGTGGAAAAAGGCGTGCTTTACCTGAAACTTGGCGACCTGTACTACAGTCGCAATGATTTCACTTCGTGCAAAAGGTGTTACTCCAAAGCGGTAAGCATGATTGACAAGGAACGCGAGGACTATGAGGACATCGAGAAGAAATCGAAGATAATAGAAGAACTCGAGCCGCACACTGCTGCCGTACACCTTCAAGACAGCTTGCAACTGCTTGCCAATATGGACGAGGACCGCCGCAATGCCATAATCGACAAGATAATCGAGGTGGAAAAAGAAAACATCCGCAAGGAACGCCGCAAAGAAGCGATGAAGAACCGCACTGCGAATACCGGCTCGCGTGTAACGGCCGACGACAATGCTTCAGCCGGCGGCGCAACGCAGTCGAATACGGCCGACGGCAAGGAAAGCACATGGTACTTCTATAACCAGCAGATTGTAAACCAAGGAAAAGAAGCCTTCCGCAGGCAGTGGGGCGACAGGGAACTGGCCGATAATTGGCGGCGTTCGAACAAGGAAATTTCGGAAACAGACCTCGACAGCGGCGACACTGAAGAAGACGACGGCGAAGAAGATGAAAATAGCGAAGAAGCACCTTCCGACTCCACGCAGGTAACAGACAGCACAGCGAATAAAGTTGTGTCCGATTCAACAAAAGTGGAAGACGGCGGCGAGGAAGTAAACGAAAAACTCACACGCGAATATTACATAAACCAACTGCCAATAACCGAAGAACAGCTGGCCGCGAGCAACAAAACCATAATGGAAAACCTGCACGCCGCCGGAGTTATAGAAAAAGACAAACTCGAGAATTTCCCGCTTGCTGAAAATACATTGACACGCCTCTACACCGAGTACCCCACGTACGAAAAGATGAACGAGGTGCTTTACGAACTGTTCCTTTTATACTCGCGCATGGGTCGTGCCGACGAAGCCGAGCGGTACAAGGCCGCCCTTATGGCTTCGTATGCCGACGACGAGCACACCAAGGAGATTACCGACCCCAATTTCGAGTTCGACGCCAAGTTCGGCAAGCAAGTTGAAGACTCCCTTTACCGCGCCACATACAAGGCATACCGCGAAGGCGACGTGAATACAATCGTTGCAAATGCGGCCGTGTCGATGACGCGCTACCCCGACGGCGAGAACCGTCCCAAGTTCATGTTCCTCGACGCGCTCGCGCAGCTACGCCTCGGAAGAAGGGATTCCATGGTGAGCGAGTTGAACAGCCTTATATCCGCCTATCCCAAAGACGACATCACACCCATTGCACAGTCTATTGTAAAAGGCCTGAAAGAAGGGCGCGTGCCCGGCACCGGCATGTACGACCTCGGAAGCCTGTGGGACCGCCGCACTGCCGGGGCGGCAGCCGCGCTCGACTCGCTCACGCGCCAGCAGGCCATGTCGGCAGAGCGCAATACGGATTTTACGGTTGTTATTGCCTATCCGGCCGATTCTATCGACGACAACCTCTTGCTTTACGATTTGGCGCATTACAACTTCACGAACTTCGCCGTGCGTAACTTCGAGATACAGCAGGCCGGAAGCAACGGGCTGGGAGAGTTCCGCGTAGGCGGATTCCTCAATTTCGACGAGGCCCACACATACGCGCAGCGGCTGTACAACCAGCCGAACATGCGTCCCTATTTCGAGCACGCGCGCCTCATTGTAATTTCGAACGTGAACCTCGAAAAGCTCGGCGTCGACTACAGTATTTCGGACTACGAGAAGTTCTATTCCGTGCAGTTCGCGCCACTCAAGGTAAAGCCCGGCTTGCAGCTCGACCAGCAGGATATTTACATCTCCGGCGACGAACTTCCCGGCGACGGCGACGAGCAGACGCAGGAGCAGCAGGACGGTGCGGACGACAATGCGGGCAACGACGGCGAATATTACGATTATCCCGAAGATGTTCCCGACGACGGCGTGGAATATTACGACGAGCAGGGCGAAGACACCGAAACCCCGGGCGAGGATACCGGCAATGACGGCGAGTATTATGATGTACCCGTACCGGCTCCGGATGAAAATACACCGTCGCCCAATGACAACCCCCTCGCGCCGGACGAGAATACCCCCGTTCCTGACGAGAACACGCCGGCACCGGATGAGGAAACGCCCGCCCCCGACGAAAATACACCCGCCCCTGACGATGGCGGTGACGACAACGGCGAAGACGATGGATGGTACGACATGTAAAGCCTGCCATACGGAACGCCCGGCGCGCTAACGAAGAAAAGCAACGGCATTGTCCCTATAACATAAGGGGCAATGCCGTTTTTCTTGCCGGTTACGTATGCCCCAATGGTGAAAATTCGTTTTTGTCCGCATTTTTCGGGCATCTTTCAATGTAGTTTTCATGTGCGGGAAAATATGTCTGAGATATTTTGAAATATGTCTGACATATTTTGAATTATGTCAGACATAATTTTTCTTTGCTCCCATGTGGGATTTGTGTATTGAAAATCAGTTTTCAATTTCGGGCACGAAACAAGGCCCTTTCCAGGGCCTTGTTTTTTTTGTCTTATTTGTCGCTGTCGTACCGTTTGAGGCATTCCGTCATTTGGCGGGCGGCGTTGTCGGCCGCGCCGGGGTCGCCGAGTATTTTGGCCATGTGCCTGTATCCGTCGAGCATGGCGTTGCGCTTGTGTCCGTCTTCGATGATGTAGCCGAGCTCGCGGCGTATGTTTTCCACTGTCATGCCGTCGGCCACGAGTTCCTTTACCACCTCGCGCCCGGCTATTAGGTTTACGAGCGATATGTAGGGCACGTGCAGCAGGTGCTTGCGCAGGAATGAAACGAACCTGCCTGCCGCCGTGTAGTAGCATACCACTTGCGGCACGTAGAACAGTGCCGTTTCGAGCGTTGCCGTCCCCGAAGTGACGAGTGCGGCCGAGGCTTCGGCGAGCACGTCGTATGTCTTGCCGCTTACTATCGTCGCGTTGCCGTCTGCAAGCATCCTTTCGGGAATGTGGCGCGCGTATTCGCCGGCGTCGAGGCTCGGCGCGGTGGCCACAACGATTTTATATCCCTTGTGTGTGAACGGTTCGGCGGCAATGCACATTTTCTGCAGGTTGTCCTTTATTTCCTGCTTCCTGCTGCCTGCCAGCAGGGCTATTGTCTTTTCTGTTTGTTGGGGCTTGGCGGCTGTGGCGGTGCGGTGGCGTTTGAACTCGTCCACCTCATCCACCGTGGGATTGCCTACATAGTGCACCTTGTAGCTGTGGCGGGCATAAAAATCTGTTTCGAAAGGTAGAATGCAGAACATCTCGTCGACATCGCGGCGGATGTTTTTTATGCGGCTCTCACGCCAGGCCCATATTTTGGGAGATATGTAATAGAATACCGGTATGCGGGTATGCTTTTTTACGTATTCGGCTATCGAAAGATTGAAGCCCGGGTAATCAACGAGTATAACCACGTCGGGACTAATCTCCGAAATCTGCCTTTTACAGCGCGCCATTGCCCGCAGTATCACGCGGAAGTGCAGCATTACGGGCACGAAGCCCATATATGCTATGTCGCGGTAATTGCATAGCAGTTCGGCGCCTGCTTCTCTCATCTTGTCGCCCCCGTAGGCATAGAATTTTCCCGCCGGGTCGCACTTGCGCAGCGCGGCAATCAGGTTGGCCGCGTGCAGGTCGCCGCTTGCCTCGCCTGCGATGAGGAAGTATGTCTTTCCTTGCGTGGGCGGCTGTTTGCTGCCGCATGCGGCGGCTTGAGGGCGGGTTGTGCTGTTGGCGTTGTCGGTGCTCATGGGTGGGAAGCGGCTTGTGCGGTTAAAAGATGTCCCAGTTCTTCATGTCTTCGGCCAGGTGGTAGGCCGTAACGTCTATCTGTGTGGGCGTTATGGCCACATAGCCATGCTCGAGTGCCCAGCGGTCGGTGTCTTCCCGGTCCGGCTCCATGTTTGTGCAGTTGCCCGTAAGGAAGTAATAGCTGTTGCCCCGCCGTGGGTTGGTATATTTTTCGTATTCCTTAGACCACAGGCATTTGCACATGCGGCAAATTCTTACGCCCTCGAACTCGGGGGCGAGGGGAAAGTTTACGTTCAGGCACGTAAGCTCGGGCATGGGGCGCATGAGGGCTTCGCGCGTGATTCGCTCCACGTATGGGCGCAGCGGCGTGAAGTCGGCGTCGAGCCTGTGGTCGCACAGCGAGAAGGCAACCGACTTGAGGCGCAGCATTGCGGCTTCGAGCGCGGCTCCCATTGTTCCTGAGTAGTGCACGTTTATTGCCGCGTTGTCGCCGTGGTTTATACCGCTCACCACAAGGTCGGGGCGGCGCGGCATTATTTCGTCAACGGCCAGCTTCACGCAGTCGACGGGTGTGCCCGAGCAACTGTAGACGGTAAGCCCCGGGGCTTCGCTTATTTTGTTGCACGTAATAGGAATTTCGGAAGTTATCGAGCCTGCCGCTCCTGAACGTGCGCGGTCGGGAGCCATTACAAACACGTCGGCAATGGGTGTGAGCCATTCCATAAGGCGGTTTATGCCCGGCGCGGAGTAGCCGTCGTCGTTTGCGAGCAGAATAAGTTTGCGTTGTTCTGTCATAAGAGGATTACTGTTTTACAGTGGGCAAAGATACTCATTTTCCGCGACGTTCAGCCGCCCGGGCGGCTGAAAGAGGTATCAGGTCCGGAAATCTGCCGCCGTCCTGTCGGCCGAGGTTTCACTTGCTTCTGTTGAAAGGTTCTTCGTTTTTGTCAATACAAGCCACTGCCTGTATGCATGCTTTCGGGTTTTCCACCGTAAGGGGAGAGGATGATGTGTAGTTCCTCATCCTGCAACCGAACATCGACACCGTGGTGCGTTCGTTTCCCCTGACGAGCATGAAGTCGAACGATTTTCCCACAGTCGAAAGCGCCGCGTTCGTTCCCGAAAAGGCTTCTACGTTGGCTATGGCCAGGTGTCCTTTGCCTTCGGCTATTATCGGATGTATGTTCTCGACGTTTTCGCCTGTGTTTGCTATGATAGAGCCTTGAGCCACCTGCCAGTTGCGGTTGAAATCGCTGTTTCCGAGTTTGTGTATGCCCACAGCCACGCAGTCGAAGTTAAAGTTTGTCATCTGTCCGTATGAATCGCCGCCGAGCAGTATTCCTCCATACGTCCCGAAGGTGAATATGTCTATCAGTTGGGCGTTGTCGGTATGGTTAATCGAATATGCAAAGGTTTTCCTGCCCACCACCGCGTCGATAACCGCAGGAGTGAACGACCGCCCGAACTCGCGCATGTTCGAAGGGTTTACATGGCAGTGCAGAATGCGCGGAATGTCGTAGCAATAGTCTATGCTTATGAAGCGGCCGCTTAGCGGAAAGCCGTAGCAATGCTCGAACAGGATTTGCTCGTTGGCTTTTCCGCCCGTCGATTCGAAATCCATGGCCATGTATTCGCCGAAAAAGGTAAGGCATGAGAGCGTAACCCCTTGCACGGGCTCGTTCTTGTCCACCTGTATCGTAGGCGGGTATTCGATTATTTTATGCGGGTCGTTGTATGCCTGTTCGGGGTAATAGAACTGTATGCCGCGTATCTGTGTTGCCGATCTTACGGTGATGAAAGGCTTTTCCGTGTCGGTTATCACGAACAGCGAGCCTGTGGGTTCGGCTTTGCCGGGATTGCGCGTGCCGCGCCCCACAGGGCCGTGCGCGCCCGTAAGCGATACGTTCTTTTTCAGCACAATGCCCGAGGCTACGCGATAACCGCCTTCGACAGGCTCGACGTACAGTGCCGTGCCCGATTTTTCGGCTGTGTCAATGGCGCGCTGCAATGCCTCGCGGTTGTCCTGCGGCGAGTTGCCCGGCAGCACGCCGAATTTCTGTATGCTTACCGGTCCGCCGGCAGTAATGTTGGCTGCCGCAATGAACAGCATTACTGCCGATAATGCAGGGCGTAATAAAAATGTTTTCATGGTTGTAAAGGTTTTATGGTGAGGAATGCGGTGTTCCCGCGGCAAAGACACTTGCAGCCGTCGCACCGGTACTTGGCACAAAGATAGTGAAAGTCGGGGGTAATACAAAAAACGAAGCGGATTGCCGGCGCTTGCGCCTGTTGCGGTT
>ENA-OROO01001756-OROO01001756.1-human-gut-metagenome-genome-assembly--contig:-NODE-1756-length-10582-cov-4.541845_pt1 | contig 10582 bp, 7 predicted proteins | sample MGYA00242130_ERZ509052 | MGnify/ENA primary metagenome ERZ509052 (study PRJEB26280, sample SAMEA2338730) | human gut metagenome | biome: human gut; feature: human-associated habitat; material: faeces... | reverse complement strand
CGCCAACAACCGGCCGATAACCGATCTGATGGGATTCGGACGCACGTTCTTCGCCAAACATACGTTGCTCAATCTGCTGACCCGCTATTGCGTTTTTACTTCCGACCGTCTGCTGCTCGTCATGCGCCCTTATCAGGTCGTGGCGACGGAGCGTATTTTGAGCAAAATCCATATCGCCGACAACTACCGACTGTACGGCACGGTCGCGGGCGGCGGATACGTGTGGCATACGACGGGCAGCGGCAAAACGCTCACCTCGTTCAAAACGGCGCAGTTGGCGAGCCGACTGCCCTACATCGACAAAGTGCTGTTCGTGGTCGATCGCAAAGACCTCGACTACCAGACCATGCGCGAGTACGACAAGTTCGAGCAGGGAGCGGCCAACAGCAATACGAGTACGGCGATTCTGAAACGGCAACTGGAAGACCCTGCGGCGAAAATCATCATCACGACCATTCAGAAACTTTCGGTCTTCATCGGCCGTCATGCGGAACATCCCGTGTTCCGGCAGAAAATCGTCATCATCTTCGACGAGTGCCACCGCTCGCAGTTCGGCGATATGCACACCGCCATTACCCGAAAGTTCAAACGCTACTTCCTTTTCGGCTTCACGGGTACTCCCATTTTCGCCAAGAATGCCGTAAGCGGCGGCAAACCGAATCTGCGGACGACCGAGCAGGTATTCGGCGAGCAACTGCACACCTATACGATCGTCGATGCCATCAACGACAAGAACGTGTTGCCGTTCCGTATCGAGTACGTCCGCACGATCAAGGAGAAGGAGGAGATCGAGAACTCGATGGTGTGGGACATCGCCCGCGAGGAGGCTCTGGCAGACAAACGCCGTATCGCCAACATCGTTTCCTATATTCTCAGGCATTTCAACCAGAAGACCAAACGCACTGCGAAATCGTATGAATTCCGTGCTGTCGCCAACATCGGCGACGTGGCGTCGGCCGGAAGGCGCAATAAAGTCGAGGAGGTCAAGGTGCGACGGAGACTTGTGGGATTCAATTCGATTTTTGCCGTCTCATCCATTGAAACGGCAAAGATGTATTATGCCGAATTCAAGCGACAAATGTCAGAGCTCCCGAGCGCGCAGCGGCTGAAAGTGGCGACCATATACAGTTTCGGCGTAAATGAAGATTCGGACGGTTTCATCATCGACGAAAACCCCGAAGATACGAGCGGACTGGACAAAAGTTCGCGCAATTTTCTGGAGGATACCATCAAGGATTACAACGCGATGTTCTCGACCTCCTACGATACGTCGAGCGACAAGTTCCAGAACTACTACAAGGACGTGTCGCTCCGTATGAAGAATCGCGAACTGGATTTGTTGATCGTCGTCAATATGTTCCTGACGGGCTTCGATGCCACAACACTCAATACGCTGTGGGTGGACAAAAACCTGCGGATGCACGGACTGTTGCAGGCCTATTCGCGCACGAACCGCATCCTGAACTCGATCAAGAGCTTCGGCAATATCGTATGTTTCCGTAACCTCGAAAAGGCCACGAACGAGAGTATCGCCCTGTTCGGGGACAAGGAGGCGGCAGGTATCGTGCTGCTCAAGACATTCGACGAATATTACAACGGGTACACGCAGAATGACAGGGAGATTCGGGGCTATGCGGAGTTGGCGGATGAATTGCTGACGAAATATCCCGTCGGCGAACAGATTATCGGCGAACAGAACAAAAAGGGCTTCGTGCGCCTGTACGGTGCGATTCTGAAACTGCGGAATATCTTATCGACATTCGACGCGTTTGCCGGACGCGAAATTCTGACCGAGCGCGACGTGCAAGACTACCATAGTGCCTATATCGACCTCTACAACGAATTCCGGCCGCAGAAGCACGAGGCAGAGCATATCAACGAAGATGTCGTCTTCGAGATGGATCTGATTAAGCAGGTCGATATAAATATCGATTTTATATTGGCCCTTATCCGTCAATATCACGAAGAGCATCTGCAGGACAAGGAGATGATCGTATCGATTCGCAAGGCAATCGATTCGAGCGTCGATCTGCGCAACAAGAAGGAGTTAATCGAGCGGTTCATCGAATCCTTGACCCCCGAATCGGAAGTAGACGAGGATTGGTTAGCCTATGTCGAGGAGCAGCGTCGCGCCGAGCTGGATCGGATTATCGCCGACGAAAATCTGAACAGCGACGAGGCCTACAAATTCATGGACAACGCCTTCCGCGACGGATTCGTGCAGACGACGGGGACGGCTATAACCAAAGTCCTGCCGCCCGTCTCCCGTTTTACGCCCACGGGTGACCGCACGAAAAAACGAGAAGCCGTCATCGAGCGACTGACCGCATTTTTCAATCGGTTCTGGGATATAATATCATCTACCAACCAAAACTAAACCAACCTATATGAATCAATCGAACTACGCTTTATTGACAGCCTTATATGATTCTCAATCATCGGATTTGTATAAGGATATATATTTCCCTATTATCAAGTATAGTATTTTTTTGTTATATCAAAAACAAAAAGATACCACCAAATACTATGATACGACCAATATACAAGAGGTCATCATAGAAAAATTCGGCATCAAAATACCTTTGATTGTCATCAAACAGTCCCTCAAGATAATTTCCAATGAGCATCCAGATTTTGAGATCAAACTATTAAAAAATGGCGACCAGCTATCCATAAAAAAAATATGGGATGTAGCGATCTCGGATTCTATCGAAAGGGTCTATGAGCAGAATTTAGAGCATTTTACCGCATTGCAAAATGCATTTATGCGATATATTGAAGTTGAACAACTTCAAACAGGCGTAAACTTTATCGACTTTTTCTCGAACAATACAGAGGACATATATCATTACATCAACAATGATACGGCATCTGAAATTGCTGTAAATGAAAATTATATCCATATAGTAAATTTTCTAAAATGGCTTAAAAAGCACGATTCGACCCTATATGACATTGCTGCCGATATATTTTGGGGTTCTATTGTTGCTGCGTTCCTTCAGCGTGAGATTGATTTTAATATCAAACCGGAAGCACAAGTCTCTTATTACCTTGACTCTTCGTTAATTCTTGCTCTTCTGGACTTAGATTCTCTTGCCAACAATTTATATTGTACGGAGCTTATTTCTATGATAACAGCGTCGGGACATCTTCCATATGTTCATCCGCTGACTATTAGGGAAATTGATTCGATATTATATTCGGTAGAAAGAGATGGAGCGCCTAAACCTAATTCCGGGATCGCAGAAGCTTATGACAGACGAAGTTTGTCACCGAGCAAAATTCTACAAATCAGACAGAAATTAAAAACGCTCATCGCTGATTCGAGTGTATATATCGAGACATGCTCAGATGCTCAAGTAGATGAAATTCAAAATATTTATAAATCAAAATCTTCTGTTCGTAATTTAGCGGCGACACGAACAAATACATACTCGGATAATATTCGAGATATACACGATGTTTTTATGTATGATTTTATCCGAGCTAAAAATAACAAATGTATTTCAGTTGAGAAAAGCAATACGTTTTTCGTTACTCTAAATGCAGAGTTGATCAAATATTATAAAGATCAGAAACAAGATTCTTATATCCTGCCAATTATTCATCCCGCTCGAATCGTGATGGATTTGTGGATCCATAATTCTAAAACTACGAATATTCGACGGAATGCACTGACTGAGGTCATTGCTCGGTGTACTGCTCTAAATCAGACGGATGTAAGACGGAAATTGCGTTTAATATCCAAACATTATAAAGAGAACGAGTTTTCCGAAGAAAATTATAAGGCCGTATATATCGCATTGATGAATCGGTCGAAGCAAGTTATGTCCGAGATTGATATGATTCAGAATCAAGGTGAGTCTGAAGAAACAATTTATCAACGTATAGAAAATATTATCCGTACGGCTCTACGAGAAGAAGAGCAAAGGCGAAGTCAGAGTTTGGATCATCAAAGAAAAGTTGATGTTTTGCTCCAAAATATAAAGCAGATTGAAGATCAACGAAATATGATTAGTGATGAAAATGTTAGAAACCAAAAATTGCTAAAACTGAATGAAGAGCTGAATTCATGGCAAGAAAAATTAAACGATGCGAATCTGACCATCGAAAAACTTGAAAAGGCCCGTGATCGAAATATTTGCATGTGGAGATATTGGGTATCAATAGCAATTCAACTTATATGTATAATATTGATTATTATATTTGGATTGCGCTATATTCGCATAGGTATAAACAATGTAAAGACATTGAAAGATTTCGCAGATCAGAATATTGGTTTAGTAATAAGCATAGTAGGTTCGATATTATCGCTTATTGCTGGGGATAGGACAAAACTGTCGATTCTACGGCCCATTCGAGCCTATAAACGCCATAGGAAGATGTTATCTCAAGAGTGGAATGAGGATAATCCTCAATACGGCAAAACGAAATGCGAACGAGACATTCTTATCAAGGAAATAAAGAACTTGAAATCACATATCAAAGATTTGAAAAACGGATAATGATTGTAAGGGTACTTCTTTCTTCTGTTGTCGTAACATACGAACGAATTATCAATTTTCGACTTTGCAAGATTTAAACCAATTTGTAAAAATTTTATAAGCCTCCATATTACAGCGAAAAGAGGAAATATTCGGTAAAGTTATCTTCTCTTTTGGCTGTATGTTTTGAATGGAATACAACCGCAATAGATACAAAAATTCAGTTTACTTTAGTCGGTTAGCTCTATATATAAGCTAAACCGAAGTAAACTAAATTTAGATAAGCATATTTACCTTTCCATATGCTTATAACTTGATATAAAGACTTTCCTTTGCTGAGGACAAAAGTTCCGATGAATGTGTGATGATGTACATTCACCTATTTCTCTTTTGGCTGCAGCAATTCATTCATGCACGGCTGAACGATACGTTTCGAGAACAGAGTTGGTAATCGGGAAAAGTCCTTAAAAGAGGCGTTGACTGCGACCAAGCGCAAGGAATGAAATCAAGTGAAAGGTAAAAAACGGGAAATTGCTTAAAATACTGATTTTGTTTCTGATTTGTTGCTTAACTGACTGAATGTAGATATTATTTAGATGATTGTTAGACGATTATACAAGAGCAACTCAAGACTTCCTACGTTCGTCCAGTCAAGAATAAACTTACACTTTCCGTGGTTCCAATATGTCAATGCAAATGTAGAAAACATATCCGGAAAATGCAATTGCCGTCTTCTTTTTTTTTCGAGCTGTTGCGAAAGCAAATTTCGGTAAAAAAATTCTGAAAATCAATATTGATTCTGAACAATGTTATTTCAATTTGGGGCCATTTGTTTGAGTGAAAAATGAAAGCGGGACAGCCTTTTCGTTCCGACCCGCTTTGTGGTGAAATCTCCATTTCCGGCCTTTCCTCCGCTCGTTCGATGTCGGTTCCGATTTTCTGGTCAAATTCCTTTCGTTGCTGTTCGAACCACGGGGCGTCTGTTGCGTTTGCTGTGAACTTGCCCCCGCTCGGCCCGATGGTCTTGCAATAGTTTTCCCATTTCGACAGTCCCTTTCGTGCGGGAACAGGTTATCGATGCGGACGGATGTTTTCAATAGCTGTTGTGCCTTCTGTTTAAGGTTGGCGACCTCTTTCTCATATCCGGTGTGCATCGTTTAATCTCTTGTTGCAGTTTTCCGATTCGCTGGTACTTGTCGGCAATTATCCCCTGCGAGTCTGTGATCTGCTTTTCGTATTGCAAGGGTTCGGATCGTGGAACAACGTTCCGATTCGCTCGACGGCTTCGGCCGTGGCATCTACGTCCATACCTTTGAGTTTGCCGGCTTCGATCCCGCGGCGGGGCTGCGCAGGTTCCTCGGCTTTCGCCGGCTCCTCTTTCTTCTTTCGTCATTGTTCGTCGATGGCGTCATAGTCCGTCCGCACGGCCTTCCACTGCGCCTGCAAAGCTGTAATATCTAACATCTACCGGCAGCGTTTCTTGCTGCCCTTTCAGATTCTCGATCTGCTCGGTGATCGTGTTTTTCGGGCGAATACCTTGCGGTAACTGCGTGGAGACCGCGTTCCAAACGCTGGTTCCGATATTCCGGTACGGCCTGACACTGCGTGTGGATTTCGGAAATTTGGCCGGAGGTCGTGATTCGGGCATAGATCGGTGCTTTGCCCTTCTTCGTGAGTTTCGTCTTCTTGCAGAAGAAGACCACGCTGAATGTCGTGCGTTTCATAATGCTGCTTGGGTTTGGATGTGTTAAACGTATGCAGCATAGAGATTGTTGAGTGCAAAACGATGTAATTCAACGCATTGATCGAAAATCGTGACCTCTTTTCGGTTCGAGCGAAACAGGTCACGATTTAGGTCTGAGTAACCTGCTTTTTTATGCGCTCGAATACATCGCCTAAAAACGAAAAAACCTTACATATCGCTGATACATAAGGTTTTTTACTCGATTTACTTCTTCCTTCAAAGAAGCCCGGAGCGGGAAACGGGATTCGAACCCGCGACCCTCAGCTTGGGAAGCATAATTCGCCGATTTTTAGCGGTTTTTGCCAATTTCTCGCTTGTTCTGTAAATACCTGTATTTCAGTTGCAAATATAGCTATTTTATTTCAATCTATTTTTGTCGATTTCGATTGAATTTGTATATTTGTGTGCAAATCGTGTGCAAATTTTCGGATTTGCACACAAACGAAACCTAAAAAATGCTCCAATATTCGAAGGACGGAACAAGCGTTTCCGCAATGCTCGACACCCGCCGCACAAAGTCGGACGGCAAGTGTCCCGTAAAAATTCGCGTCACCCACAGACGCACCCGATGGTACTACCCCACCGGAAAGGATTTGACGCCGGAGGAGTGGTCGGCGCTGTCGACGACGAAAGCCCGCGCAATGGTATCGATCCGCAAAGACATCGAGAGCAGCTACCAAATCGTGCGCTCGGCCGTTGAGGAGCTGACCACGGCGGGGGCGTTTACGTTCGACGCCCTCAACAACCGCTTGAAGGGTGCAACGTCCGATACGGTAAACACGGCATTTCGGGCGAAAATCTCAGCTTTCAACCAGCAGGGACAGGTAGGAACGGCGACCGTGTACGATACAATCTTGAAAGGTATAGAACGGTTCGCAGGGGCGCACATTCCATTCGATGCCGTTACGGTGTCATGGTTGGTGCGATACGCCGCCTTTTTACAGAGTGAAGGCAAAAAGCAGACGACGATCGCAATCCACCTGCGGCACCTGCGGGCGATCCTCAACGAGGCACGCAGGCAGGGAATTGTCAAGGAGGCACAGTACCCGTTCGGGCGGGGCCGTTTTGAAATACAGGAAGGCGAAGGGCGCAAAATGGCCCTTACGTTGGAGCAAATAGGACGGATAGCCCGATACGATGACGGAAGCGATGCAACGGCCAAATACCGCGATTATTGGCTGTTCCTGTACTTGTGCAACGGGATCAACGTCGCGGATTTCGTGCGGTTGAGGTATCGGGACATCGTAAACGGGGAAATCTGTTTCGTGCGGCAAAAGACGGCACGGACGACAAGAACCCGCAAGGAGATACGGGTAGTAGTGACCGACCGGATGCTGGCTATTATCGACCGCTGGGGAAATCCTCCGGCTCCGGATCGGTTCATCTTTCCGGTATTGGACGGGTCGGAGGATGCGATGCGGCGGAAATTGAAAACACAGTATTTGACGCGGGCGATCAACAAACGAATGGCGACAATCGGCGAAGCTCTCGGAATCGGTAATATCTCGACCTACACGGCGCGCCACTCCTTCGCTACGGTATTGAAACGCGCCGGCGCAAACATTGCCTATATTTCGGAATCGCTGGGGCACAATGACCTGAAAACAACGGAAAACTACCTCGCCAGTTTCGAGCGGGAGGAACGGGTAAAGAATGCGGAACTATTAACGAAATTTTAGAGATATGCGCCGAAAAAAAATCACAGTATCAGTAAACGAATTGCCCGAAGAAATTAAAACGGGGGTAATAGAATATATAGAGAAAAAAAATGGCAATATGGATAACAGTACGTTAATGATTGTGGGCCTCGAACAACATATATATACCCCTAAATGTCACATTGATTTTATCAAAAGATTAAAAAAATATGTCCATATAAATGGGAATCGTATTGTTTGCAAAAAGGAATTAGCGGCTATCGGGGGAATATCTCGACCAACTATTGATAAGATGATAGATAACGGGATTATCTTATCTGAATATAGCTTTAAACTAAGAGATTATTTGGAACGTAGAAAAAGATATGAAGAGTTGGTGAATAACGGATTTGATACTTCCGATGCGTATGAATCCTGTGGCTTGTCATTCTCCTATCCGTATGCCGAATTTGAGTTAAAGAATACGTTCGATTTGCAAAAAATAATAGATTTATTTTAATACTTTACACAATTTTTGATAAGTTTGTTTTATTACAAATGTAAACAATAAATAGCACATATATATTTACATCTGTTTCTACTTTTTTCAATTTATATAGATATGTTATTTATTTGTAAACTGTAAACGGATTTTAGTTTTTGTACTCTGCATTCTATCTTTGTACTGTCTGAGGAGATACAGACTATAAAAAGGCCGGAATTACCTCTGTGAGGATGCAGAGAACCAAGTTAGACGGAATAACCCCTATGATGGTATAGGGTACCGAAATTCCATGAACGAACGGTAGCGGCTTGTAGTAACATACAGGCCGCTATTTTTTATTAACCGCTGCGATGATGCAGCATAAATTTCTAACTATGAAAGACGCAAGTATTAATGTAACGTTACCGTTTGCCGCGTTGGCAATTGGCGATGTGCAGCAACTTATCCGATCGATTGTTGCCGATGAAGTGCGAAAAGTTATCCCGCACGTTGAGCCGACCAAACCGACACCCGATGCAATGACCGTGGATCAGGTATTGCCGTTCCTTTCTGAGCAGGGGTTGCCTACTACAAAAAAAACGCTGTATAATTGGATTTTTCGCGGCGTTATTCCCTACAAGCATATCGGGCGGGCGCGTAGCATTTTCCCAAAAAGAGCTGCTGTCGTGAATCGAATCCCGTACCGTCCGTTCGGGCGACAGGCGGGCCGCTGCTGCATTGCGTATCTCCGAGAGTGCAAATCGTAAATAATCGGCGGAGGTATGAAGCAGATACAGCAAGCCCCCGCAGCTCAAAGAGAGCAAACAGGGGCGCAATGGAAATATCGATGTGACAAAGATAATGCTTTTTCGGAGAATCTACCCCATCGACAGGGAAAAGTTTATCGATTGCTGTTAGACGGTGTACCGCGTTCTGCGGCCGACATTACAATTGCCTTGCATTTATCCGATCCCCGCAGTGCTATTCGTGACCTTCGGAAGCGAGGCATACCTATCGCGGACGAGTGGTGCGAATCCGTATACGGCGGGCGTTTCAAGCGGTATTTCATCCACTCGGACAACAGCAGAAAGGAGGTGTGCGATGAGTAAGGATTGCTATTATTTCCCGCACGACAGCAATGCAAAGGACGACCCAAAATGCGTGCTACTCATCGAACAGCTGGGAATGGAGGGATATGGCATTTATTGGATGCTTGTTGAGGTTCTGCGCGATCAACCCGACTACACCTATCCGATTGCTTTGATACCAGCTCTTGCCCGTCGTTACAATACCACTTGCGAAAAGGTTAAAGCAGTGGTCGCAGGTTACGACCTGTTCACGATAAAAGACGACAGAATATTTTTTTCGGATAGCCTAAACCGTCGTATGGCCCGTCTGGAAGAAACACGCGTAAAGCGTTCTAATGCAGGTAAAATAGGCAACGCTGCAAGGTGGGGTGAATCGCAAACGGATCGCATTGTGATCGCAAACGGATCGCATTGCGATCGCAATTCATCGCTAACAAATAAAAACAGAACAAATAAAAACAAAGAAAAGAAACTCTCTAACGAGAGTAAAGAAAGTGCGGACAAGCCGCGCACAGTCGCAAGCAAACGCCCCGCGTTTGTTGCTCCCTCGCTCGAAACTCTGCAATCGTATTTTCCCACTATCGGAGGAACGACCCAGGACGCCGAAGCATTTTTCGACCACTTCGAGGCGAACGGCTGGAAGGTGTCAGGCAAAACCCCGATGAAGAACTGGCAGGCCGCCGCCCGAAACTGGGTGCGCCGCAAATCCGAATTTAGCAACACAACCGCAAAAACGACAACCCATGAAACGACGCGAAAGTATAACGACCTATAACCGCGTGGCGCCGGTCGAGGAGCTTCCGGAATCTCCTGAGCTCGAAAGAGCCGTTTTGGGCGCGTTAATCCTCGAACCGACATACTTGCCCGACGTGCGTGCGATCGTCGAAAATTCGACATTCCATGACGCAAATAACGGCAAAATCTTCGACGTCCTCGCCGCGATGGATGACGAGCAGGCGAAAATCGATCTTTACACCCTGCTGCAACGATGCCGACAGGTCGATCCCGGAATAAAGCCCGCGCACCTCGCGCAGCTCACGCAGTGCGTCGGATCGGGCGTGAATGTGTTGGATCATGCACGACGGCTCAAAGACGTAGAGATACGACGCCGGCTGTGTCTTTTCGGGCAGGAACTTTCGGCGCGG
>ENA-OROO01001751-OROO01001751.1-human-gut-metagenome-genome-assembly--contig:-NODE-1751-length-10622-cov-4.133056_pt1 | contig 10622 bp, 10 predicted proteins | sample MGYA00242130_ERZ509052 | MGnify/ENA primary metagenome ERZ509052 (study PRJEB26280, sample SAMEA2338730) | human gut metagenome | biome: human gut; feature: human-associated habitat; material: faeces... | reverse complement strand
CGCTCTCGGACTTCGTTGTTCTCACGAGCGACAATCCCCGCACCGAAGATCCTTACGCCATCCTGCGCGATGTGCTCCCCGCACTTTTGGAGAGCAGAACGCCGTTCGCCGTCATCGAAAACCGGCGCGAGGCCATCGGTTTTGCTCTGCGCGAGGCGAAAGCGCGCGACGTCGTCGTCCTCTGCGGCAAGGGGCACGAGACCTATCAGGAGATCGGAACGATAAAATACCACCTCGACGAGAGGGAGGTCGTGCGCGAGAGGTTCGCGCAAGTACAAAGGAAGGACGCCGCCGACGCGGCGAAGGAAAACGAACATGAAGATCATCATTGCCTGCATACTGAGCTTCGCGGTCTCCGCGATCACGGGAAAATTTCTGGTCCCTGAGCTGAGAAAGCTCAAGGCCGGACAGAGCATCCGCGAGGACGGCCCGACCTGGCACGCCGGCAAGTCCGGCACGCCGACAATGGGCGGACTGATGTTCATTTTCGGCATCCTCGTCACCATTCTCGTGTTCGGCTGGGACGCCATGCGCGCGGGCAGCTTCGCACACCTCTATGTGTTTGCCTTTGCCGCCGTGTTCGGCCTGATCGGCTTTCTTGACGATTTTCAGAAGGTGAAAATGCACCGGAATCTCGGCCTGACGGCGATCCAGAAGTTTGCCCTCCAGCTTGCCGCGGCGGTGGTGTTTCTCTGCCTGATGCGCTATGAGGGGATGCTGACGCCGAACCTCTACGTTCCGTTCGCCAATACCTATGTCATCCTGCCGTGGATCGTTTATATGATCTTCGCCGCCTTTGTCATCGTCGGCACGGTCAACTCCGTGAACCTCACCGACGGTGTGGACGGCCTGTCCGCCAGCCTGGCCGTGGTGACCATCGGCACCTACCTGATCGCCTACCACGAAGAGCTGGCCGACTACAGCACCGCCGGTGTGGTGTTCATGGGTGCGCTGCTGGCTTACCTGTGGTCCAACGCAAAGCCCAGCACCCTGCTGATGGGCGATGCCGGCAGCCGCGCCATGGGTTTCTTCATCGCCATCCTGTCCCTGAAGTGCGGCCACCCCTTCGCCTTCCTGCTGGCAGCCATCGTGTTCATCGTGGACGGCAGCCTGGGCATCCTGAAGATCAGTCTGAAGCGCTTCCTGCACATTTCCATCCTCAAGAACACCCGCACCCCGCTGCACGACCATGTGCGCAAGAACAAGGGTTGGAGCGACGAGCAGGTCGTGGCCCGCTGGCTCATCCTGCAGTGCGTGGCATCGGCTCTGCTGCTGCTCGTGGTGCACGGCTGATAAACCATCATAAAAACAAAAGCAGCGCCTGACGGAAATTTCAAACCGTCAGGCGCTGTTTTTGCATCCGAAAATTGTTGTTACAGCCCGGCTTTTTTGGCGGCAGCCTGCACCACATGGCCCACCAGCACCGAGGTGGTCACGGTGCCCACACCGCCCGGCACGGGGGTGATAGCATCCACGACAGGCTCCGCCTCGGCAAAGCGCACGTCACCACACAGCTTGCCCTCGTCGTTCAGATGGATGCCCACATCCACCACGGTCTGGCCGGGACGCAGGCAGTCAGCACCCACGGCGCCCATCCGGCCCATGGCCACCACGACCACATCCGCCTCTTGGCAGATCTGGGGCAGGTCCTGGGTGCGGGAGTTGCAGATGGTCACGGTGGCATTTTCCCGGTCCAGCATCATGGCGGCGGGCTTGCCCACTACCAGGCTGCGGCCTACCACCACGGCGCGTTTGCCGGAGAGGGGAACATTGTAGTGCTTCAAAATCTCCAGGCAGGCCTGCGCGGTGCAGGGAGCGTAACCCAGATCGGTGTTGGTGAACACACCGGCTAGGGAACCGTCGGTGATGCCGTCGATGTCTTTTTCCGGAGCCAGTGCGGCACGCACGGTGCGGTCATCAAACTGCTTGGGCAGCGGGCGGAACAGCAGACAGCCGTGGATGGCATCGTCGGCGTTGATCTCTGCGATGACCTTCAGCAGGTCGTCCTGTGCTGCGTCGGCGGGGAGCAGATACTGTTTCACTTCCACGCCCACCTTGCCGCAGCGGGTCATCACGCCGCGCTCATAGGAAAGATCGTCCTCGCGCGCACCCACGCGTACCACGGCCAGCGTGGGCACGACGCCCTTTGCCTTGAGCTGCTCACACAGAGCAGCGTTGCGTTCGTTCATGGCGGCCACTACGGGCGCGCCCTTCAGGATGCTTGCCATTTTGTATTCCTCTCATTTCAGGTAATGCGGTATGGCGTGTGGGGAGCTTTCTCCCCGCCCACCGTCGGGTCAGGTGCGCAGTTGTTTTGTGACCTGTGCAAACACGGTGTCTGCCTTCGGGACATACTCGCTCAGCAGGGCGTCGGCCTGCGCATCCAGTGCGGCGGCATGGGTTTTGTCGATCATCAGCTTTGTGTTGATGAACACGTTCAGGCTGGCGGCCTGCAGGGCGGCCTTGCACAGTGCGGCGGCGCAGCCTGCATCGGACACGGCCAGCGCGCTGCCCCTGGCGGCATATTCTTCCACAAGTGCAATGCCTTCGGCGCACTTGCCCATGATCTCCAGCGGCACGGCACAGGCAGCATCCAGTGCGGTTTCCAGCACAGCGGCCTTGTGAGCCGCCTGCTCCGGAGTGTCCTTGGGCAGGCCATAGGCGGCGGCCAGCGGCGCAAAGGCTTCGGCATCCGCCTGCACCAGTGCTTCCAGCTCCGCGCGCAGGGCACCGGCCCGCTCGTTCAGGGTCAGAAGGTCCGCTTCCACGGCGGCATACTTCTTTTTGCCCACCGTCAGGCAGCCCACCATGTTGCCCAGTGCCACACCGGCGGGGCCCACCAGTGCCGCGGTACCGCCGCCGCCCGGTGTGGGTGCTTTGCTGGCCAGTTCTGCCAGGAACCGGCTGCAGCTTTCGTTCATCATGTCCATGTGTACAAACCCCTCTCTGTCACAAACGCGTCCAGCCGCTGGTCGTGCTCATCCACGGCAGCGTGTGCAACGCGCTGAACTTCCAATGCAATGCCGATCTTTGCCGCTTTTGTGCAGCGGGGCAGGTAGCGGTCGTAGTAGCCTTTGCCCATGCCCACCCGGAAGCAGTCTGCATCAAAGGCAGTGCAGGGCACCAGCACCAGATCCAGCTGTTCCGGTTCCAGCAGCACCGACCGTTCCAGTACCGGCGTGCGGATGCCGTACAGCCCTGTCTCCCAGCCGTCCGGGCCGGGCACGGCGGCGGTGAGGGAGCAGTTTTCTCCGCACACCGGGTAGGCCAGCACCTTGCCCCGGCGGGCCGCTTCGGCGGCAAACCCGGCAAGGCCGGCTTCACCCCCAAAGGCCGCATACAGCAGGATGGTCTGGGCATTCTGCACGGCGTCCAGCTGCCACAGCCGGGCACACAACGCCGCGTTGGCGGGCCCGCTGCTCCGGCGAAAGGGCCCGGCGGGCCGCTTTGCCGGATGTGCGCTGGGCCTGCTTTTCCTCGGCGATGTCCACACAGAACACCTCGTTTCATCTGTGATCGTGGAAAGCTGAAAAATCCACAAAATCGACAATGCATTTTTATACAAATATAATAAACACTTCAGTCCAAAAAAGCAAGCCTTTTGGCGAAAAGAGGATTGAAGGTTTTGCAGCTTTCTGCTATGATAATATAAAGCAATGCGGCCCAGCGTGCAGGAGCCGGGTGCTTGAACATGACGTCGATCTGTCTGTATCAAGAGAGGGGTAACTGAAATGTACAAAGAAATGATGGATACCATCGGCCTGGTCAATACCGTAGACCCGGAACTGGGGGCTGCCATGAACCGGGAGCTGACCCGTCAGCGCCAGAACATCGAGCTCATCGCCAGCGAGAACATCGTCTCGCCCGCCGTCATGGCCGCCATGGGCAGCATCCTCACCAACAAGTACGCCGAGGGCCTGCCCGGCAAGCGTTACTACGGCGGCTGCGTCTATGTGGATGAGGTGGAGAACATCGCCATCCAGCGCGCCTGCAAGCTGTTCGGTGCCAAGTACGCCAACGTCCAGCCCCATTCCGGTGCACAGGCCAATCTGGCCGTCTACTTCGCTCTGCTGGATCTGGGCGATACCGTCATGGGCATGAATCTGTCCCAGGGCGGCCATCTGACCCATGGCTCCCCCGTGAACATGTCCGGCAAGAACTACCACTTTGTTTCCTACGGCGTCAATGCCGATGGTGTGATCGACTACGCCGAGCTGGAAAAGCAGGTCAAGAAGGTGCGCCCCAAGCTGATCGTGGCCGGTGCATCCGCTTACCCCCGTGCCATCGACTTTGAGAAGATCGCTGAGATCGCCCACGGTTACGGTGCATTCCTGATGGTGGATATGGCCCATATTGCCGGTCTGGTGGCCGGCGGCCAGCACCAGAGCCCGGTGCCCTATGCCGATGTGGTGACCACCACCACCCACAAGACCCTGCGCGGCCCCCGCGGCGGCCTGATCCTGACCAACAACCCGGTCATTGCCAAGCGCATCAACTCGGCCGTGTTCCCCGGCACCCAGGGCGGCCCGCTGGAGCACGTCATCGCCGCCAAGGCCGTCTGCTTCGGCGAGGCCCTCAAGCCGGAGTTCAAGGAGTATGCCCGCAAGATCGTGGAGAACGCCCAGGCTCTGGCCGCAGCTCTGCAGGAACGCGGCGTCAAGCTGGTGTCCGGCGGTACCGACAACCATCTGATGCTCATCGACCTGCGTGACGAGGAGTGCACCGGCAAGGATCTGGAAGCCCGTCTGGACAGCGTGCACATCACTGCCAACAAGAATACCGTCCCCGGCGAGACCCGCAGCCCGTTCGTCACCTCCGGCGTGCGTCTGGGCACCCCGGCGGTCACCACCCGCGGCATGGGCGTGGCCGAGATGAAGGTCATCGCCGACTGCATTGCCGACTGCATCTGGCACTACGACGAGAAGAAGGATGAGATCAGCGAGCGTGTGCTCAAGCTGACCCGCGACTTCCCGCTGTACGAGTGATCCTATCCCAGAAAGAAAATGAAGCCGCTGCGTAGAAAAATACGCAGCGGCTTCATTTTTTGCTGTTCGATTGCTTACTCTTCCAGTGCCTGTGCCATGGCATCGTCCGCTTCCTGCTGGGTGATGGTCTGCACCTTGAAACCGAAGTAGACGATGTGCCCCACCCAGACAATGGCCATAATGGCGCGGCCCACGGGCACCTTGTCCATCAGGATGAACCCGGGGAGCATGATGGCCGTTACCGTGCCGATGAGGAGTGCCTTGGCCTTGCGGGTCATGCCGCGGCGACGGAAATAGCTGCCGATGTACTTTTTATAAACGGTCGTGTGGGTGAACCAGGTGTGCAGCCGCTCGGAGCTGTTGGCAAAGCAGAAGGCCGTGAGCAGATAGAACGGCACCGTGGGCAGAATGGGCAGTGCAATGCCGATGGTGCCCAGCGCCAGGCTGATGCAGCCGAGGGCAACAAAAAACGCTTTTTTGAGAGGATGCATGACAAAGGTCCTTTCTGTGTCCGGGGAGATGTTGAATGTTAGAATGTGCTAACTTTTGAGCAAAAAAGAAACGCCGTTCCAGAAGGAACGGTGCGTTTGCGAGAACAAACTGCATGGAGTGTATCATAAAAAATCCGTGTCTGTCAAGAGAAAATTTTTCCGGAAACGTTGTGTTCTGCCGCCGGGCGTGATAGGATAAAATGGAACAGAACGAATAAGGAGAACGGTATGGAACAGATGGGACTGCTGCATTTGTATTACGGCGACGGCAAGGGCAAGACCACCGCCGCCATGGGCCTTGCGCTGCGTGCACTGGGCAGCGAAAAAAAGGTGGTCATCGTGCAGTTCCTGAAGGGCGGCAAGAGCGGGGAGATCCCGCTGCTGGAGCAGCTGGGGGCCACGGTCTACCGGGGCAAGGCCGGGCAGAAATTCGTCTTTCAGATGAACAACGCCGAAAAAGCCGCCACGCGGGACCTGCAGGACCGGAACCTGACCGTTGCCATGGCGCAGGAAGCGGACCTGTTGGTGCTGGACGAGGCCGGCAGCGCCTGGGAACTGGATATGGTGGACAAGGACCTGCTTCGCCGGGCGGTGCTGCAGCGTCCCGCCGGGCAGGAATGTGTGCTCACGGCCCATGCCGCCCCGCAGTGGATGCTGGACGCCGCCGATTATGTGACCGAGATGAAGTGCATCCGCCACCCCTATCAGAAGGGAATTGCCGCCCGCAAAGGCGTCGAATACTGACCTTTGCACCGCACGGCTTGCAATTTGCCTACCGGTGTGATATGATGAAGCTGTACATTGTGCGCGCATTTCTGAGCAGCTCGGGCCGCAGGCCCAAAAAGGGGAACGCTCCGCACTGCTGCCGGGGCACCCCGACAGCATTTTGTTTAAAGCTGCGGTTAGCATTCCCTAACGTGCAGCGGTCCGCCGAACGCGCGCGGAAACCATCATGGAGGGAACAGACAATGATCGAAACAGTGGTAAAGGTAGACGGTATGATGTGCGGCATGTGCGAGAGCCATGTCAACGATGCCGTGCGCAAGGCATTTCCGGAGGCAAAGAAAGTGGCCTCTTCCCACACCAAGGGCCAGACGGTGATCCACTCGGAACAGGCTCTGGACGAGGCAAAGCTGCGGGATGTCATCAACGCCACCGGCTACGAAGTCAAGGGCGTATCGAGTGCACCGTACGAGAAAAAAGGTTTTTTCTCGTTTTTGAAAAAATAAACCCGGAAACCATTTCATAAGGGAGGCGCATCTGCATGAGGATCCTGGTGTACGGAGCCGGCGTGCTGGGCTGTGAACTGGCCCATGTGCTGCTGCAGAACAAAAAGAACGACGTGACCCTGCTGGCACGCGGGGAGTGGAAGGAGCGCATCGACCAGAAGGGTCTGGTCATCCGCCAATGGGCGCAGCGCAAAACCACGGTGGACCGGGTGCGCACCATCGACGTCCTGGCCCCGGAGGACTTCTACGACCTTGTGTTCGTGGTGCTGCAGGCCGGTCAATTGCCGGATGTGCTGCCCGTCCTCAAGGCCAACCGGAGCCCCTACTTTGTATTCGTGGGCAACGACCCCCATGCAAAGCAGGTTCTGGAAGCTATGCAGCGCCCAGCCGACAAGGTCGCCTTTGGCTTCCAGAACACCGCAGGCCGCCGGGAGCGCGATCGGGTGGTCAGTGTGCACACCGGTGTGGGCATGACGGTGGGCGGTGCCACGGCTCCGCTTTCCGGCACCTTCCGCATCCGGCTCAAGACCGCCTTTGACGGCACAAAGTATAAGCTGACTTTCTACAGCGATATGGACGAGTGGCTCAAGTGCCACATTGCGTTCATTCTGCCGGTCTGCTATGTGTGCTATGCCTGCAACGGGGACCTGACCCGCGCCACCAAACAGCAGCGCGCTGCCATTCTGGATGCCGCCTATGAGGGCTGTGAGATGCTCAAGGCTCTCGGCATCCCGGTGAACGACGCAGAGAATACGGACTACTACAAGCCCGGCACGGCAGGCCGCCGCAAGATGGACGCCATGGTGCTTGCCATGGCCAAGACTCCGCTGGGCCGCCTGTGCGCCTCCGACCACGCCATGCACGCAGTAAAGGAGATGCAGTACCTGGACGAAGCCTTTGAGGCTTTGCGCAAACAGGCCGGAACGGCCATGCCCATGTGGGAAAAGCTGCGCAATGAAATGCCTGCCTGGAACACCCTGCAGAAATGATCCTTCGGGCGCAAAGCCCCGCAAAAAGCCCTCGGCTCTCACGATCAAGAGCCGGGGGCTTTGCTGTGTCTGTCCGGGAAGAAGATCATGCCTGATCCAACAGTTCCTCCGGGTCTTCCAGCACCTCCTCAATGGCGCTGTCATCCGGGTCGACCTCGCTGTCGGCGCTTTCCGTCAGGCCCAGCAGTTCCTTGAGCCGGTCACGCATCAGCACAAGGTTCCGGTCAAGGTCGGCGTCCTCATTGAACAGGTCCTGTACCATCTCAGGCTTGTCGGTGATCACATCATCCACGCCAAGGCTCAGCAGGGCACGGGCGTCCTCCGCACGGTTGACCGTCCAGGCGGACACCGTCTTGCCGCGCAGATGGATCTGCTGCACCATGCCGGAGGTAATAAAGGTGGATTCCACGCTGAAAAAGTCGGCGGCAGGCAGGTCGTAATAGGTGCCCACGCCCAGCGCCAGAATATACCCCGTCTCGATCTCGGGGTCCAGCTCCTTTACCTTGCAAAGGGTCTCGTAGCTCTGGGAGGTGATCACGCAGTCCTTTTCAAAGCCTTTTTTCCGGATGATGCGCACGGTCTCAGCTTCCAGCTCCGGGGTGGCGGCATTGGGCTTGATCTCGATGTTCAGCTGGATTTTCCCCTTGCACAGGTCCAGCACCTCTTCCAGTGTTGGGATCTGCGTACCGGCGTACCGGGCACTGAACCACCGCCCGGCATCCAGCTCCCGCACCTGTGCAAAGGTCAGGTCGTAAATGTTGGCGTTGCGGCCGGTGCAGCGGCGCAGGCTGGTGTCGTGGGTCACCATGACCACACCATCCTTTGTCATCTGCACATCCAGCTCGGCCCGGTCGCTGTGGTGGTCGATGGCCAGCTGAAAGGCGGGCAGGGTGTTCTCCGGTGCAGCCGTCGAATAGCCGCGGTGTGCCGTGACGATGGGAGCCGCGCCGCCCAGCATGGTGCGCAGCTCATCATCCGTCGGCAGGGCAATATAAATAAAGGAAAGGCCGATTGTGACCAGCGTGACGCCGACCACCGCAGCGGCCAGCAGGCGACGGCCCTTCGCACGGACGGGCTTCCCATTCTGGGTATCCTCCGGCACGGCATCACCCTCCCGCAGGCGGCGGTACAGCAAAAACAGGATGCTGCACTGCGCAATGGTGATGGAGCAGTCGAGCAGGAACTGGAAGAACGGCACCTCGACCAGCAGGCTGGCGCGGGACAGCGCCACCATGGCAGCGGTGTTCTGGAGCCCGATGCCCAGAATGACCGCGTACAGCGGTGCCAGTACGCACAGGGCCAGGCTGCCCGAACGGAGGACTGCCGAGAGATTCCAGCGCAGCAGAAGCAGCGCTGTGCGGAAAATTCGCTGCCGCACGAACCCGACGCTCTCCCGGACGGCCTGCCACAGGCTGCGGCGCTCCAGGACAAACAGGGGCAGCACCAGCGCACAGGAGAGGAACAATAGAACCAGCAGTACCACGATCGCCAGATACAGCGCATGATAGCGTGTGGTGGCGCGCAGTACGCCCAGAAGGTACTCCGGTACGGCAAACTGGGTGACGTAGTTGGAGGTCAGGAAAAAGCTGGTGAAGGGGATGAGCACGGCGCTGTATACGAGGACCGGCCAGTTCTGCGGAAGAAACGTGTGCCGGATGTCCACCAGCGCATCCCGCAGCAGGGCAGGCAACTGCACCGGTCTGCCGCTGCGGGCTAACTCCAGCCCGTGCAGCAGCACCGAAAATTCATACAGCGCCCAGAATGCTGTCAGCAATGCAATGACCACAAGACACAGGATGATGGCCGGGGAAACAAAAATGTCCGAAGCATTGCTGTTGTTCAGGTAATGCACGGGCGCGAACCGGAGCGTCAGCGACCAGAGCTGCTGCATCAGCGGGATAAACAGCAGGTTGGTTGCGACTGCGTACAGTCCGACCAGCGCCGGCAGGATGACCCCGGCATGGTGCAGCAGAGCACCGGCTGAGCGCTGCAAAGAATGATAGGTCTGGTTGAAAGCGTGCAGGGAAGAAGCGAAAGATTTCAAAGTTTGTCGGACCTCTTTTGCGTGGATTTTTGTTGTTTCCCGGGCGGGAGGATGGCATTGTCTGTTGGATTTTACCCGGATTTTATGATTCCGCAGGGAATGTAACATCAGTGTAACACAATTCTGACCAAAAAGATATGTGCGGATGGAGAGCACATTTACCAAAAATGAAAGAAAATTTTTTTATACCGGTGCCGGGTGCACTGTAGGGGGCTTGCGGAAGCGAAAAAAGCGCAGGGCGATACATCGTTAAAAAATTATGGATTAGGGCAGGCAGATGTTGTTTTCGATGGATTTTTATAGAAAGTCTTGCATTTTTCAGGAAAAATCAGTATAATAAAACCAATTTTGAAAGCTCACACAGACAACCAGGAGGTCTTATCATGGCTTCAAAGATCAATAAGGGAGAAATCCTCGCCAAGTTTTTCGATGACGGGGAATACACCGCGCTGTTTGCCGATGGTGCGGTGAGTGCTGCCTGCGGCTATGCAGCAGGTCAGCAGGCATACGCTGTCTATCAGAACGGCGAGGCTGTTACCGTCAAGGACGTTGAGAAGAACATCAAGGTCCTGGAGATGGCCGCACAGACCGGCTGCCCGGTCGTCACGTTCTATAACTCGGTGGGCGCAAAGCTGGCCGAGGGCCTGGATGTGCTCACGGCCAATGCCAAGCTGAATGCGCAGATCGCAAAGGTTTCCGGCGTGATCCCGCAGGTGGCGGTGGTTCTGGGTGTGTGCGGCGGCACCAGCGCACTGAGCGCTGCCAATGCCGACGTGTGCATCATGGCCGAGGGCGCAGAGCTGTTCTTCACCGCTCCGTTCACCTCTGCCGCCAAGGGCGACAAGGTGGCTGATGCCGGCAGTGCTGCTGCCGCTGCCAAGGCC
>ENA-OROO01001745-OROO01001745.1-human-gut-metagenome-genome-assembly--contig:-NODE-1745-length-10650-cov-2.577820_pt1 | contig 10650 bp, 12 predicted proteins | sample MGYA00242130_ERZ509052 | MGnify/ENA primary metagenome ERZ509052 (study PRJEB26280, sample SAMEA2338730) | human gut metagenome | biome: human gut; feature: human-associated habitat; material: faeces... | reverse complement strand
GCCATCCTCACCTATTGCCGCTGCAAGCGTATCAAGACCCACCGGTCCTCCCGCAAACTTGTCAATGATGGTGAGAAGTATATTTCTGTCATTCAAATCCAGTCCGTACTTGTCCACCTCCAAAAGATCCAGTGCAAAGCTTGCCACATCATAGGTGATTTTGCCGTCATACTTGACCTGCGCAAAATCCCTGACACGCTTTAGCAGTCTGTTTGCAAGTCTTGGGGTACCCCTTGAGCGTCTTGCCATCTCGTAGGCTCCCTTGTCATCTATCTCTACTCCAAGCACCTTTGCGGAATTGACGATAATATGCTTTAGCTCATCGACAGTGTAAAACTCCATGTGATTTACCACACCAAACCTGTCCCGAAGAGGCGCTGACAGCATGCCCGCCCTCGTTGTTGCCCCTACAAGGGTGAATTTGGGCAGATTGAATCTGATTGACTTTGCAGACTCGCCCTTACCAATCATGATATCAATGGCGTAATCCTCCATGGCAGGATAGAGCACCTCCTCCACCTGACGGTTTAATCTGTGAATCTCATCGACAAACAGTATATCTCCCTCAGAAAGTCCGTTGAGTATGGCTGCCATCTCTCCCGGCTTACCTATTGCAGGACCGGAGGTCACCTTTATCTTTGTGCCCATCTCATTTGCAATGATTCCTGCAAGTGTTGTCTTTCCAAGCCCCGGAGGTCCGTAAAACAGCACATGATCGAGCGCCTCGCCCCTTGATTTTGCGGCTTCAATATATATTTTTAAATTGTCCTTTATCTTCTGCTGACCGATATAGTCATCAAAATACATAGGACGCAGGGATTTCTCTATTTTTATGTCCTCTTCCTGCAATTGTGTGGAAATTACTCTTTTCACGTTTTGTTCCCCGTTTCTGTTTTAAGCTTACAGTTTTTATCAATCAGCCCATATTTTTGAGCGCAAGCTTCAGCACATCCTCTACATACATATCCTCTGTGATATCAACCTTGGACACTGCCTTAAGACTCTCAGTAGATGAGTATCCAAGCGCATTGAGCGCCATGACAGCATCATTTTTCACAGTGCTGTTCATGGATACAGCAGCACCGGATGCCTGATTCTCAAGCTTCTTTTCAAATGCATCCTCAAGCGACAGCTTGTCCTTTAAATCAAGTATTACTCTCTGAGCCGTCTTTGCACCTATTCCCGGTGCCTTTGATATAGCCTTTGAATCGCCCGATAGAATCGCAAAACGCAAATCATCGGCAGACAGAGTTGACAAAATGGCAAGGCCGCCCTTTGGTCCGATTCCGCTGACTGTAATCAGCAGCTTAAAGATTTCAAGATCATCCTTGCTCAAAAAACCGTAAAGTATCATGGCATCCTCCCTGACACATAGGTAGGTGTAAATTTTTACATTCTCTCCCTCGTCAGGCAGCATATCAAAATACTGCGTCGGTATGTAAATGAGATAGCCTACACCTGCTGCCTCCACTACAATGCTGTCTATATTTTTTTCTGCAAGCTCTCCTTTTATATATGCATACATTGAATCCATTTGTTACTGTTTCGACTGTAGCCTGACACACAGGCATAAAACAGCAGCATCTCCTTTTATTATTAAATATACGTAGATTACAGCCCATTAAAACTATACATGAAAGCTGTCAGAAATCCTTAAAAGCACCTGTGATGCTACTATTCCAATCACAAGACCTGTGATGCATCCCGCCACAAGAAGCACCGGAATATAATACACTACGCTGTAGGTTGACAAAACTATAGCCGCAACTATTATCTGTCCTATATTGTGACACACTCCACCGACCAGACTTATTGAAACCGAACTGAATTTATCTGATTTCTTAAGCAGGTACATAACGATAAAGCTTAGTATACAGCCTGCCAGTGAATATATGATGCTGAACGCATTTCCAAACATAAAGCCTGAAAGCACCGCACGAAATACACATAGCAGAAACGTCTCCATGGGTGCTGCTATATAAAGCATGATTACTGTCACAATATTTGTAAGTCCAAGCTTCACTCCCGGTATGCCTACCGCAAACGGTATAAGTGACTCAACATAGCTTAGCACCAGTGCCAGTGCCATAAGCATACCAAGATATGCAATCTTTCTGGTTTTCATTTATCTCATTCTTTCTATAAAAATGTTCGGGTATCACTTGGATATCGAATCTATATCGGATTTCGTGTCGCTTTTTACCGTCACAACAACCTTATTCGGCAGACAGATAATCGACTCTCCCTCCTTGGATATCGCCTTCTGCTTCACACACAGATGATCCGGACAGTCGGCAGAGGGCATATCCGCCAAACCACCCTTTATGACAAGGGTGTTAGTAATATCGCCATCGCCGTTTTTTATCTCAATTGTATCATCCTTTGAAAGCGGATATGTGCCATAGGCCCTTCCATCGATAGTCACCTCGACACATGCATCGCTATCCGTATCCTGTCCCTTTAAATATACAAGCTTCCATATAAGAAACAGAGCGACAGAGATAATTACAACAACCGATATCAGGATTATATCATTTCTGCCAAAACGCTTACGCATCCTCTTTTATCTCTCCCATATAGTAAAAGCCTCTGCACTCATTAAGCTTCACATTGTAGATATTTCCAATCATATCCTCGGTACCCGGAAAATGTACGATTGAATTATTGTCCATACGTCCGGTCACATAGCCGTCCTTCTGGTCATCCATTTCCTCTGCAAGCACCGGCACCACTTTGCCCTCATAGCATTTTGCCTTTTCTGATGAGATAGTCTGAACCTCCTTTAAGAGCCTGTCAAACCTGTCCTTGACCACATCATCAGGCACCTGATTCTCCATGGTAGCTGCGCGTGTGCCTGTTCTCTTTGAGTAAATAAATGTAAAAGCACTGTCATATCTGACCTGCTTGACAACATCCATTGTCTCAAGGAAATCCTCCTCAGTCTCTCCCGGGAAGCCCACAATGATATCAGTTGTGATTGCAATATCAGGAATCTGCTCACGAAGTCTCTTTACCTCGTCGAGATATTTTTCCTTGTCATAGTGCCTGTTCATCTCCTTAAGCACTCTTGAGCTTCCTGACTGAAGCGGCAGATGCATATGCTTGCACACCTTGTCGCACTCCTTTATTGCCATAATCAGGTCATCGGATAAATCCTTTGGATGAGATGTCATAAAACGAATCCTCTTAAGTCCCTCAATCTTATTGACCTCGCGAAGAAGCTCTGCAAAGGTTATAGGATTGTCAAGAGTTTTACCGTATGAGTTGACATTCTGTCCGAGAAGCATTATCTCGCACACTCCGTCTGCAACAAGCTTTTCTATCTCTCTTATGATATCCTTAGGCTCCCTGCTTCTCTCACGACCTCTTACGTATGGCACAATACAGTAGCTGCAGAAATTGTTGCAGCCAAACATGATATTGACACCTGATTTGAAAGAGAACTTTCTCTTCACCGGCAGATCTTCGACAATCTGATTGGTATCCTTCCATATGTCAATCACCTGTGAGCCAGACTCGATATTGTTGCACAAAATCTCTGCAAACTTGAATATATTGTGGGTTCCGAATACGATATCTACAAACTTATAGTGCTTTTTGATATTTTCAACAACCTCCGGCTCCTGCATCATGCAGCCGCAGAGAGCAATCTTCATCAGAGGATTCTTTTTCTTGTAATTCTGCAGATACCCAAGTCTGCCGTACACCTTGTTGTTAGCATTCTCACGTACAGTACAGGTGTTGTATACAATGAAATCAGAGTGCTCATCAGTTCCTTCCACGTAGCCTATCTGCTCGAGTATTCCGACAAGCTTTTCCGAGTCACGGGCATTCATCTGACAGCCGAAGGTCTTGACGAAATAAGTCATGGGACGGCCGATTTCTTTAGATTTCTTTTCAACAAAATCCTTTGCCTTTGCCATGTAGTAATACTGCCTCTCAGGCTCATGTGCCGGTGGTGTCTTTGTTATATCTATATCGTAGCTCATGTTATATTATGTTTCCTCTCAAATTAATTCTATGATACTTTACCTGACTATTCCCTGATCTGACCACTGCCGTAAATAATATACTTATAGCTTGTCAGTGCTTCAAGCCCCATAGGTCCCCTTGCGTGAAGCTTCTGTGTGCTGATTCCTATCTCAGCTCCAAAGCCGAATTCATTTCCATCAGAAAATCTGGTTGAAGCATTTACATAAACGCATGCAGCATCTATCTCATTTAAGAACTTCTGTGCGTTGTCATAATCATTTGTGACGATTGCCTCTGAATGTGATGTGTTGTATCTGTTGATATGCTCGATTGCCTCATCAATGCTGTCAACAATCTTTACAGACATAATGTAATCAAGGTACTCCATACCCCAGTCATCGGAAGCCGCCTCTGTCACATCGTCTCTTCCGGCAAGAATTGCCTGTGCTCTTTCATCACAGCGCAGCTGTACATGATGCTCTCTTAGCTTATCATACAGCTTTGGCAGAAATTCCTCTGCTATGGCGCTGTGTACTACAATCGACTCACATGCATTGCAGACACTGATTCTTTGTGTCTTTGCATTGTTAATAATATTAACAGCCATGTCAAAGTCAGCATCCTTGTCCACATATACATGGCAGTTGCCTGTACCGGTCTGGATGACAGGGATTGTGGCATTTTTGACAACATTTTGGATGAGTCCTGCACCGCCTCTTGGTATGAGCACATCCACATACTGATCCATCTTCATAAACGCATTTGTTGTCTCTCTGTCTGTTGACTCAATAAGTGCAAGTGCAGCAGCAGAAACCAAATTGTCCGTTAAAGCCTTTTTTAATGCCTTAACTATTGCGATATTGGTATTTATCGCATCACTTCCACCCTTCAATATGACACAGTTACCGGTTTTAAAGCACAGACCAAAAGCATCTGATGTGACATTTGGGCGCGCCTCAAAGATAATGCCAACAACACCGATTGCAACTCTTCTTTTTCCGATAATAAGGCCATTAGGACGCTTTGACATAGACATCACTTCCCCTATAGGGTCTGCCAGCTTTGCTATCTGTCTGAGTCCGTCAGCCATGCCAAGGAGCCTGTCATGGTCAAGCGAGAGCCTGTCAATCATGCTCTTTGCCTTCATATTTTCCTCTGCTGTGGTCACATCCCTTTTGTTTGCCTCAAGGATTTCTTTTTCTGCCTTAAGCAGATTGTCCGCTGCATCGTTTAATACCTTATTCTTGATATCCGTATCCAGTGTTCCTATCTTTACCCTGGCCTCATATGCATCCGCACAAATTTTTTCTAAATCAGTCATCAATAAACACCTCTCTCTTATCTGTTATCACTCCATCTAAGGGTACGTCATATTCATCTTCAAACGTCATGCTGCTAAGTAACTGGAAATCGTAGCCCACTCCAACTGCCATAACAGTGTCTCTTTTTGTAAAAGACGATAAATATCTGTCATAAAAGCCCTTTCCGTAACCGATTCTGTAACCGGTATCCGAAAATGCAAGCCCCGGCACTATCATAAGCGCCCTGCCATCCGCCTGCGTATACTCCTTCGTCATATCAGGCTCTTTAATATTAAATGAACCACAATTAAGCTCATCAAGGCTTCTTACCCTGTAAAAGGACATTGTATTGCCCGAAACCCTCGGATAATATATCCTTTTTGCTTTGTTTATTAAATAGGTAAAATACTCATCAGTATTCACTTCATTTCTGATAGCTGAATACAAAAGTATGTTGTCATAATCTCTGTCAAGCTCTGATACCATGAGTCTTTTATAAATGTCATGGCTCATGTTGTGGCACTCATAAGCACCCAGAAGGCCTCTTTGCTTTTTAAGCCTGCTACGAATTTCTTCTTTTGTTTCCATATTTCTCGCCGAGGTTCTCAACCGAACCGTCATCGTTTACCATATCGATATTGTTGAGCTGGTTTCTTAAATTCTTCTTCACGTTTGCTATATACTCCTTGCGCAAAAGATCCTGCTCCTTTTTCTCTGCCTCAGAAAGTCCCTCTGCCTGTGACTTTCTGTAAAGCTCATTGATTCGCTGTATTTTTTCCTGTGTCATAGCACTCTCCCGATTTCAAATTTATAGCTGATTACTGGCCGCCTGTAGATGTAGGTGCCATCTCTCTTTGTATATAATCCGCAAGCACAAACTCTGCATCCTTTGCCCTGTGGAAAAGTGTTCCTGTATATCTGTCATTCATAATGTCATATAAAATTCCCATATTGCCGCCGTTTGCGATAATCATATCGGCACCGGAATATGTGGCAATCTTTGCCGCTGTAAGCTTTGTCGCCATGCCGCCGGTTCCGACATCGCTGCCGGTTGATGACTTTGCCATGCCAAGTATTTTCCTGTCAAGCGTATCAACCTCTCTGATAAGCTTTGCATCCGGATTGTCATGAGGATCGTCGGAATACAGTCCGTCTATATCAGAAAGCAGTATGAGCAGATCAGCCTTCGTGATTGATGTAACAATAGCAGACAGCGTATCATTGTCACCAAACTGCATCTCGTATGTGCTTACCGTATCATTTTCATTGACAATAGGCACCACGTTCAGATCAAAAAGCTCCTCAAATGTATTCATAACATTGCGTCTGGAAACAGGATTGACTATGGTATTTTTTGTCATGAGCACCTGTCCGGAATTCTGATTATACTCGGAAAAAAGCTTCTGATATGTCATCATAAGCCTGCCCTGTCCCACTGCGGCGCATGCCTGCTTTATTGAAATATCGCTTGGGCGCTCCTTTATGCCTATCACATCACGTCCAACCGCGATGGCGCCGGAGCTTACGAGGCACACATCCATACCGCTGTTTCTGTAATCACATATCGAGCGCACCAGACGCTCCATCTTTGAAAAATTGAGGCTTCCCGTCTCTGCATGTGTCAGCGTCGATGAACCTATCTTTATTACCACTCTTTTATAATTGTCTAAAAAACTCATTTCTATCATCTTTCCTATTGTAAGTCTAAATGCATACATAATTACATTACGCATACATTTACTACTTTACCATATATTCATGCAAAATACAAAATCATTTTTACTACTGTCTCATTTTTTTATTCTGTGTTATTATATTTATGCTTTTACTATTTAAGCTTTAACTATAAATAATTTACAACCAGGAAATTAATAAAGGATGCACTATGAAAAATAAACTAAAACATCTTGTCCCTGTCCTTTTGGCGCTTGCCACAATAACAGGAAGCCTGTCTGCATGTGAATTAAAGCCCAAGGCTCAGCAGAAGGTTTCCAAACAGGGCTTCTACTTTGACACGATAATACAGATTACGCTTTATGGCACTACCGACGAGAAATACATAGACGACTGCTTTGATATGGCAAAGAAATATGAGGATATGCTGTCAAACACAGTTAGTTACTCAGAGGTGAGCAAAATAAATGACGCTGCCGGCAAAGAATATGTCACAGTAAGCAATGATACGCTTGAGCTCATCAAAAAAGGCATCGAATACGGCGACACAAGTGACGGCAGGTTTGATATCACTATAGGAAAGCTGTCTGATTTGTGGAATTTTTCCGAAATAGCTGAAAATACCGACTCTAAAGATAATGAGGTTGATGCATCAGTCGTTCCGTCTGATGCGCAGATACAAAGCGAGCTGTCACATGTAAATTACCGCAATATACAGATTAACGGAAACGATGTGATGCTAACCGATTCAAAAGCAAAGCTTGACCTTGGTGGAATCGCAAAGGGCTTTATCGCTGATAAGATGAAGGCTTATTTACAGTCCCAAAAAATCACCTCAGGCATCATAAACCTGGGTGGCAATGTCCTCACTGTCGGTGAAAAATCCGACGGAAGTGATTATACAGTCGGCATACAAAAGCCCTTCGACGAGAGCGGTGAGCCCATATGCACTGTCAAAATCAAGGACAAATCCGTCGTCACCTCAGGTATCTACGAGCGATACTACAGAGTAGACGGCAAGCTATATCACCATATACTTGACACAACAACCGGCTATCCTGTCAACAATAATCTATACTCTGTCACCATCATAAGCGACTCCTCCTGCGACGGAGATGCCTTAAGCACCACATGCTTTGCTCTTGGCATTGATAAAGCAAAGGAGCTTATCAATTCCCTTTCCGGTGTTGAGGCAATATTTGTGACAGATGATTATAGTATTATCACGACATCAGATGAATATAACGTAAGCACAGAATAGCTGCAAGCTTATAAAAAAGCTGTCACATATCATAATGATATGTGACAGCTTTTATGCATTATAAAATAATCTTCTTTGGACACTTCTCTGCGCAGATTCCGCAGCCTGTACATTTCTCCTGATCAATATAAGCTACATTGTCTACTACATGGACAGCATCTGACGGACAGTTCTTCTCGCACAGATGACAGCCGATACATCCAACGGAACATGCACTCATGACATCCTTGCCCTTGTCTTTGGAACTGCACTGTACGAGGTGCATTGCCTCATATGGTACAAGTTCAATCAGATGCTTCGGACATGCAGCCACGCATTTGCCACAGGCTTTGCAGACCTTCGGATCGACTTTTGCAATACCATCTACGACATGGATCGCATCAAACGGACATGCTTTCACACAATTTCCAAATCCCAGACATCCATAATTGCAGGACTTTGGTCCGCCATTTGGAACAAATGCCATTGCCGCACAATCTTCCACTCCGGTATACTCGTAATCCTGTTTTGCTTTCTCACAGGTTCCGGCACACTTGACAAAAGCGACTTTTTTTACCGAAGCCCCGGCAGAAACACCCATGATCTCGCCAACCTTTGCGGCAACCGGCTCTCCACCGACTGGACACTGATTGACCGGTGCCTCTCCCTTTGCGATTGCCGCAGCAAGTCCGGAACATCCGGCATATCCACAGCCACCACAGTTATTTCCCGGGAGAACTTCTAAGATCGCATCCTCTCTCGGATCAGTCTCTACCTTGAACTTTTCTCCGGCGATTCCGAGGAAAAATCCCAGCCGACAACAACAGCTGCGACAATAATTCCAGTTATCATACGTCTTTTCCCTCCTAAATCATTCCTGAGAATCCCATAAAGGCAATGGACATCAGGCAGGCAGTGATCAGAACAATCGCTGTACCCCTAAATGTCTTCGGGATATCATTGTACTCAATTTTTTCACGGATTCCCGCCATCAATACGATTGCGATAAAGAAACCAAATGCTGTGGAAAATCCGTAAACAACACCCTCTAAGAGATTGTAATCGTAAGTAACACAGTTTAAGGCTACACCAAGTACCGCACAGTTTGTGGTAATCAGCGGCAGGTAAACACCCAGTGACTGATACAGTGATGGCATGCTCTTCTTTAAAAACATTTCTACAAACTGTACCAGTGCTGCAATAACCAGAATAAATACAATGGTCTTTAAATAGGTCAGATCAATTCCCTTTTTCACGAGAAACGGATTGGCCAGAATAAATTTATAGATCAGTCCGGTAATGAAAGAAGAGATCGTAATAACGAAAATTACGGCGCCTCCCATACCAGCAGCTGTCTCTGTTTTCTTGGATACACCAAGGAACGGACAGATACCAAGGAACTGACTCAATACTACGTTGTTTACGATCGCAGAACCTACCGCGATCAAAACCAGTTCAGCTAATGTACTCATCGTCTCTCTCCCTCCTTATGCCTGTTCCTGATCAGAAGCTCCTGCACTCTTTCCTGTACAAAGTGCGGACTGACCACAGTGTGCACAGTCTCCGGATAAACATCCTGCCGGCTCTGCAAGCGGTTTGCCCTTTGCTTCCATCTTTTTACGGATGATATTCATTCCGGCTACAAGGAATGCCAGTACAAGGAATGCTCCCGGTGCCATGATGAAAATCGTGATCGGAGTAAATCCTTTGATTGCGGAAAGGAACGGAAGTCCGAAAAAGGTTCCGGCACCAAGGATCTCACGGATCAGTCCGATGATAGTCAGACCCATGGTAAATCCAAGTCCCATACCAATTCCATCAAAAATTGATTCGATTGGACCATTCTTGGATGCATAGCTTTCTGCACGGCCAAGAATGATACAGTTTACAACGATAAGCGGAATATAAACACCTAATGCTTTGTTGAGTGACTGCATATATCCCTGTAATAAAAGCTGTATTATCGTTACGAATGAAGCAACGATTACGATGAATGCCGGAATACGGACTCTGTCCGGAATGATCTTACGCAGTGCGGAGATCAGCAGGTTGGAAAACATCAGTACGGCTGTTGTGGAAAGTCCCATGCCGAGACCGTTGATGGCGGATGTTGTCGTCGCAAGAGTCGGACACATACCTAACATCAGGATGAAGGTTGGGTTTTCCTTGATAATACCGTTATATAAACGTTCTACGCATTTATTCATGAATGCCCACCTCCTAGTTTAAGCAGTTATGCAGATAGTATAAAGCTGCATTGACTGCGTTTGTTGTAGCGTTTGATGTGATGGTGGCACCACTGATGGCATTGATCTCAGTGTCAGACGCAGAACCGGATTTTGTTACGCTTAAGCTCTCGCAGTTCTTGCCAACATACTGATTTCTGTAGTCATCATCTTTTGCCTTTAAGCCAAGACCAGGAGTATCACTTGTCTCACGGATACCAACACCTGTGATGGTGCC